>Ga0134128_10001042_pt1 | contig 37048 bp, 33 predicted proteins | sample KB31754_FD_96462 | JGI IMG/M metagenome (GOLD analysis project Ga0134128, IMG submission 96462) | Terrestrial soil microbial communities with excess Nitrogen fertilizer from Kellogg Biological Station, Michigan, USA - KB3-175-4 | ecosystem: Environmental > Terrestrial > Soil > Unclassified ...
ACGCATGGGAGGCGAACATCGTGATCACGACCACCAGCAGGAAGGCCGTGGCGCCCTGTGCAGCGTTGGTGCTCACCATGCCATCGAAATGCATGAGCGGCAGGAACACGGCGATGGTGAATATGTCGACACAGGACCACCGCCCAATCTCATCGATGAGGCGGCAGAGGCGGGTCTTCAGCACGAGGCCGCGTCGCGATCCGTACCAGACGGAGATCAGGAACCAGCTGAGTCCGGCGAGCTTGAGCAGCGGGATGGCGATGCTGGTGAAGAAGATGAGCACGCCGAGCGGCCAGAGGTGCGCCTGGAACAGCTCGAGGATGCCATCGACGATCCGATGCGTGACCGTTACGCCGAACTGTCGGTCGAGGCTCATCGGATAGAGGTTGGCAGGGAAGAACAGGGCAAAACCGGCGATCACCAGCGCCGCCGTGCGGACGATCGAGTCGGGTTTGCGGGCGCGCAGGGTCAGGCCGCAGCGCGGGCAGCGGCGGCCCTCTGCGCCGACGGGCTGTACGAGGTCACAGAACCGGCAGGCGAGGGTGGGCTGTTCCTCGGGCGGCGCGGCGCACTCCGGTGAGAGGACACGCCACACCGCACGCGTGTCGAGAGCCGCGCGTGAGAGCATGCAGAGAAACGCAGCGAAGATGAGGCAGATGCCGCCCCAGCCGATCTTCACAGGCATCACCGCCGCGATGCGGCTGTAGCCCACCGCGCAGCCGATGAGAAAGACATCCGGCATCGCCCATTGATCGAGATGCAGCGACCAGCGAAAGGCGGGCCCGAGCCAGCGCGGCCTGCGCCCGAGCTGCAACAGAGCGAGCACGAGAGACAACAGCCCGAATCTCACGAAAGGCAGGATGACGGCGAACGCTGCAACCAGCAGCGCCACCAGCACCCACTGGTTATGCCACAGCGTGACGATGCCGCTGCCCAGTCTGCTCTCGCGTGTCATATCCAGCATCGAGACATGCATGATCGGCAGGAGGTTGGCCGGAAAGAGCAGCACGAATGTGGCCGAGGCGCAGGCGAGGGCACCATTGATGCTGCGTCCGTTGGTGCGCTCCAGGCGGTTGTCGCAGGTCGGACAGACGGCAATGGCTCCCCACGGGAGCGGCGGGATGTCCTGGAGCGTTCCGCAATCAGTGCAGGCGATGGTCATACCAAGGGAGCGGGGCAGATGCCCCGGTGCCCTGGACTATAACGGCAGCTTGGGGAACTCCGTTCCCATGGGCGGCCTCGTCAACGCTGGAGTCAGGCGCTCGAGGGATCGTCCGAGTCTTGCCCGGATCGCGGCCTCCTGCCCCGGCGCGCGGCAGCGATGAAGTTGTGTACCACTACCGAGCCCTCATCCGCCCGATAAGCGATACCGAGGAGGGCGTGCAGAGGCTCCCCACACAACGGCACGTAGGTCACCGCACCCGCCTGCAGACAGCGCATGCTGTCGGGAACGATGGAGATGCCGAGCGATGCCGCCACCAGGTTGATGGTCGAGGAGAGCTGGGGTGCATACTGTCCGACCTTGGGTGTGAATCCCGCCGCCTCGCAGGCGGCGACCACGGTGTCGGCGAGACCCGGGCGCACCGCGCGCGGGTAGAGGATGAAGGTTTCGGCGGCGAGCGCGCCGAGATCGACCTGCTGCCGCCTCGCGAGGATATGCCCGCTCGGAACGGCCACGACCAGCGGCTCCTTTTCCAGCAGGTCGAGAGTCAGGCCTCGCTCCGCCGGCAGCGGCGGCCGTACGAAGGCGGTATCGATCCGCCCCTCCCGCAGTGCGACGATCAGCTCAGTCGACGGATGCTCTTCGAGTGACACCTCCACAGCGGGATAATCGGACCGGAAGCTGCGCAGGCTGGAGGTCACCAGCGGGTTGAAGGAAGCCGACTCCGTGAATCCGACGCGCACCCGCCCGGTGGCGCCGGTCGCTGCGCGGCGCGCGGCCTGCATTGCACTCCGGGCATCACCCAGGATGCGCGCGGCCTCCGCGGCGAAGATCCGGCCGGCATCGGTGAGCTCGATGCGGTAGGCGGAGCGGTCGAGGAGAGCCACCCCCAGCTCCGCCTCGAGGGCCTTCACCTGCTGGGTGAGCGGTGGCTGGGAGATGCCGAGCCGCTCGGCGGCGCGGGTGAAATTGAGCTCCTCGGCGACGGCGAGGAAGTACCTGAGATGGCGCAGCTCCATTTCGATACTTTTCGCATATAGAGATGCCATCTTCAAGGTATTTTCTTTGGTATCTTCCGCCGTCTAGAGTGCATGCATGGCGCACACCGACGAGCCGGCCACGACGGGGCCGAGACCGAAGAAATCCGTCGCGCTCTCCGGCGTCATCGCCGGCAATACGGCGCTCTGCACCGTGGGTCGCACCGGCAACGATCTGCAGTATCGCGGATACGACATCCTCGAGATCGCAACCACCTGCGAGTTCGAGGAGATCGCGCATCTGCTGATCCACGGCAAGCTGCCGACCCGCGGCGAGCTTGCCGCCTACAAGAGCAAGCTCAAGGCACTTCGTGGCCTGCCCGCTGCGGTACGTGCGGTTCTCGATGAGCTGCCCGCCGCCGCGCACCCCATGGACGTTTTGCGCACGGGCGTCTCGGCGCTCGGCTGTGCGCTGCCGGAGAAGGACGACCATGCGCCAGCCGGTGCCCGCGACATCGCCGATCGGCTGATCGCCTCCCTCGGCTCGATGCTGGCCTACTGGTACCACGTGAGCCACAACGGCCATGCGCCGCTCGTCGAGACGGAGGACGACTCGATCGGCGGGCACTTCCTCCACCTGCTGCATCGCCGGCCGCCGCCCGCTTCCTGGGTGCGGGCGATGCATACCTCGCTCAATCTCTACGCCGAGCATGAATTCAACGCTTCGACCTTCACGGCGCGCGTCATTGCAGGCACCGGCTCGGACATGCACTCCTGCATTACCGGAGCGATCGGCGCGCTGCGCGGGCCGAAGCACGGCGGCGCCAATGAGGTGGCGTTCGAGATCCAGAAGCGCTACGACAGCCCCGATGCTGCCGAGACCGACATCCGCTCGCGTGTGGCCAACAAAGAGGTCATCATCGGCTTCGGCCACCCCGTGTACACGGTGTCCGATCCGCGCAACCAGGTGATCAAGGAGGTGGCGCGCGGTCTCTCGAAGGAAGCGGGGGACATGAAGATGTTCGCCATCGCCGAGCGCATCGAGTCGGTGATGATGGAGGTGAAGCGGATGTTTCCCAACCTCGACTGGTTCTCCGCCGTCTCCTACCACATGATGGGCGTGCCGACCGCGATGTTCACGCCGCTATTCGTCATCGCGCGCACCAGCGGCTGGGCCGCGCACGCGATGGAGCAGCGAGCCGACGGCAAGATCATCCGCCCCACGGCCAACTACACCGGTCCCGAGCCGCTGCGATTCGTGCCGATCGATCAGCGTTCCTGATTGCAGGCCTGCCGGAGTTCACGCGAGCCCCATGTCCTCCTCATCACACACAGCTGCCCGGCCCGCGCCGGACAGAGTCCTCACCGATATCGCCGATTACGTGCTCGACGCCGGCATTCAAAGCGATCTCGCATACGAGACGGCGCGTTACTGCCTGCTCGATACCCTCGGCTGCGGCCTCGAGGCGCTCGAGTATCCCGCCTGTGCCAAGCTCCTCGGTCCCATCGTGCCGGGCACCGTCGTGCCGAACGGCGCCAGGATCCCGGGTACGCAATTCCAGCTCGACCCGGTGCAGGCCGCTTTCAACATCGGCGCCATGATCCGCTGGCTCGATTTCAACGACACCTTCCTCGCCGCCGAGTGGGGCCACCCCTCTGACAACCTGGGCGGCATTCTGGCGACGGCGGACTTTCTGTCGCGCCAGGCGGTCGCCGCCGGCGGCAAGCCGCTCATCATGCGCGACGTGCTCACCGCGATGATCCGGGCGCACGAGATCCAGGGCGTGATCGCCCTCGAGAACAGCTTCAATCGTGTCGGGTTGGATCATGTGGTGCTCGTGAAGGTCGCCTCGACGGCGGTCGTCGGCCGGCTCCTCGGCCTCTCGCGTGAGGAGATCATCAACGCGCTGTCGCTCGCCTGGGTGGACGGGCAGAGTCTGCGCACCTACCGGCACACGCCCAACACCGGCTCGCGCAAGAGCTGGGCAGCCGGCGATGCAACCAGCCGCGCGGTACGCCTCGCCCTCATCGCGAAGACCGGTGAGATGGGGTATCCCTCGGTGCTGACGGCCAGGACATGGGGCTTCTACGATGTGCTCTTCAAGGGGCAGCCGTTCAAGCTCCAGCGCGGTTACGGCTCCTACGTCATGGAGAACGTGCTCTTCAAGATCTCCTATCCGGCGGAGTTTCACTCGCAGACCGCGGTGGAGGCATCGATGCAATTGCACGAGCGTCTGCGGTCGATGGGCGCGAGCGCCGATGACATCGAGCACATCAGCGTGCGCACCCACGAAGCCTGCATCCGCATCATCGACAAGAAGGGTCCGCTTGCCAACCCCGCCGATCGCGATCACTGCATCCAGTACATGATGGCAGTGCCGCTGCTCTTCGGCCGCCTCACCGCCGCCGATTACGAGGACGAGATCGCCCGCGACCCGCGGATCGATGCGCTGCGCGCGAAGATCGAGTGCGTCGAGGATCTGCAGTTCACGCGCGACTATCATGACCCGGAGAAGCGCTCCATCGCCAACGCCGTCACCGTGAAGCTCAAGGACGGCCGCACGCTCGACGAAGTGGTAGTGGAGTATCCGATCGGACACCGGCGCCGGCGGCAGGAGGGTATCCCGCTCCTGATCGCGAAGTTCCGCCGCAACCTCGCGCGGCGCTTCCCAGAGAAGCAGCAGCGTGCGATCGCGGAGCTGTCGCTCGACCGTACACGGCTCGAGCAGACACCCGTCAACGAATACGTCGACCTCTACGTCATTTGAGTCGCTAACTTCGCCATGAGCATCTATCTCGTCGCGCAGGGCTTACCGGCACAGCCGGCGGGTGAGCGCTTCGCGCAGCTCGTCCGGCGTGGCGGGATCCTGCGGCTGCCGGGCGCATACAACGGCCTCGCCTCGCTGCAGGCGAAGCGCCAGGGGTTCGAGGCGCTGTACCTCTCGGGTGCTGCGGTCAGCGCCTCGATGGGCCTTCCGGATCTCGGCATCATCACGGTCGAGGACATGTGTTTCTTCATCCGCCAGGTGAGCCGCGCTTCGGGCCTCCCGCTGCTGGTGGACGGTGACACGGGATACGGTGAAGCCCTCAATGTCATGCACATGGTGCGCGCCTTCGAGGACGCAGGCGCCGCGGCGGTGCACATCGAAGATCAGCTGCTGCCGAAGAAATGTGGCCATCTGAACGACAAGAAGCTGGCGGCCCCCGAGGACATGGCGGCCAAGATCGCGGCCGCAGCACGTGCACGCCGACACCTCTATATCATCGCCCGCACGGATGCCGCCGCCAGCGAAGGGCTCGATGGCGCCGTGGCCCGCGCCAAGCGCTACCTCGATGCGGGCGCCGATGCGATCTTCCCGGAGGCGCTCACCACCATCGACATGTTCCGCGAGTTCGCGCGCCGCGTCAGCGCGCCGCTCCTCGCCAACATGACGGAGTTCGGCCGCACGCCGTATTTCACGGCGGCGGAGTTCGAAGCGATGGGCTATCGGATGGTGATCTGGCCGGTGAGCGCGCTGCGGGTGGCGGCAAAAGCCCAGGAGCAGCTCTACGCCACCATCCACCGCGAGGACGGACCGCGCAGTCTCATCGGACAGATGCAGACCCGGCAGGAGCTGTACGAGACGATCGCCTACTCGGATTACGAGGCGCTCGATGCTTCGATCGTGAAGACGGTACTGCCTTGATCGAAAGGCTCCTCCCGCGGCAATCGCCGCGGGAAGAGGTTACTTCGAGGGGATGTGACCGAGCAGGACTTCGATCGAGAAGGCGAAAAGTAACACGCCTGTCACGATCATCTGCGCTACCACGATTTCCATGATTCTCTCCTTTCCAAGTTGCGCGCGCAGTGTAGGGATGCCGCCGCGAAGCTTGAATTCCCTGCGCGAGAGCCGCCGACGTACTCCTTTCGGGGTATCCGCGATCGCCACGGTCCGCTTGCGGGGTTAAACCTTCTTAAAATCCCTTAATCATCCTCCGAACGAGGCTTACTGCCGGCCGGGACCCAACTCGCCAAAGTGCCGCGGCAAGTTGAAACCATTCATGAAAGGATCATCGGCCTCGGCGACGATTTCGCTGCGCGCGGCATAGTAGGCCCGGCCAGCGACTTTCACGCGCGCCGCCGGCCCGCTCGAGGACGGCTCGATGCTGGCGAGTGTCCCTACGAACCCATGGCCGGAGAGTCCCCTCACCTCCTGCGATTGCCCGACTTCGAGCCGTCCGCGGGCCGCGGCCAGCGCGAAGCGCGCGGTCACCCCACTCCCGGTCGGCGAGCGGTCGACCTGCCCCTCACCGAAGATGCAGAGATTGTGGCTCGGCACGCCCGCGGACGATCCGAGCTCGGCGTCATCGGTCAGCAGGGTGCCGTACAGGAACCCCAGGTCGGGCTCGAAGGGATGGGATATCCGCAGCGTGGCGCGCGCCGCGTTGGTGATGGCGATACCCGCCTGGACCAGCTTCTCGAGCGGTGTCGTCATCAGCGGCAGACCGAGCCGGGACGCAGGCAGGATTGCGTAATAAGCGCCTCCGTAGGCGACGTCGAAGCGAACCGTGCCATGGCCGGGAACAGCGAGACTCTGGTCGAGATGACTTGCGTATGAAGGCACGCTCTCGAAGGTCACGAGCGGCGATGCCTCGGCGTCGCCTCGAGTTACCTCGACGCGGACCAGGCCACACGGTGTCTCGAGGCTGAAGCTGGCGTGGCCGGCAGTCGTGGTCAGTCTGCCGCTATCGAGCAGCCAACGCCCGATCGCGATCGTCGCATGGCCACACATGGTGCTGTAGCCTTCCTGGTGCATGAACAGCACGGCCAGAGCGGCCTCAGGATGGCTGGGCGCCGTCGGGATCACGCCATACATGCCGCCGTGTCCACGGGGCTCGAGCATCAGTCTGCGGCGCAGGTGATCGAGCCGGTCACGCGCATCGCGACGCTTCTCGAGCAACGTTGCGCCGGCCAGTGGCGGATAGCCACTTTCTACGATCCGCACCGGCTCGCCGGCCGTATGCATATCGATCACGCGCAGACTGGGAGAGGTGGAGGACCTCATCGGCTCAGCGCCGTAGCGTCCCGTGGATATCCGGAGCCGCGCCGGCTCCGGGGTCGACTGCCGCAAGAAACGTCTCCAGGGCAATGTTGCGGCCACACAGCACGACGGCGACCGTGCGATCGCGCCATGCCGAGGCGGTCTTGATGAGTCCGGCCAGCGCCACTCCGGCGGCACCCTCGACGATCCAGTGCTCCGCTGCCGCAATGTGCCGCATCGCCGCGGCAATCTCCGGCTCGCTGACGGTCACGGTCGCGTCTATGACCGTCTGGCAGATCGGAAAGGTGACCGACCCCGGCTCGATGGCGCCCGCGGTGCCGTCCGAGAGAGTTGGTGTTTCCGCCACTTCCAGGAGGCGACCCGTCTCGAGAGCGCGGAGCATGCAGGGGGAGTTCTCCGGCCAGACTCCAACGATCTGTGTTTGCGGGCGCAGCTCCTTGAGCGCGGTGCCGACTCCGCCGATGAGGCCACCGCCACCGACGGCGATGAAGACAGCGTCGAGGCGGGGAGCCTGTTCGACCAGTTCCATGCCGACCGTCCCCTGTCCGGCTACGACGTCAAGGTCGTTGTATGGCGCCACGTAGGGCTTGCCCGTCTCGCTCGCTCGCCTGCGCGCCTGCAGTTCCGCTTCGAGAGGCGGTCCTTCAACGACGATCAGCTCTGCACCCAACTGTTGGATGGCCGCGGTCTTCGATCGCGAGGCGGACGCTGTCACATATACGGTGACGGGAACGCCGGCCAATGCACCCGCGTGGGCCACCGCCTGGCCATGATTGCCCGTGGAGGCCGTGATCACGCCCTGCCGCCGGGCCGCCTCGTCGAGGAGTCGGATCTTGTTGGTCGCCCCGCGCAGCTTGAAGGAACCGGTCGGCTGCAGGTGCTCGCTCTTGAGCAGAACCTCGCAGCCGAGCGTGGCCGAGAGCAAGGAACTGCGCTCGAGGGGCGTACGCGGCACCCGTGGCCGGATCGCCGTATGCGCCTGGGTGATTCTCTCGACGAGGGATGTTGACAAGGCCTGCGCTCCCATGGACTGGACCCGTCGGCGAGCGCACTCTAAATCAAAATGGTGCGAGAGTGCGCGCGGGTGGCACTGGCCGCGCCTGCAGGCCGCAGCCTGCTCGGATCGATGGGCCGTCCATGGCCGATCGGCTCAGTGAGCCTGATGTCCTGCTGGCTGAAAGCTGACCGCGGTGCGCCGTGCTTCGGTGCCGGAGCATTGCGCCGGACCTGCATCGGTTCCTCCGCCGGTCGTGTTGAACGCCTCCACCTGCCGGCTGAAGCAGCTCACGACAGAGGCGAGCTTCAGCAGGACGGTGCTGCTCAGGTCAAGATATTTATCGCGTAGGTGCTGCGCGTCGGCGTAGCTCGCCCGTGTGGCATCCGCCTGCTCGGTGTCGAGGCAGGACGCGTACGCCGCAACTTGCGCGCTGTAGTCGCTCAGATTGTCCCGCGCGGCGCTCATCTCGTCTCTGCTGGCATGGGCGCCGTCCGGAATCGCGAACGCCGGCTGCGGCACGGGCCCGCAGCTCGCATGCGCGATAGGAAGCGCGCCGGCGCAGAGCAGAACGCCAGCGGCGATGGTGGTTGCTCTGATCATCGGTCTTCATCCCCGGTGTTGGTGTTATATCGGCAAGCGCGCGCGGCGGAGCCGGCGGCGCTTTGTTTTTGTGGATCCTCACCGCGCTGCCCGGGGCAGGCGGTCCCTTCGATAAGAACTCTAGCATGGTACGGCCCGAGCCGGGCCAATTGCGGCGGGACGACATTATGTCGCGACGCGCTCACTCTTTCGAGAGAGGCGCGGCCCGGCAAATTATCGATAATCGGGATCCTTGCACCCCGGCGCCTCCCGCCGGCATCCGGTCGAGCCATGTGGATCATCAAGGTGGCGCTGCGGCGCCCCTATACCTTCATCGTCCTCGCGCTGCTGCTGCCGATCCTCGGCGCGCTCGTCATTCTGGGCACGCCGCTCAAGCCGGGCATGCCGACGGACATCTTTCCTGAGATCCGCATCCCGATCATTGCGGTGACGTTCACGTACAGCGGCATGCCGCCCGATGAGATGTCGGGGCGCATTACCGGACAGATCGAGCGGTACGTGACGACACTGGTGAACGACGTGCAGCACGTCGAGTCGCAGAGCTATCCCGGAATGACGGTGATCAAGCTCTTTTTCCAGCCCGGCGTCGACATCAACCTCGCCATGGCCCAGGTCGTGGCGTTCGCGCAGCTCTCGCTGAAGCAGATGCCGCCGGGCACTCAGCCACCCCTGATCATCAAGTACAACGCGTCCAGCGTGCCGATCATCCAGCTCGCGCTCTCGAGCGACCGGCTCACCGAGTCGCAGGTCTTCGACTTCGGCAACCAGGTCATCCGCTCGCAGATCGCGACCGTGGCGGGCGCCTCGATACCGTATCCCTACGGCGGCGCCACGCGCCAGATACAGGTCGACCTCAATCCGTCGGCATTGCGGGCGCAGGGCCTCGCGCCCGTTGACGTGCTCAATGCGATCGCGACGCAGAATCTGATCGTGCCTGCCGGGACCGAGAAGATCGGAGGCACGGAGTACGACGTCAAGCTCAACGCCAGCCCGGTCACCATCGATCGGCTGAACGATCTGCCGATTCGCAGTCGCGACGGGACGGTGACCTACCTTCGCGACGTCGCGTTCGTTCACGACGGTCATCCCCCGCAGACCAACATAGTGCGCGTGAACGGCCGCCGTGCGGTGCTGATGACGATCCAGAAGACCGGCACGGCCTCCACCCTGAACATCGTCAATGCCATCAAGGCTCGACTGCCCTACGTGCGCGAGCTCCTGCCTGAAGGCACGTCCATTACGCCGACGGGCGATCAGTCGGTTTTCGTACGTGCCGCAGTTCGCGGCGTCGTGATCGAGGCAGTCATCGCTGCCGCCCTTACCGCGCTCATGATCCTGCTTTTTCTAGGGACGTGGCGCAGCACGCTGATCGTCACCATCTCCATCCCGCTCTCGATCATCTCATCGATCGTCCTGCTCGATGCGCTCGGAGAGACGATCAATCTGATGACCTTGGGGGGCCTGGCGCTCGCGGTCGGCATTCTCGTCGATGACGCCACCGTCACGATCGAGAACATCAACCGCTATCTCGAGGAGGGGCGTGATGTGGAGCCGGCGATCGTGGCCGGAGCGCAGCAGATCATTCTGCCGGCGTTCGTCTCGATGCTGTCGATCTGCATCGTATTCGTGCCGATGTTCCTGCTCTCCGGTGTTGCGCGCTACCTCTTCGTACCCATGGGCGAGGCGGTGGTGTTCGCCATGGCCACCTCGTTCATTCTCTCCCGCACTCTGGTACTCACTCTCGCCAAGTATTGGCTGCGGACCGCCGCCGAGGAGCATGCCGCTGCCGCCAACGCAGGTCCGCTCAAACGCGTGCAACGGCGCTTCGAGGCCGCCTTCGAGCGCACCCGCGGCCGGTACCGGGCTCTGCTCGAGGCCGTGCTGCGGCGCCGCGCCGTGTTCATTCCGATCTTTCTCCTCGGCGCAGCCGTCTCATTGCTGATCTATCCGCAGCTCGGTCGCAACTTCTTTCCCGATGTCGATGCCGGACGGATCAAGCTCCATGTCCGAGGGCCTACCGGCATGCGGGTCGAGGATACCGCGGCGCTCGTCGATCGGGTGGAAGCAGCGCTCCGGCAGGTGATTCCGGCCGGTGAGATTGCAAGCGTCGTCGACAACGTCGGCTTGCCGGTCTCCAGCATCAACATGACCTACAACAACTCGGGCACGGTCGGCAGCAGCGATGCGGATATCCTCATCGGCCTGTCGCCGGATCATGCGCCGACTGCAGGATACGTGGCGCGGCTTCGCACCGCGCTGCCGCGGGAGTTTCCCGGCACGAGCTTCGCGTTCCTGCCTGCCGACATCGTGAGCCAGATCCTCAACTTCGGGGCCCCGGCTCCCATCGACGTGCAGGTGGTGGGTCCGAGCCCCAGGAACCGGGACGTCGCCGACGGGCTCCTGGATTCCTTGCGCCACGTGCCCGGGCTCGCCGACGCCCGTATCGGACAGCTCTTCAACCGGCCGGAAATCGAAGTCCACACCGACCGGACGCGCGCCGAGCAGCTCGGCATCACGCAGTCGGACGTTGCGAACAATCTGCTGCTCACCCTTTCCGGCAGCGGACAAGTCTCGCCGACCTTCTGGCTCAACCCGCAGAACGGCATCTCCTATCCGATCGTCGCGCAGGCGCCGCAGTACCTCATGACTTCTCTGCAGGACCTCGAGGATCTACCGGTCGATGCGCCGGGCGGGTCGCAGATCCTCGGCGCCCTCGCGACCGTCAGTCGCGCCTTCGGCCCGGCGGTCGTCTCACATTACGACGCGCAGCCGGTCATCGACATCTACGGGGCAGTGCAGGGCAGGGATCTCGGCGCGGTGGCACGCGACATCCGCGCGCGGATCGCGGAGTGGAAGGGCAGGCTGCCGCGCGGCACCCATATCATCATGCGCGGACAGGTCGAGACGATGCTGCAGTCGTATGCCGGCCTCGGCATCGGCCTCATCGGCGCGGTGCTCCTGGTTTATCTCCTGATGGTCGTCAACTTTCAGTCGTGGACCGACCCGTTCATCATCATCGCGGCGCTTCCGGCGGCACTGGCTGGAATTGCGTGGCTGCTGTTGGCAACGGGCACCACGCTCAGCGTGCCCGCCCTGACCGGTGCCATCATGGCGGTCGGTGTCGCCACGGCGAACAGCATTCTGGTGGTGAGTTTCGCACGTGAACGGCTCGCCGCAGGAGTCACCCCGACACAGGCGGCGCTCGATGCCGGCTTCACCCGCTTCCGCCCTGTGTTGATGACGGCGCTCGCGATGATGATCGGCATGCTGCCGATGGCGCTCGGGCTCGGCGAGGGCGGAGAGCAGAACGCTCCGATCGGCCGCGCGGTCATCGGTGGTCTGCTGCTCGCGACGATCGCAACGCTCGTGTTCGTCCCGGCCGTGTTCACCGCGATATATGAGCGCCGCACGAAGTGAGTCAGCCAATGGACCAACCCGTAATGCCCCAAGATGAATCACACGGCCCCCTCGTCCCAACGGACGCACACGGGGCCTCGCGAGCGTGGCTTCGCATGGGGGGCATCGCCTCGGTCGTCGCGCTCGCCGCCGTTGCGTGGGTCGTGCATGCGCGCCACCGGGCTGATGCCGCGCTGAGTCTGCAGACCGAGTCCGATCAGGTTCTGGCGGTGGCGACCGCCCGGCCCCACGCTGATGGCTCCGCCACCGAGCTGGTCCTGCCGGGCAATCTCCAGGCCAACTACGAGGCGCCCATTTACGCGCGCACCAGCGGATATCTCAGGCACTGGTACGTGGATATCGGCGCGAGAGTCCACCAGGGCCAGCTCCTCGGTGAGATCGAGGCGCCCGAAGTGGATCAGCAGCTGCGCCAGGCGCAGGCGAATCTCACCATGGCCGAAGCCAACCAGAAGATCGCGGACGTCACTGCCGAGCGCTGGCGCCGCCTGCTTACCAGCGAGTTGGTCTCCAGACAGGACGCGGATGAGAAGATCAGCGCGGCGAAGGCGAGCGATGCGCAGGTCCAGGCGGCGCACGCCGCCATGCTGCGGTTGCGGGAGCTCTCGGGGTTCGAGCATGTGATTGCGCCATTCGACGGAGTGATCACTGCCCGCAACACCGACATCGGACAGCTGATCAACGCCGGAAGCGGTAGTGGCACGGCGCTCTTTCGCATCGCGGACATGAGGCGGTTGCGTCTCTATGTGCGCGTACCCCAGGAAGACGCTGCAGCCATGCAGCCGGGATTGAAAGCGGACCTGCGCCTGCCGGATAGGCCCGCTTCGGCCTATGACGCATCAGTGGCTGCGACCGCCCGCGCGATCGACCCGGCGACGCGTACGCTGATGGTCGAGCTTCTGGTGGACAACAGCAAGGGCGAGCTGCTGCCGGGCGGCTATGCCGAGGTTCATTTTCATCTGCCGCCCACTCATGCGGCCCATGCGTTCCTGTTGCCGGCGAACGTGCTGCTCTTTCGCGGGGACGGGCTGCACGTCGCGACGGTCGATGCGCACGATCGTGTGGTGCTGAAGTCGGTGACGATCGGACGCGACTACGGCTCGCAGATCGAGATCGTCTCCGGGCTGTCGGCCGACGATCAGGTCATCCTGAGTCCACCCGACTCGCTGGTCGCGGGTGCGCCGGTGCGCGTGGTGAGGCGAGGTGGGCCGGAGGCCTGAGCCCGCCATGATCGCGGCGGTACACCCAATGGAGCCGATATCCCAGCGCACCTGCATGCGCGACCGGATTCGCGATGTGCTGGTGACGCGCATCCTCGACGGCACCTATCCCGCGGGCATGAGGCTGAAGGAGCTCACGCTCGCGCGCGAGTTTGGCGTGAGCCAGGCGCCGATCCGGGAGGCGTTGCGTGAGCTCGAGGGCTCGGGCCTCGTCAAGAGCGAGCGCTATCGCGGGACGCGCGTGCGCGGCACGGATTACCAGGAGATGCGAGAGTCGTACGAGCTGCGCGGGCTGATGGAGGAGCGCGCCTTGCAGCTGGCGGCGCCGTTCTCCCGCAAGCTCGCGGACGAGCTCACCGCTCGCACGCGCTCGATGGCGAGCGCCCTCGAGCACGACAACCCTGAACGCTACATCGACGAGGCGCTGGCCTATCATCGGCGCCTCATCGAGGCGAGCGGCAATCAGACTTTCCTCGTCGTGTGGGATTTCCTGCACTGGAACGTGCGCGGGCGCGTGGTTCTGCGGCGTATTGCGCAAGCCGGTGGCGGCGGGCTCAAGCCGTTTCTCGATTTGCACCGCGCTTTGAACTCTAGGATCCGCGCGGGAGACCTGCGCGGTGCCACGGACAAGGTCCGCGCGATCCTGCAGCGAGTGACCGACGTCCTGTCCCGGGATTGACTACTCGTCCCGATCGAAGCCGTCTACGGTTCTCGGCCAGTCCTTCTTCAGCAGGCGAGACAACGCACGGTCTGCGAGCAGGCGGCCCCCGGTCTGGCAAGTGGCGCAGTAGTTGGTCTCGTTGTCCGCGTAGCGAATCCGTTGCACCGGTGTGCCACAGACCGGGCAGGGCAGGCGGAAGCGGCCGTGTACGGCCATCTCTGCGCGAAACGCAGTCACTTTCTCCGGAAATCGCCCGCTGGCCTGGCAGCGCAACCGCTCGGTCCACAGCTCGAGCTGCTCCACTGCCGCAGTGTGCAGGCGCAGCGCCTCGGCGTCACTCGCGCGACGGGTCAGCATGACCGGTGAGAGTCTGGCAGCGTGCAGGATCTCATCCGAGTAGGCATTGCCGATCCCGCTGAACAGTCTCGGATCGGTGAGGGCGCGTTTGAGAGTGTGGTTCTCGGCCCGCAGCCTCCGGGCAAACTCCTCTGCCGTCGAAGTGAGGACCTCCAGGCCCCCCGGGTCTTGCCGGTGCAGCGCTTCTTCGCCCCGGAGAAGATGCAGCGATGCCCGCCGCTTCGTACCGGCTTCGGTGAGTGTCAGGGTGCCGTTGCCCCATTGCAGGCGCGCCAGCGCCGCGCGCTTGCCGAGCGATGTCCCGGCATCGAACCAGTGCAGGCGGCCCGCAATCATCAGATGGAACACCAGCCAGAGCTCACCTTCGATTCCGATGGCCAGACGCTTGCCGATGCGGCGCACCTCGGTCGCTCGCCGACCTTGCGCGCTGCTGATGGGTGGGTCGACCGTGCGCAGCAGAAACGGCGACTGGATGAGCACTTTCTCGAGCGGCTGCCCGACGATGCGCTGCTCCAGCGCTTCGCGATAGACCGCCACGTCGGGAAGCTCGGGCATTGGGCCATTTTAGGCCCGGACGCCCGGCGCCGTGACCACCTTTCGGTGACGCAGTTGCGGTCAGTACTTTTACTTATGTCATCGAGAGTGTGCGCCAAAGCCACGTGGAGGCTGTGCGCAGCGTGGTGAAATTACGCCAACGCTGGCGCCGCAGCGATCCATCAGCCCTCGACAGGAACACCACTCATGCTATCGCGCCTCGTCCGGCTCGGCCTCGCAACCGGACTGATCCTGCAGCTCATCGCCTGCAATGATCCTCAGGCATCTTCGTCTTCCCTCGCATCCAATAGCATCGATGCGACTCCTTCGGTGCATTCTGCCGCCGCCGTAGCGGGTGCCAAAGGCGAAACGGTCACGGTCGCTTTCGTGAGCAGCGACGGCCGGCCGATCACCGACCTGACGGTCAATGGCCTCAGCAGCCTGCCGTCCGGCTGGAGCGGACCGGCAAATTTCGGCTGCGGCACGGTGACCACCGGCAGCGGCTGCGTGCTCAATCTGACCTATGCGCCGACTGCAGGCGCGAGCGGCACCCTGAATCTCAGTTATGGGTACTTGGACAGCGCCGGCGATGCAGTTACTGGAAAAGTTTCCATTCCCTACAGCGCCACGACCAGCGACAACGTGATCGCGACCGCATCGCCGACCGGGCAGATCGCGGCCGTGGCCAGCGATGGCACGCAGCACGTGACGCTGACCTTCACGACCGATGACGGCCAGCCCGCCAGCCATCTCAGCGTGACGAGCGGTCTGAACCCCCTGCCGGCCGGTTGGAGCAGTGCGGCGCAGTCCTTCAGCTGCGCCACCGTGAGCACCGGCAACGCCTGCCAGCTTTCCCTCGCTTACGCGCCCACTGCCGTGGGCAGTGGCGTCATCACCGTCGGATTCAGCTATACCGACGATGCCGGAGAAGCCAAGACCGGCTCGGCCAATATCTCCTACTCGGCGACGGCGGACGACAACGTCGTTTATACCCAGTCGCCCAGCGGCCAGGTCAACGCGACGGTGAACGGCGGCGGAACGGCAGTGACCGTTACGTTCATGACCGATGATGGTCAGCCCGCGACAGATCTGACTCTCACCAACGGGCTTGGCTCGTTACCCGCCGGCTGGAGCGGGCCCGGCTCGCTCTCGTGCGCGACGATCAGCACCGGCACCGGTTGCCGGCTGTCGCTCACCTATGCTCCGACGACGATGGACAGCGGCACTCTCTCACTGGGTTACCAATACAACAGTGATTCGGGCAATGCCAAGAGCGGCACCGTGAACATTTCCTATGCCGCCACGGCGCCCCATCTGTACATCGCGAACCTATTCTCGGTTCTGTACGAGTGCACGCTCGGCAGTGGTGGCAGCCTGACTGCCTGCGCTGCGACTCCTGCGAGCGGTGGATCAGGCTCGCCGGCCGGCATTGCGTTCAACGGCGCCGCGGTGTACGTGACCGACTTCTACGCGGGTAATGTCGATCTTTGCGCCGTGCAGAGCGATGGCAGCTTCTCGAGCTGCGCCGTTGCGCTGAGCGGACTCACCTCGCCCTGGGCGCTGGCGATCGATGGCAACTACCTTTACATCACCAGCGACAGTACGCTGGGCCATACCACTTATTGCCAGATCGGTACGGACGGCTCGCTGTCCAATTGCGCGAGCACCGCCAGCGGCACGAATCTGGTCAACGGCATCGCGATCGGCGGCGGCTACGCCTACCTGTCGGCTTTGAACCCGCCGCAGACGGGTTATGACGTCGATGTATGCACGGTCAACGCCGATGGGAGCCTGACGGGTTGTACGCCGACCGGGAGCGGTTTCAGCGATCCGCAATTCATCACGCTGTCGGGCGCCCAGGCCTATATCGGCAATCAGCAGAGCTCGACGGTTGCCGTCTGCTCGGTCGACGGCGGTGGGGCGCTGACCGGTTGTGCGAATTCCTCGGTCGGCATCGAGCCGAACGGTGTCGCGATCTTCGGCAGCGATGCCTATGTCACTGATGATGACGACAACATCTACAAGTGCACCGTGGGGACCGGCGGAAGCCTCGGAAACTGCGCGGCATCGAATGGAGGAGCGACATTCGCCGCACCGCAGCAGGTCGTCATCCACTGATCGGCCCGCCCCGCGCTGTGCGCCCCGGAACCGGAACAGGGCGTATCGCCCGAAGAACGCTTACGCCGCCGCGGTGACACGGAGGGTTGGCTGAGGCATAGCGGGGCCCGTGGCGGTACACTTCCCGGATGCGCCCGCTCTCAATCCTGGACCGGGACCGTACGGTGGCGGCTCCCGGCTTCAGCCGCTGGATGGTGCCGCCGGCTGCACTCTGCATTCACCTCTGTATCGGGCAGGCGTACGCCTTCAGCGTGTTCAACCTGCCGATGACACGGCTGCTCGGGGTCACCGATTCGGCGCCGGGCGACTGGACGCTCACGGACCTCGGCTGGATCTTTACGCTCGCCATCTTCTTTCTGGGCGTCTCGGCGGCGATCTTCGGGCGTTGGGTGGAGGAGGGCGGTCCCCGCCGTGCGATGTTCGCTTCGGCGCTGTGCTTCGGCGGCGGATTTCTGATTTCGGCGGCCGGGGTCTACGCGCACGCCATTTGGGTGATCTACCTCGGCTACGGCGTGCTCGGGGGCATCGGGTTGGGGCTGGGTTACATCTCTCCCGTCTCGACGCTCATCAAATGGTTTCCCGACAGGCCGGGCATGGCGACGGGGATGGCCATCATGGGCTTCGGCGGCGGAGCGCTCATCGCTTCGCCGCTCTCGGTCTGGCTCATGGGCCGGTTCTCGACGCCGAGTCATGTGGGTGTGGCCGAGACCTTCATCGTCCTCGGCATTGTGTACTTCATCTTCATGCTGGTGGGCGCCGCCATCGTCCGGGTTCCCCCGCCGGATTGGAAGCCCGCGGGCTGGGCTCCGCCTGCACAACCGCCCCCTCTGGTGACCACCGCCAACGTGTACGTCTATACAGCCCTCAAGACACCACAATTCTGGCTCATCTGGTGGGTGCTGTGCCTCAACGTGACCGCGGGCATCGGTGTGCTCGGCCAGGCATCGGCCATGAGCCAGGAGATGTTTCCGGGCAAGGTGAGCGCGGTCGCGGCCGCAGGGTTCGTCGGCCTCATGAGCCTTTTCAACATGGCGGGACGCTTCATCTGGGCCTCGGCGTCGGACCTCATGGGCCGCAAGAACACTTACTTCTGCTTCTTCATTCTCGGGACCGTGCTCTATGCGCTGGTACCGACGACAGGCGGTATCGGCAGCGTCGGGCTATTCGTACTCTGCTTTCTCATCATCATCAGCATGTACGGCGGCGGATTCTCGACGCTCCCGGCCTACCTTCGCGACATGTTCGGCACCCGCTATGTCGGTGCCATTCACGGCTTGCTGATCACCGCCTGGTCCGCGGCCGGAGTGTTTGGACCGGTGCTGGTCAACTACATACGGGCGTACGAGATCGCGCGCGGAGTGCCGAAGGCCGACGCCTACAACGTGACCATGTACCTCATGGCTGCACTCCTGGTCATCGGCTTCTTCTGCAACCTGTTCATCCGGCCGGTGCACGAGCGGCACCACATGTCCGCTCAGGCTCGAGCCACACTCGCAGTGCAGTAAGCACGGAGTTCCCATGTCGAGCGCCAATCCGACCGGCACACGCACCGTTCAACTGCTCCTCGCCTGGTGCTTCGTCGGCATCCCACTGCTGTGGGGCGTGCTGCAGACGCTACGGAATGCAATGAAGCTGTTCCACTGAGGCCAGGCCAGCTGCCAGAATCAGGGAAGGACGATCATGCGCCTCTGGTCTCTTCATCCCCGGTATCTCGATTCCCGCGGCGTCGTAGCCCTCTGGCGCGAGGCGCTGCTCGCGCGCGCCGTGCTGCGCGGCAATACGCGGGGCTATCTTCACCATCCACAGCTCGATCGGTTCAGGGTCCATGCGGCCGCTCTGAGCGCAATAGCGCTCTATCTCGAGTCGATATACGAAGAGGCCGCCGCCAGGGGCTACGCGTTCGATCGCCGCAAGCTCGGCCCCTGCCCCAGGCGAGTGACCATGCCGGTGTCTCGCGGCCAGCTGCAGTACGAGTGGGGTCATCTGCTCGCGAAGCTTCGCCGGCGCAGCCCCGCGGTGTGGCGCAAATGGGCGCGAACACGCTTACCCGAAGTGCATCCGCTTTTCCGCATCCGGAGCGGCCCCATCGAGGCATGGGAGCGCAGCCGGGAGGCCCCTTCTTCGGTCGGCCAGAGGGGGCGGCGGCGGAGTCGCACGGCGCGGCGCCAGTCGTCCTAGCACGGACATGAGCTGGCGCGCCGCGCGCCTTGCACCCGCTAGATATCTTCATGTAGAGTATCTTCACGTGAAGATACATACCCGAACCCCCGACGAGATTGCCCGCGTCCGGGCGCAATGGAAGGCCGAGCGTCCAGATCTCGATACTCTTCCGATGGAGACGATCGGGAGGATATTGCGTATCCAGTTTCTCGCCGGCGCACGGATCCGTCGTCACCTGCAGAGGTACGGTATCGACGCGGGCGGATTCGACGTGCTCGCGACGCTGCGCCGCTCCGGCAGTCCTCATCGCATGACGCCAACGAGCCTCTACCAAGAGCTGGTCCTGACATCCGGCGCGATGACCAATCGGATCGACGTGCTCGAGCAGGCAGGGCTGGTGCAGCGACATCCCGATCCTGCCGATCGCCGCGGCACGTTGATCGAGCTCACGAAACAGGGAATGGCGCTCGTCGATCGGGCGATGAAGGAGCACATGGAAGGGGAGGCCGCGATGGCCGCTCACCTCACGAAGCAGGAGCAGAGGGAGTTGGCCGGGCTATTGCAGAAACTGCTGACTGGAATGGAGGGTGACCATGAGAGTGCATGAGCGCGTCGTAGTGATCGGAGGCAGCTCCGGTATGGGTCTGGAGGTCGCAAAGAAGCTGTTGGCCACCGGCGCGGAGGTGGTGATTTCTGGACGGTCCGAGGAGCGCCTACATACCGCGCGCACGACCTTGGGTGTAGACCGCGTGGAAGCCGTGGCTGCGGACATAGGGGAGCGATCGCAAGTGGCGGCACTGTTCGCGCGCCCGGGACGGCTGGATCACGTGGTGGTTACGGCCGCTGATCTTCCGTATCGGCCCGCTGTGGATCTGACGGAGGCTGATGTGATGCGCGCCGTCCGCTCGAAATTACTCGGACCGCTGTTCGTTGCACAAGAGAGCGCTGCGCGCTTGAGTGCAGGCGGCAGTATCACGTTCACCACCGGGATTGCGGCGCGGCGGCCGATGCGTGGCGGGTCGGCGGCGGCAGCGCTCAACAGCAGCTTGGAGGGCCTGGTGCGGGCATTGGCTGTGGAATTGGCTCCGATCCGGGTGAACGCCGTATCTCCCGGCTGGACCGACACCCCGATTTGGGGCGCCATGCCCGGCATGACTGCCGAACGTAAGCGCGAGGTGTTCACCTCGATGGCGGCCCGACTCCCAACCGGACGGATAGGACGGCCGGAGGACATCGCCGATGCCGTGATCTTCCTGATGAGGAACCAGTTCTCGACCGGTGCGGTGCTGGATGTCGACGGAGGCCATCGCCTCGTCTGAGGCATTGCTGCCTCACGCAAAGTGGGTTGCCCGGGCGATCAGCGCCAGGCCGATGACGATCACCGCCACACCAATGGCTCGCGCGACGCGATCACCGGATGGCGCCACTCGCTCGAGGGTCAGTGCTGCTGTCAGGAGGGCCATCATGCGCAGGTCCATCATCCCGATGACGAGGAGAGTGGCCATGAGATTGATGCAGCAACGGCCGCAGTGCAGGCCCAGGCGCACGCCGTGCCGCCAGGCCGCGGCGCCGTCCGCTGACAACGAGCGCCGGGACATTGCCGCTCGCCTGCAGCATGCGAGCTCACGTACCTTCCAGGCGCTGAGCTGCAGTGCCCCGGCGACGAGAACGATGACCCCGGTCGCGACCGGAACGGCGCGCGCGAGCGCCGGTTGTTGCATTTCGATGGCTGCGAGACCGAAGCCGAGGGGCAGGACGGCCACACCGAAGAGGGTCCACACGAAAAAATACCCGGCGCCGACCAGCGCGGTCAATTGCCACAAATGCCTTGCGCCGGTCTCGATCCTCCGGCGGTAGCGCAACAGCATCGGTACCAGGCACGGCAGCATCATCGCCAGCATCATCACCAGCCACATTCCGAGCGCAGACGCGCCGATCCCGAGCCAGGTCTGCTCCGGCATCCGCATCCACGTCATCGACATTCCCCAGCCGCCGGGCATCGGCATCTCGCCCATCGCCGACATGGAGCCAGACCAGATGATGGTCACCGTCGAGCTGATGAGGAAGATCAGCGCAGAGGCGCAGAGGAAAGCTCTGTCGTCTCGTCGGGGTGCGAGGGGCTCGAGAGGTTGGGCAATGAATGTCATGTGCGCCATGGTCGTACTCCGATTGGCTCGGCGAGCAGATGTCAGCGCTCGCCGGTTCCCAGCTCGTCTGAATGACCGGCCTGCAGGCGCGACCATTGAGCAATAGGACGTCCGTCGGCCCGCAGCTTCTCTCATATGCCATGCCTCGCCTTAGCCGCCGCGCTCTGTTGGCGGAAATCAGCGACCCCGGCATCGGTCACCTCTTCCCATTTCCGGTCGGGCGAAGTCTCCGCGCCATAGTTATCGTGCCAGTTCCACCACTTATACGGCGGGCTCTGCGGGTAACCCTCGGGCGAGTCCTCCCAAATCTCCTGCCGCCCGAGCGGCGTGATGTCGAGGTAGCTCCAGACGGTTCCCATTGCCTCGTCGCCGCGCCAGTTGACGAAATAGGTGCGGAAGACCTGCCCGCCATCGCGAAAGAACACGTTGTGACCGTGGTATTCGTGCACGCCGAAGTCCACATCGAAGCTGTCGGTGATGGAGTACCAGGGCATCTTCCAGTCCATACGCGTCTTGAGACGCGCGATGTCCGCCTGCGGCGCACGCGAGGCATACGCCAGGGTGGTATTGCGAGCGTTCAGGTGCGCGAGGTGGCTCACCTGATCCGCGCCCAGAGAGCAGCCACGGCAGGCGTGGTCAGGCCAACCGAACACCCCGGGTTCGAAGAAAGCCCGATAAACGATCAGCTGCCGCCGACCCTCGAACAGATCGAGCAGGCTGGCCTTGCCGCGGGGACCCTCGAACTCATACGTCTTCTCGACCGCCATCCACGGCATGCGCCGACGTTCGGCGGCAAGAGCGTCTCCTGCACGCATATGAGCCTTTTCCTTCACGAGGATCTCCCGATGCGCAGCATCCCAGGCATCCGCCGAAACGACGGGCGGGGTGTGCATGGCGGGCGTGCCGCTCACATCTTTCCCAGGGTTCTCGATCGTGGCCATGTCGGTCTCCTGATTCGAAGAGGTGGCGTGCCCTGCACGTGTGGAAGAGAGCGTGGCACGGGCCAGCGATTGGCGTGAGTAACAAATGTGCCGCGATTTTTTGGCTATGGCACGCGCGGCGCTGGGATCGGATCTGCAGCGTTGCCATGGAAAAGATAGGTCGCCGCAGCGCCCAAGGGAACAGCCACTTTTTGCCGAATACGGCACTCGCTCGATCCTGAGGCGCGGGCATCGCATTGGAGACACCGCAATCCCGGTCAAGCGCGTGGGAGCCAATCCCATTACATTGGCCCCAGAACGGAGGAGATTCACGATGTCGCTGGTCAACCGCGCGCTGTTCATGATCGAGCGCAATCTGCACCGCGATCTCTCGCTCGGCGGCATCGCGGAGGCCTGCGGCGTGTCGCGCTTTCACCTTGCCCATGCATTCGGCGAGGCCACGGGCGTTGCCGTCATGGAATACGTCCGCAGGCGCCGGCTCACCGAGTCGGCGTACGCGCTGGCCTCGGGGGCCACCGGCATCATGGAGGTAGCGCTCGACTCCGGCTATGACTCGCACGAAGGCTTCACGCGTGCCTTCAAGGCTTACTTCGGCAGGACTCCGGAAGAGATCCGGCGAGCCGAATCGGTGGTGGATCTCGCGCGCCTGGATGCGATCCGCTTCATCGAGGCACCCCGTGCGAAGCTTGCGGCGCCGACCTTCGAGCGGGCCGGCGAGCTGAAATTCGTCGGACTCGGTGAACCGTTCGACTTTGGTGAGACTGCGCATATTCCGAAGCAATGGGGCCGCTTCATGGCGGAGTTCTATCCGAAGATCGGGCACAAGAGCCAACAGATCCCGCTCGGCATCGTCACGAGCAGCAGTGATGGCGCCACCGAGCTTCGCTATACGTGCGCCGTGGAGGTCTCACGCTTCACAGACATCGAGGAGGGACTCGTGAGGCTCACCGTAGGTCCCGCAAGTTACGCCGTTTTTTCCCACGACGGACACATCTCCGAGCTGCCGCAGACCTATGCGGCGATCTGGAACGATTGGCTGCCGGCCAATGGCGGCAAACCCGCGGAGGGGCCGAGCTTCGAGCGGCCGAATCCGACTTTCGACACCCGCACGGGCGAGGGCGGCGTGAGGCTGTGGATTCCGTTGGCGAATCATGAGCCGGTCTGAGGCTCTGGGGACCGGCGCTCAGCGCTGAGGCCCGGCGCAACCACGGATCCGTGCGGCGCCCTCCCTGAATCGCTCAGGGCTCATCCGGAAATCAAAATCCGGTTCTATAGGTGCAGGGCCCGCACCGCTAGGCTCGTCCCATGAAGAGCCTCATACTTCTCAGCGCGGCAGCCACAGCACTCACGGCTGTTACGCCGGTCGGGGCATTTGCGGCTGCCGCCGGCTCCGACGCCGGGTCTGGGTATCACTTCGATACGAAGCGTTACCTTTTTCGGGCTCCTGCCGATGAGCAGGCGCGCCGCATCGAGCTGCTGGCCGAGGTTCACGGGTTCCTCAAGCAACCGGCGTCATCGCTCGATACGCCCCCCGCGCTCGCCCGCTGGCTCACGGCCTACGATTCCCTGAGCAAACGATTGAATCGGCACGACCTCTATGTCTATCTGCGCTCCGAGGAGGACACCAACGATCACGCGGACGCGGCGGCGGACGACACGCTGCAGACCGCCATTGCGAAGTTGGAGTCGACCGCGCGGAGCATGCTCACGCAGATCGGTGCCGGCAGCTTGCATCGGTACCTCGCCAGTGATACCTCACTCGGGGCATATCGCTATTTCATTGATTCCAACGTTGCGCGCACGGCTCACCAGACTCCATGCGCGGCCGCCGGCGCACTGCTCACCGCTCCGGTTTTGGAGAGCCTCACCGGTTCCTACAAGTCATTGGCCGATCACCTCCCGCCCGTAGCCGCCAGTCAGCCGAGTACGGGCGCCGCGGCGTTTGCCGCGCGATGGAAACCGTACCTCGAGAATGAAGACAGGTTTGCCTCCCTGCTGGTCCCGATCCTCAGGCTGCATGAGGGCGAAGCCCGGCTGCAGGGGTTCGAAGGTGCCCCGGCAGCCGCCTATTCCCGCGATCAGCTCACGACTTCCGAGGTGAACGGTGCGCTCGCGGCCGTGCGTGGATCGGATGGGTACGAGCGCTACATCGCGGTGCTCGTGGCCGCTGCGTCCCGGCGCCTGCACGTCGTACCGGCTGCGCTGCATGCGTGGGATCTCGACCGGGCAGATACCTACCGGCCGGCGCGAGTGCCTTTTCCGGATGCGCTGCGGCTCATTCTCGCATCCGAGCAGCCCATGGGTGCCGCGTACGCGGGGCAGTTTGCCCGCCTCTTCGATCCCTTCAGCGGTCGCCTGGAGTGGTGCCGCGCCGAGACCTGTGACCGCGCCGGGTTTTCGCTGGGCTATGCCGGGGTTACTTCCGGTCTTTTCTACGGCTCCTACACCGGCGACGTCAACAGCGTGCGCGCCCTCGCCCATGAGGCCGGCCATGCGGTACATCGGCAGCTCATGGCCGAGAACCAGTCGCTGGCGGTGTACAACGACGGACCGAAATTCATCTTCGAGTCCTTCGCAATCTTCAACGGGTTTCTCGCCCTCGACCACCTGTACCGGACGGCTCGCTCTCCCGCAGCCCGTGCCTATTATCTCAACCGGTTCCTGGATGACGCCACGTTCGAGGTGTGGGGGTCTGCAAGAGAGACGGACCTGGAGCAGTCCATGTATGCCGCCGCGGAGCGCGGCAAGCTGCATGATGCGGCGGATCTCGATGCGCTGACCCTTTGGGTGTTTCGCCGATACATGCCCAGGCCGGCCCTCGACCCACGAATGAGGGTGTATTGGGCTCACGACCGCTTGTACTTCACCGATCCCAACTACGATGTGAACTACCTCTTCGCGGGACTGCTCGCGCTCGAATACATGCGCCAATTCGAGCGCGACCCCAAGGGATTCGCGCCCCGGTACCTCGCCCTTCTGCGGAACGGTTTCAGCGCCACACCGCAGGAGCTGGAGAAAACGTTTCTCGGGATAGACCTCGAGGCCCCCGCAGCGTTGGTGAAGGACGCTGCCCAGCTCATCGGCCGGCGCGCGGATGTCCTCGAACGCCTCTACGCCGCCCTGAACGATGCGCTGCCGGCCCCGCGCCATGACGCTCCAGGTACTCGAGCGGGGTCAGTGCGAACAGGCGTCTGAATTGACGGTTGAAGTGGCTCTGATCGGCAAATCCGCAGCGCTGCGCTATTTCCGCCAGGGAACACCCTGGCTCGGTCTGCAGACAGCGGCGCGCCTGCCACAGGCGAAGATGCCTGATATAGGTGCCCACTGACTTGCCATAGATCCGCTTGAAGGTTGCGGCTACATATGCGGCGTCTCTCTGCACCATCCGGCCCAGATCCGCGAGGCTGGGCGGGGTGAGGTACTCGGCTTGCACCCGTTCTCTCACGACATCGATCCAGCGCGGCATTCCGTTGTCCCACAGAGGAGCCTGATGGAGGATTCGGGAGCTTGCGAGCAACGCCAGGCCCTCCATCACCAACGGGCTGGCCGCATCGGCGATGACGATCTCCCGGCGCAACGCTTCGGCCAGGCTGCGGAACGAAACGTCCCGCATCATGAACGGCTCGCGCAGGTAGGCTGCAGGACCGTTGCCCGGCAGGAGCAGCGAGAGGCATGTCGTAGGAAGGCGATACCGGTCTTCATGCTCTTCCCCAGCCGGCCGAAACACGGCAGCAGCCTCGTCCACCCGCATCGCCCTCGTTCCAAACCGGGTGTCGAACCCGAATTGCAGCGGGAAGACGATGCGCGGCTCCGGATGATGATGCGCGCCCATGCCGCAGCTCGGAAGATTCACGCTGCAGCGGAATCCGAACTCGCCCGCATGACGGCTCACCTGTGAGGAAGTCGGGCAGCCACACGCGAGAGTATTCATGGCAATTGTCTCGGCTGCGAGAGTCTCCGGTCTCGATAGGGATGTCAACTCGAGCTCTCTCTTGACCGCGGACACATCGCCGTACGAGGTCCCGCTTCACAGGTGCGCGCGGCGGCGCGCATACTTTTGGGCGCAATCCCTGGGGATGCACAGGTGAGTGATGATCTCTTTGCTCGTAAACGGCCGAGCCGTTGAAGTCGATGATGATCCCGGTACGCCTTTGCTGTACGTGCTGCGCGGGACGCTGCAGCTCAACGGCGCGAAGTTTGGGTGCGGCCTCGGACAATGTGGGGCCTGTACCGTCATGGTGGACGATGCTGCGGTCTTCTCCTGCCAAACACCGATTGCTGACATCGCCGGTCGCCGCGTCACCACCGTTGAAGGACTGGGTACCCGGCAACACCCGGGAGTCATGCAGCAGGCATTCATCGACGAGCAGGCGGCGCAGTGCGGGTACTGCATTGCCGGCATGATCATGCGGGCGCAGGCGCTGGTCGGGCGCTCCGCATCCCCGACTGATGATGAGATCCGGGCGGCGCTGGAGCCCAACCTGTGCCGCTGCGGTACGCATTCCCGGATTCTCAACGCGGTGCGACGTGCAGTCCGCGCGAGGCAAGCGGCCAAGGCTGATGCCGCCTCGAGCGTCGGTGCACGCGGCGGCTGATGAGCGCTCCTGACATGTCGGTATCGCGGCGAGCAATCCTGTCGGGAGGAGGAGCGTTGATCGTGAGTTTCGCGCTCGGCCCGCTGTCTGCCCGCGCGCAGCGCCGCCGCCGCGGCGCGGACGCCGCGCTACCGGGAAGCCTCGGATCCAGTCCGATGCTCGACTCATGGTTGCGGATCGATGCGCGTGGCATCACCGTCTTCACCGGCAAGGCGGAGCTTGGGCAGGGTATTCAGACCGCGCTGATCCAGCTGGCTGCCGAGGAGCTTGCCGTCGAGCCGGCGGCCATTACGCTCGTGGCGGCCGACACCGCACGCACGCCGAACGAGGGGTACACGGCCGGCAGCCACTCCATGCAGGACAGCGGCACCGCGATCATGAATGCGGCGGCGCAGGCGCGTGAAATCCTGCTCGGCATTGCCGCCGAGCGTCTGCGGCAAGAGCGGGCAAGACTGCAGGCCGAGCGGGGCGCCGTCGTCGCTCCCGACGGGCGGCGTATCGCGTATGCCAGCCTCGTCTCAGACCGCACCCTGCACGTCAGCGCTGAGCCGGGCTCACCGCTCGGGGATCCGGCGCACCGCCGGGTGATGGGACGCTCCTGGCCGCGCATCGACATCCCGGCGAAGGTATTGGGTGAGGCGGTATTCATACAGGACCTGCGCCCTGTGGGCATGGTGCACGCGCGGGTCGTGCGTCCGCCAAGCTACGAAGCACGGCTGCGGTCGGTCGACGACGCTTCGGTACTGCGACTTCCAGGAGTTTTGGCTGTCGTGCGCGACGGTAGTTATCTCGCCGTGGCGGCTCAGCGCGAGTATCAGGCCATTATCGCCATGGAGGCGCTCGCCCGCGCTGCGCGCTGGGAAGAGAAAGGGAGCCTTCCGCAGCAGAGCAGGCTCTTCGAGGAGCTGGCCGAATGGCCTTCGCGCAATGTGCCGGTCGCGGCGCGAGGCGCGGCGGATGGTGTGCATGGCTCACATGGAGGACGGACGCTCGAGGCGGAGTATCGTCGCGGCTATCTGATGCACGGGTCCATCGGCCCCTCGTGTGCGATCGCGCTCTTCGATCGCGGTGCGCTCACGGTGTGGACGCATAGTCAGGGAGTCTATCCGCTTCGCAACGCGCTCGCCGAGCTCAGTGGGCTGCCTGCGCAGCGTGTGCGGTGCATTCAAGTGGAAGGATCCGGCTGTTATGGGCACAACGGGGCCGATGATGCAGCCGCCGACGCGACGATCATTGCGCTGAAGCTGCCGGGGCGTCCCGTACGGGTGCAGTGGATGCGCAGCGATGAGCACCTGTGGGAGCCGTACGGGCCGGCGATGCTGGCGCGCGTGCGCGGCACGCTCGATGAACGGGGCAACATCGCACGGTGGGAGTACCAAGTCTCGAGCAACACCCACTCCACCCGTCCCGGCGGAGCCCGTGCGCTGATGCCAAGTTGGTTCCTCGAGCGGCGCCTCGGTCCTTCTGCGCCCGAGCCGATCCCACTGCCGGCGGGCGGTGGCGATCGCAATGCGCTGCCGCTCTATCGGATAGCGGACCTGAAGGTGGACTACCGCTTCATTCCGCCGATGCCTCTCAGAGTCTCGGCACTGCGATCGCTCGGGGCTCATCTCAACGTGTTCGCCATTGAAAGCTTTCTGGATGAGCTCGCGCGCGCGGGGCGGGTCGATCCCATCGACCTGAGGGTGCGGCATCTCGATGATCCGCGTGCCGTAGCGGTGATCCGCACTGCCGCAGAGCGCTTCGGCTGGAGGAAGTATCGTCGTCTCGACGGCCGGGGCAAGGGATTCGCGTTCGCACGGTACAAGAATCTCGCGGCGTATCTCGCGGCCGCCATCGAAGTCAGCGTCGATCGCAGCGATGGGACCGTGCGGGTATTGCGCGTGGTCGCTGCCGTTGACAGCGGCGAGGCGGTCAATCCCGACGGAATCCGTAACCAGATCGAAGGCGGAATTCTTCAGGCACTGAGCTGGAGTCTTTTCGAGTCGGTGAAGTTCGACCGCATGCACATCACAAGCCGCGATTGGGCGAGCTATCCCATTCTTCACTTCAAGGACGTTCCGCGCTCCATCGAAGTCGAGGTGCTCAATCGTCCGGGCCACCCGTTCCTCGGGACTGGAGAGGCTGCCCAGGGTCCTGCGGCCGCGGCGCTGGCCAACGCCGTGGCGGATGCGGTGCAGGTCCGCATACGCGAGCTGCCGCTCACCGCCGATCGCATCAGGGCGGCAATGACGCCATCGATCGCACTCTCGCTCGGCGCGAAGGACGGCTCGGAGGCTCGAGTCTGATCGGAGCTGCGCAGATGAGTCGCTGACGGTGCGGTCGTCGCAAAACGGGAGCGCGTTAGCGCAAAACAGTCTTTTTCTTTCGTCTACCGCGCAATGTGTCCTCCGTTTGCGCGACGAACCGAAATGTTTTGGTCCATAGAACGCAGCGGCACGATGCTATCCTGATGAACGAAGCTGGCTAGTCTCAGCTGAGACCAATTCATAAAGAGGGGCCACCAGCCATGTTCAAAGGACGCTGCTTTGTGCTGCTTTCCTGTCTGTCCCTGGCACTGCCCGTCGCATTCGCAGACACGGTGCCAACGGGCAAGCTCACGAGTGCGCTCAAATGGCGCAGCGTGGGCCCTTATACCGGCGGGCGGGTCACCACGGTGGCCGGCATCCCGGACGAGCCCAATGTCTTTTACATGGGCACGGCAGGCGGCGGCGTCTGGCAGACCGAGGACTACGGTAACACCTGGAAGAGCATCTCCGACCGGGACTTCAAGAGCGGCAGCATCGGCGCCATGGCGATCGCGCCTTCCAACTCCAAGATCATCTATGTCGGGACGGGAGATTCCGCGCCGCGCAACACGGTCCTCACCGGCGAGGGAATGTACAAGTCGACCGATGGCGGTAGGAAATGGACTTACATCGGGCTGGGAGACACGCACATCATCAGCTGGATCCTCGTGGATCCCCACAATCCGGATGTCGTGTACGCGGCGGCGCTCGGGCATCTGTTCGGGCCCAATCCCGACCGCGGGGTCTTCAAGACCACCGACGGCGGCAAGACGTGGAAGAAAATCCTCTACGTGAATGAGGACACCGGCGCGATCAGCCTGGCGATGGCTCCGTCCAACCCGAGCGTGCTCTACGCCGGGATGTGGCAGATGTCGCGCAGCCATTGGACGTTCTCGAGCGGCGGCCCGGGCAGCGGCATCTACCAGTCAACCGACGGCGGCGAAAACTGGACCAATATTTCGCATCGTCCCGGCCTCCCGGGCGGTATCTTCGGCAAGGTCGGGCTGGCGGTGGCGCCGAGTGAGCCCAATGTCGTGTATGCCCTGATTCAGGCGGACTACAAAGGCCAGGCAGGCGGGCTGTTCCGCTCCGGCGATGCGGGCCGGAGCTGGAAGCTCATCAACAACAGCATGGATATCACACAGCGCGCCTTTTACTACATGACCGTATTCGTCGATCCCAGGGATCCGAATACGATCTACCTGCCCAACGCCGGCGTGTATGTGTCGCACGACGCGGGCAAGAAGCTCACGGCGCTGCATCCGCCGCACGGTGACAACCATGTGTTGTGGATCAATCCGAACAACCCGCAGCTCTTCATCGAAGGCAACGATGGCGGCGCAACCGTGAGCCAGAACGGCGGCAAGTCCTGGAGCTCCGAGGACAACCAGCCGACCGGCCAGTTCTATCACGCCAACCTCGACGATCAGTTCCCGTTCCATATCTACGGGGCGCAGCAGGACCGCAGCTCGGTCGAGGCGCCGAGCGCCCTGCCGGCCGGGACCATTCCGCCGGTCTGGAAAGCCATCCAGGGAGGAGAGATGAGCTGGGTCGTACCGACACCGGGCAGGTCCTGGGTCACCTACGGCAGCGGGTACTACAGCATGGAGTGGAAAGAGGACCGCAGGACGGGGTTGGTCACGAACGTGAGCCCCTGGCCGGCCTATAAGTTCGGCCTCGCGGGCTCCCTGATCAAATATCGCTATGGCTGGAACCATCATCCGGTCGTATTCGCCCCGGGCAACCCCAATGAGCTGCTGATGGGAGCGAACGTACTGCTCGAGACCACGGATGAAGGCATTCATTGGAAGCCGATCAGTCCGGATCTCACGCGCAACGACAAGAGCAAGCAGTTGCGGCCGGGTGGTCCGATCAGTGCCGATGTGACCGGTGAGGAGATGTTCGACACGATCTCCTCGATTGCGTTCTCGCCGCTCACGGACGAAACCATCTGGACGGGCTCCGATGACGGACTCGTCCATGTAACGACCGACGCGGGAGCGCATTGGAGCGAAGTTCGCCCACCGAAGCTGCCGACCTGGTCCACGATCACCTGCATCGAGCCGTCGCACACCGACCAGGGCACCGCTTACGTGTCGGCGAGCCGTTTCGACTGGGATGACTTTCATCCATACGTGTACAAGACCACCGATTACGGCAGGCACTGGACGCAGATCACCGCTGGACTGCCGCAGGACCAATACGTCGAGAGCGTCCGGGAGGATCCGAACGAGCCCAATCTGATCGTCGCTGGAACCAGCTCGACGGTGTATTTCAGTGTGGATGGGGGTGCCGAGTGGCAGCCGCTGACGCTCGAGCTGCCGGCGGTGCGGGTGAATGACGTGGAGATTCAGCCGCAGCAGAACGCCGTAGTGCTCGCCACGTTCGGGCGTGGCTTCTACGTGCTCGATAACCTCCAGTTCCTGGAGCAGTTGGGCGCTGCCAAGGTGGCGACCGATGCGCCCTATCTATTCAAGCCGCAGCAGGGCTGGTTGGTCACGCGCCGTACGGGCGGCTTTGGGCCGCGCGGTCCAGGAGGCGAGAATCTCGCGCCTGGAGTGACGGTGTTCTTCCAGGTGCCGGCCGATTACGACGGCAAGACGCCGATGAAGCTGACCTTTGCGGGTGCGACCGGAAAGCTGGTCCAGAGCTTCACGCTGCACCGGAAGGTAAAGACCAAACCAGCGCCGCCTTCGGAAAACCCCGCTGTGGCGCGACGAGAAAGTCAGGAAAAGGCCACGGCAGTCGAGCCAGGCATGAACCACTTCCAGTGGGACTTGGCTTATGCCGACGCGGTGGATGTAAAGGGCATCTACAACTCCTTCTTTGCAGCCGCACCGCCCGTAGGGCCGGAGGTGATGCCCGGTACCTACTACGCAACGCTGACCTATGGTCACGTCACGCAGAAGCAGCCGTTCGAGGTCAGGCTGGACCCCACCTCGAAGACCACACAGGCAGAGCTCCAGCAGCGCTTCGAATTGCTCATGCAGATTCAGGATGCCCTCAATCGGCTCGACACCAACCTCAACCAGGCCATCGACGCCCGTGACGCGCTCGAGAAGGCGGTAGCCGGCAAAGGCGTCTCCGGCAAAGAGGCGCAGCGGGCGCTCGATCACCTCAACCGCGACATCGATGCCCTGGTGGATCTGAAGATCCAGTCCGGCGAGGGTGCGCTGGTCTATCCCGGCCGGCTGCGCGCCTGGCTGACCTCGATCGCCGGCCAGGTGCGGATGGCATTCGTGCCACCCACCCCGGCAATGGTTGAGGTGGCGGATGGATACATCAACGATGCGGCAGCGGGAGTATCACGCCTGCAATCCGACGTTGCAGCGGCCAACAGCGTGGTCAATCACAGACGCGTGGCTGCGAGGGACTAGACCGGCCTTCGTTTTCGCAGACGTCTACCCGATCTGTTCTTCCCGGCCGAGGCGTCGGCGGAGCGCTTCTTCCCTGGCGTCATCAATCACCTGCATGACGCTGCCGGGGTCGACCGGGCCCTCATCACGGGCGGCTGCACCGGTGAGGCGACTGCCCGAGTGCAGCTCACCTTGTTCATACAACGCCCACATCTCGCGGGCAAAATCGGTCTCCAACAACTCCGGCGCGAACCGGCCGAGCGAGGCTCTGATGTTGTTGACGTCCCGCTCGAGCATGGCGTAAGCGGCATTGTTGCCCGAGGCGTTGACGACCTGAGGCAGGTCGATGATGACGGGTCCTTCCGCTGCAAGCAGGATGTTGAATTCCGAGAGGTCTCCGTGGATGAGGCCCAGGCTCAGCATGCGCACGATCTGCTGCATGAGAAAGCCGTGGTATTCGCGTGCGACCTCCGGCGTGAGCTCCGCTTCGCCCAGCCGCGGCGCCGGATCTCCCGCTGCGTCCCTGACGAGCTCCATGATCAACACGTCGTTGAAATAGCCGAAGGGCCGGGGAACCCGCACGTCGGCGGCCGCGAGCCGGTAGAGCGCATGGACTTCGGCGTTCTTCCATTCGTGCTCCTGCTCTCTGCGGCCGAACCGCGTGCTGCGGCTCATGGCACGGGTTTCGCGGCTGCCACGGACTTTGCGGCCCTCCTGGTACTGCGCCCGCCTCTGAAAGCTGCGCTGGGCCATGTCCCGATAGACCTTCGCGCAGCGCAGGTGCGGGCCCGAGCGCACGACGTAAACGGTAGCCTCCTTGCCGCTTTTCAGTGAACGCACGACTTCATCGATAACGCCGTCGTCGATCAACGGCTGCAAGCCTTTGGGAACTTTCATGGTCTCCGTGGGCGCGGTCTTTCGGCCCGCGAAGCTGGTCTGGGAGGGTGCGCGCGCGAAACGCGTCGAGGGTTCTGACGGTGCTAGTGTAGCATGCCGCGACGGAGGGAGGTCGCCATGAATGCCCATACGCTCGAGCAAATAGAGACCAAGATCACGTTCCTGGAGCGCGCAAACGCCGAGTTGAGTGACGTCGTCTTCCGACAGCAGCGGGAGATCGAGACTCTGCGGGCGCAAGTCATTGGGTTGGCCGCCCGCCTCGACGCGGTGCAGGCGGATACCGCTGTCCGCACGCCGGAGGACGAGCGGCCGCCCCACTACTGATGAGCGGCTGCAGCCCTGCGACCGCCTCGGCCGTATGCCGAGGCCTATGTCAGATGTGCAGGCTGCCGGTGCCGAACAGTCCTACCAGACCGATTATGATGAGGTAGATCGCGACGATGTAGTTGAGCAGTCGCGGCGCCACCAGGATCAGGATACCGGCGATCAGCGCAACGACGGGCCCGAGCATCAGATGGAGATGGAGATTCATGGATACCCTCAATCAAGCGGCTAGGGGATGTCTCGACAGATACTCGTCGAAGGTCCCGGTGAAATCCTCGATGGTTCCGTCCGACTTCACCTCGATGATTCGCTTCGCGAGACCGCCGACGAATTCCCGGTCGTGGGAGACGAAGACCAGCGTTCCGGGATACAGCTCGAGCGCAGTCTGCAGAGACTCGATGGTTTCCATGTCCATGTGGTTCGTGGGCTCATCCATGACGAGTACATTCGGCTTTGTCAGCATCAGCTTGCCGTAGATCATGCGGCCCTTCTCGCCGCCTGACAACACCTTTACCGATTTCTTCACTTCGTCGCCGGAAAACAGGAGCCGGCCGAGCGTGGCACGCACGATCAGATCGTCGTCCGCCTTGCCCGTCCAGTGGGACATCCAGGTGAACAGGTCGAGCTTTTCGTCGAAATCCGCTTGCGTGTCTTGAGGCATGTAACCGGGTTCGGCATTCTCTACCCAGGTGATCTGGCCGGCGGTCGGCTTCAGTTCGCCGATCAGGCAGCGCGCCAGGGTGGTCTTGCCTACTCCGTTGGCACCAATGATGGCAATCCGCTCGCCCGCCCGGATGTTGAAGCTGACTCTCTGCAGGACGTCGGTGTCCGAGCCCGGATATCGGAAGGAAACACCCTCGACGGAGACCGCGGAGTTGAACAGCTTCCTGCGCTGCTCGAAGCGGATGTATGGATTCTGCCGCGAGGAAGGCCGAACTTCTTCGAGTTTGATCTTCTCGAGCTCTCTGCGGCGCGAGGTGGCCTGACGCGCCTTCGACGCGTTGGCCGAGAAGCGGCGCACGAATTCCTGCAGATCCGAGATGCGGTCCTGGGCCTTGGCATTGGACGCCTCGACGCGCTGGCGGGCCTGCAGAGAGGCCAGCATGAAATCATCGTAATTGCCCGGATAGACTTTCAGCTGCTGGTAATCCAGGTCCGCCATGTGCGTGCAGACCTGGTTGAGGAAACGCCGGTCGTGGCTGATGATGATCATCGTGGCGTCATAATCGTTGAGCACGCCCTCGAGCCACCGGATCGAATGGATGTCGAGATTGTTCGTCGGCTCATCGAGCAGCAGCACGTCAGGGTTCGAGAACAAGGCCTGCGCCAGCAGCACGCGCAGCTTCATTCCGGGCGCCACCTCGCGCATCGGCCGCTCGTGCAACGATTCGGCGATGCCGATGTCGCTCAGGATGCTGGCGGCGCGCGCCTCGGCGTCATAACCGCCGTACTCGCCGAATTTCACTTCGAGCTCCGCCGCCTTCATGTAATCCGCGTCCGTCGCGTCCGGGTCCGCGTAGATGCGATCCCGCTCCTGCATGGCGCGCCACATCTCGAGATGGCCTTGCATCACCACATCGAGCACACGCTCGTCCTCGAAGGCGAATTGATTCTGCCTGAGGGTGCCGAGGCGTCTCCCGGGCTGCAGCACGACGTCGCCGGCGCTTTGCTCGAGCTCGCCGCCCAGAATCTTCATGAGCGTCGATTTGCCGGAGCCGTTGGCGCCGATCAGCCCGTAGCGGTTGCCATCGGTGAATTTCGCGGTGACCTGCTCGAAAAGCGGCTTGGCCCCGAATTGCATGGTGACGTTGAATGTAGCGAGCATAATTGTCCGTTCGAATCACGCAGTCCCAAGCCCGCCCGTACCTCGAACGGCAAGCCGCTCAGATACGTCCGGGGGCGACGACCTGTGCATGAGGGAGCGACGGTCGTGATCTCATACCCGCCCTGCCGGGTGGCCAATGGCGATCGGTCGCGGATGGGTCGGGATGCCGCGCGACGGAGGCCGCAGCGGCCGCGGCATTTTAGCCGAAGCGCTGAATGCGTGCAACGAGGAGGGAGGCGCGCCTACGTGTTCCGCTTATTCCCACGGATGTTCATCAATGCGAGGCACATTTGTAAGACGATGAGCGCATAGGCGTGAGCGTGCGCTCCCCAGACGCCCCACAGAACGTTGCTGAGCAGAAATACCCAAAAGCCGATCTTTCGGCGTCGGCTGCGCCCGGAGGCCACGAACCACGAGGCGATCACGGTTACCGCCATGGCCGGCCACTGCATCAGACCTAACACGACCGGCATGGTGACCATGGGCGAACGAGCTGGTGAGCACTGGCAGCTGGACGCCTTTTCGAACCAAGCAGGTGCCAGCGCCTAGGTTCGGCGAGGCCGGCGACAGGCCATTGGCCCGTTCGCGCAGGCGCAGGCCGGATAACCTGTCAGATGATGGGTTTCCCACCCGTGACGGCGATCGTTGCGCCCGCCACATAGCTGGCCTCGTCGGGCGCGAGCATCACACACACCGGCGCGGGTTTCGGATCCATCGCCGCGCTCGCCCCAGGCGCGGATTGACGCTGTGGCTTGAACGGAGGGGTGGGGGTTCCCAACTTGGGGACTCACGGGGGAGCACTCCGAGGCGATGAGGAAGATCCCAACACGCGGCGAACGCGATGGTTCCAAATGAGCCTTTCGATCCTACACGCGGCCTTGACCACGGCGCGTAGTTGCGCCCCCGCGGCAGCTGCAGGCACCTCGACTGGGAGCTCCTGGGTGAAGTGGCGAAGGAGCTGAAAGGAAAAGAACAGGAGGTGCTGCTCCGCGCCTATGAGGAAATCGAGGACGAGGAGGATGAGCATCTGTACCACACTCGCGGCTGGTGCCGGGAGCTGTGGCTCGATTCCTTGGGTGTGAAGGCGGTGCTGCCGCCGCCCGAAGAGCGGCGCGATGCGAGATCTGCCATTGGTGCGGCACGTGCGCAGGAGGCACACACCAAGATGAGCTAGGGCAATCCGGCTTCCCTGGTCTCGCCTCACGCGGACTCGCCCTGGCTTCGGGTGGCTACGAGCGAAAGCGAGTGAGGCCGGGCCAGGGCCGCCCTCCAAGCTGCACGCAGCCGGCCGCGTTACCGCAGCGGAGGATCACAAATTGCTGAATACGACCTAAGCTCATCAGGTGGAGTTGACGATGGCGAAAGGGTTGAAGATTATGGTGCTGACGCTTCCGCTAATGGGTGCTCTCAGTGGATGCACACTCTTTGGCGGC
>Ga0134128_10001045_pt1 | contig 36949 bp, 29 predicted proteins | sample KB31754_FD_96462 | JGI IMG/M metagenome (GOLD analysis project Ga0134128, IMG submission 96462) | Terrestrial soil microbial communities with excess Nitrogen fertilizer from Kellogg Biological Station, Michigan, USA - KB3-175-4 | ecosystem: Environmental > Terrestrial > Soil > Unclassified ...
CAAACGCCGTGCTCAGAAAATCGCCCGGGAACTGCGAATTCTCGGTTACACCGTCAATATCAAACCCGCTACGGACGCAGCACTCCCATTGTGACTTTCAACGGAGCGGTAAAAGGTGCCGGGATCCGAGGCGTTTTGAAGTCGGCATAAGAGCAATTCGATATTTTTTCACAACCCCGTGAGGGAGCGGTAAAAGGTGCCGGCAATGCGAGTACGTTTCAACGCATCAAGTACTCCGTTGCGAACGTTTCCGTGTAGAAGCGGCGGCCGTCAGTGCGGATGGTGATTAGTCCGTCGTGGTCGGTTCGGAAGATCGTGGCGTGGTGATCCTCCAGGCGCTCCAGAATATCGCGATGCGGATGGCCGTAGCTGTTATCGTAGCCCGCGGAGATGATGGCGAAGACGGGATTCACGGCCGATAGAAATTCGTCCGTGCTGGAAGTGTGGCTGCCGTGGTGCGCGACCTTGAGAACGTCCGTCGGCTGAACCTCATTTTCCTCCAGCATGCGCCGCTCGATCTGCTTTTCAATGTCGCCGCTCAACAGGAACGAGTGCCTACCGTAGCGGACGCGCAGAACCAGGGAATCGTTGTTCTTCGGCGTGTCGGCCGGAACGTAGTCCGCGAGCGGCGCGAGCACTTCGATTTCAGCGCCTCCGAATGAGAAACTCTGCGGGCCTTGCAGCGGCAGTATCCGTGTGCCGGCGCGCTGAGCGGCATCGCGGAGACGGTCCCATTCGGGCGCCTGCGGTGTTGCTCCGGTCCAGAGCTGGGCGGGATGAAAATCGCTGGTGAGTGCGGGAAGGCCGCCGACGTGGTCCTCGTGCGCGTGTGACAACGCAATGACGTCCACGCTGCGAATCGAGCGATTCCACAAGTAGGGAGCTACGACGTCCTCGCCGATATCGAGCTGCGGTTTGCTCAGCCGGCCGAACGCGGGAATGCCGCCGCCATCGACGAGCAGCCGCTTGCCGTCCGGGAAGACGACCAGAATACTGTCACCCTGGCCAACGTCGATGACGGTCATTTCCAGTTGGCCGCGATGGAATTGCGGCGCGAAAGGGTGCCACAGGAGCACTGCGAGCGTGGCGGCGACGGCGAGAGCAGACGCGGCGCGCCACCAGCGGCCGCGCGCAAAAGCGGCGAAGATCAGCGCCCCACCGAACGCCACTGCGACCCATACGGGCGGTGTGGGAATTCGCCAGTTCGGTTCGATCCTCGCGTGCCACTCCGCGATCGATTGCGAAAGCCAGAGAAGGCCGCCGCCGATTCTGGCGAGCCACGTCCATCCCGTCAGCAGCGCGAGGAAGCCGACCGGGGTGGCCACGCCCATCACAGGGACGATGAACGCGTTGGCGGAAAGCCCGGAAAGTCCGACGCGGTGGAAGTAGACGATCATGGGCAGCGCCAAGCCCGCCTGAATGATGCCGGATACCGCGGTCATTTCGAACACGAAGAACCCGAGGCGCGCCGGCGTTGTCACCGCGAGCGTCGCGAGCCAGCCCGGAAAGCGGAGACACGCGCGAAGAGTTTCCACGAGCAGGCGCATTTCGATGCGGAACTGCGCGACGCGTGCAGGCAGGCGGAGGTCGTGGTGCGTATCGCGCAGGTCGGAAAGTCCGCGAGCAAGCGGCCCGGTGGTCGCGCGGATCAACGGAGTCGCGAAGACGCAGAGGAAGGCGACCGCGAGAAAGGTGAGTTGAAAGCTCGATTCAAAAAGCTGGCCGGGATCGAGAACCAGGAACCCGATGGCGACGGCGGCGAGAAGGTTGAGCGGGCGGCGATCGCGGTAAAAGTAACTCGCGATCATGAACAGCGTGAGTCCGGCGGCGGATCGGACGCAGGGCGATCCCCAGCCGCTGACAAGCGCGTAGAGCCATGCGGCGGCGACGGTGAGCAGACGCGCAATGTTGTCCGGCACGAAACAGATGCGCAGCAGGAATAGAAAAAACGCGGCGAGGATGGCGACGTGAGTGCCGGAGATGACCAGCGCGTGAAATGTGCCGGTGTTGCGGTAGGCTTCCGTCCACACGCGCTGCATTTGGTATTGCTGGCCGAAGAGGATGGCCTGCATGAGCGCGATGTTATACGGACTGCCGCTCCAGACGCGCTCGATTCGCGCGAGGGCGCCGGCGCGGAGGTCCATCACGAAGCGGTGGAAACGGTCACCGCATTCGCCCGGCAGCACGCGAAGGGTAGCGGCGTTGCCGGACGCGGTCCAATAGATGTCCTGGCGCGCCAGATAGTGAGCGTAGTCGAAGGCTCCGGGATTGCCGTAATTGCGCGGCTTGCGAACGCGCGCATCGAGCTCTATATTTTCGCCGTAACGCAAGGCGGGGAGCGATTCGCCGGGCTTGGTGTAGAGCGTCACTTGTGCACGCGCGTGACGGTCGAGTTCCAGGAGAAAGCGCTCGCGCTCGCCGGAAACGGCGGCGGGTTCCACGACGCAGCCGGCGAGGATCACGATCTCGCGGCCTTCGGCATCCAGCTCCGGCGACGGTCCCGGCGTGTGCTGAATGTTGGTGAGTGCGCCGCCACAGAAGACTGCCAGCAGAGCGGCGGCCCAGGATAGCCGGTGCGAGGCACGCCAGCCGACAATTGCGCTGAGAAGCACAAGGGCGGCGCCGGAAACGAGCAGTTCGGAAGTGTGAAACGGTACGAAACGGGAGACCAGGATACCCGCGGCGATAGCAGCCAGGGGCCCTACGAGCGGGTCCTGCACGGAAACGCGATTGTAGCAGGCGGTATCCAGCGGTGTGGTTGCATATTAAGCATTGGCAAAGGTATTGCTTGCTACCCGTGTAGGAGGTTCAATATGCGAAAACTCATATGGGCGGCACCGGCAATCTTCTTCGGAGTGCAACTTTGCGCCATGGCGGATACGGTGCCTTCGGGGACGCAGATTCAAGTTCGGACCGATCAGCCGATCGAGATTCATCAATGGGATCAGGGACGAATCTATCAGGGCCGCATCGCTCGCGATGTGATGGCGCGTGACGGTGACGTGGCGATTCCGCGCGGCGCGAATGTAGAAATGATCGTGCGCCGGTCGGGGGATCACGAAATGTCCCTGGACATTGAATCCGTGACGGTGAATGGGCGGCGGTATGCGATGGATACGGCGGGTCCTGAATTCAATGCCCACCGCAACGATTACCAAAACGGCGGCGGCTTACTGGGCAGCATTGTAGGCGCGGTAAGCGGCGGAAACGTACAGGTGGTTACGCACGGCAACGAAATCCGCGTGCCTGCCGAGGCGATGGTTACGTTCCAACTGCAAGCGCCGCTGCATGTGGTGGGTTGGGGCGACCCCGGTTACGAGCGGGATCACTATCATTACCACCGCGACGGCGACTGGTATCGCTAGCGAACGGTCGGGTACTTAATGTGTAACTGCTCGAGATACGAATCATATTTCGAGGGGTCGTAGTAAAACTGCTTCATCTGCGGCCGGTACTGTTCCATGATCTTGGTGTTGAGCCAGATCGCGGGCTTGTCTTCCGGCCGCAGAAAGCTTTTGTACTTCATGGTTTTGGTCTGAACGTTATTGAAGTAGTCCCAAGCCTTCGACACTAAGTCCGGGTGCAGCAGGATATCCAGCATCGTCAAGGCCTGCACCTTGGCTCCCGCAATGACTCCTTTATGCGCAATGGGTGTCGCCATAGAAACGCCGTTTGCCCAGTTGTGTCCCGGGCCGCCGGGAATGTTCGAGGGGTAATGCAGGGTGATTGTCGGGACCACCCAGGATACGTCGCCGATGTCGTCGCTGCCGCCGCCGGTAGGCATGTTCGGCCCGTTTTCGCCGCCCTGCACGCGCGGCTGGCGCATGGGTTGGATGGTGGTGCTGAGTCCGTTGATGGGCACCTTTAATTCCTTCTGCAGGCCTTTGGCGAGCGCCTGATCGTCATCGCTCCACTGCGGCAGCCCCACTTTCTTAATGTTTTCGTACATGGCCTCGGCGATCGGCCGGTTGAAGTGGCCGGGCCACGCGCTGCCGAGCAGGCGCGAGGTGAAGGTGGTGTCGGTCATGAGGGTGGCGCCTTTGGCCATGTTGTCGCCGATGCGCCACATGTCCATGATGTGGTCGTAATCTGCCTCGCGGAAGTAATACCAGACGCTCGCGTCGGGAGGGACGACGTTGGGCTGATCGCCGCCGTTGCTGATCACGTAGTGAGAGCGTTGCGCGAGACGCAGGTGTTCACGGCGGAAGTTCCAACCCACGTCCATGAGTTCCACGGCGTCGAGAGCGCTCTTCCCGCGCCAGGGGGCCGCTGCCGCATGTGCGCTTTCGCCTTTGAACCGGTATTCCACGGAGACGAGACCGTTCTGGTTGAGCTCGGGGCCCCAACTCACGGAAAGGTTGTTGCCCACGTGGCAGAACAGCACGACATCGACATCCTTGAACATGCCTTCGTGGACGTACCAGGCTTTAGTGCCGACCAATTCTTCGGCGACTCCCGGCCATAGCCGAATGGTGCCCTTGAGGTGCTCGCGCTCCATCACCTTCTTCACGGCGAGGGCGGCGACAATGTTCAGCGGCACGCCGGAGTTGTGGCCTTCACCATGTCCGGGGGCGCCTTCGATCATGGGATCGTGATACGCCACGCCGGGCTTCTGCGAGGCCTGCGGGATATCGTCAATATCGGAGCCGAGAGAGATTACCGGCTTGCCTTCGCCCCAAGATGCCACCCAGGCGGTGGGTATGCCGGCAAAGCCTCGCTGAATGTGGAACCCTTCTTTTTCGAGGACGCCCGTGAGGTACTTGCTGGTCTCGACCTCCTGAAAGCCGAGCTCGCCGAAACTGAAGACGCTGTCCACCATCACCTGCGCCTGTTTCTTCATGGCGTCGACGGAGCCGGTGAGATCCGCTTTCAGCGCGGCTTCCTTTTCAGGGGAAAGTGAAGGCTGCGCCAGCACTGCTCCGGCGGCGAAGAGAAAACCAAGAACGGCGATCCGCATAATCCCCATTAGTGTATGCCGGAATGATGCAGAATGGTGACTGCATGAGACCACCCGCCATAGCGCTCGAAAACATTCTGCAACTGGGTCCGCCGCTGCTGCGGATGGAGATTCCCGAGAGCTATCGCGATAGCAACGGACACATGAACGTGCGCTGGTATGTAGCCATCTTCGATGATGCCAGCGATGTGCTGCATGAGCAGATGGGGCTGACGCCGGAGTTCCACAAAGCGCATGGCAGCGGCACGTTTGACCTGGAGCATCACATTCACTACCTCAAGGAATCGCTGCCGGGAGAACGGGTCGCGGTCTATGTGCGGTACATCGCGGCGAGCGCGAAGCGGCTGCAGTACGTGATGTTTCTGGTGAACGAATCGCGCGGCGAGCTTTCGGCGACGCTGGAGTGCATCAACGCATTCGCCGATCTGCGCGTGCGCAAGACGGCCCCGTGGCCGGATGCCGCGGCGCGGAAGATCGCCGAAGAGGTGGCGGCGGGCGAGCGGCTGCAATGGCCGGTCCACGTGTACGCGGAACATTGCTGACGCCATCGCGATGAGCCGTGCGTGAAGCCGGGGTGTCTATACTGGTATTAGTCATGCGGTTTCGAACTTCCGCTTTGTTTCTCCTCGGCTCCTTTCTTGTTTCCGCGCAAAGTGAACATCCGAATCCGGCTGCGGCGGTGCCGCTGGCTCCTCCGTTTGTCACGTGTCCGGCGGGTGCGCCGCTGGGGCCGATCGATCTTCAGGTGCAGTCCGGGAATCAGCGGCTACCCTTTCGCGGGATCAACCGGCTGAGCGAAGGGGACTCGCTGCACTATTCTCCGATCTTGCGCGGCAGGGAGAAGCGGCACGGCGATATTGCGCTGGTGCTTGTGCCGCAGAAGCGGCAAGCGGGGCAACCGGACATCATCGTCACGGAGCCGCAGGCGGCGGACGAGCCGCATGAGTGGAAGATGACGGAAACGGTCTCGATCGCGGCGATCGTGTACGGCCCGGCGGGACTGAACCGGAAGAAAGTGGCGAAGTTCCTGTCGCAGGATGAACTGCTGGTGGCGCAGCTCGCCGATTATGCGGATAAGACCGCCGAGGCGCAGCAGCTTGTGGCGACGCTCTCCAATAACGAGAGCTCGATGGCGAGTGTGAACTCGGCGCTGACCGGGTTCGCCTCGCAGTACGGGTTCGCGATTCAGGTGAATCGCAACGCTCCGGCGGCAGCGCAGGCGCAGACGGTGTTCGCGTCGATGAATCCGCAACTGGCGGCGTACAATCCGCTGGCGAGTTCGACGGCGCAGGGGATCGGGCAGACGGCGAGCCTGGCCACCATGGCGGCATCGCTGTTCTTCGGCAGTCCGGTGGGTCTGGCCGCGGGCGGAACGGCGATGCTGTTGGACATGCGCGCCATCGCGTTTCCGGATGCGCAATTCCGGGCGTCTTTCGCGCAGCCCCTGGCGGGGTCGGCGACCGGGCTGAATCTGTGCGGCCAGCAGGGCGCGGCGCCGCCGCACACTCGCGTAGCGTACGTGTGGGCCAATCGCGTGCCGAATATTCCGCCGCCGGCGATCCGAGTAGCCGAAGGCGACTTCATTCCGGCAACGCAGAAGACGGCAGTCGCGGTCGACGTTCCGGAGCCCGGCTGGAAGTATCTGGATCGAGTGCGTCAGTGGGCGCTGGTGGATTCGGCGAACAAGCGGACGCCAATCGGGGTGGTGAAGCTTGGGAATCAGAAGTCGCTGGAATTGGACTTGAGCAAGGCCGCGCTGGCGCCGGGCGACTATCACCTGACCGGGTTGTGGGATTGGACTCCGGCGCGCGTGGAGGGCGAGGTGCACGTGCGTCCGCTGAGCGATTTCCGGCAGGCGCGGCTGGATGCGGCCTCGCAGGACCGGCTGCTGGCAGGGTCGGGTGACCAGAAAGTACGGGTGACCGGCGCCGATTTCGAATTTGCGACGAAGGTGGAGTTACAGAAGAAGAACGATGAGTTCGCCACGCCGGAGACGGTGCGCTTCATTCTGCCGAAGGGACACGGCAAGGGCCCGCAAGAGTATATGGATCTGCTGGTGCCGACGGGATCGCTGACGCCTGGGACGTACGATCTGCTGATCGCGCAGACGGACGGAAAGAGCCATGCGGTGGGATTCAAGGTGCTGCCGAATCCCCCGCGCATCGCCAATCTTCCGATTCTCGTCAATCAGGGCGCGGCCGCGCAGCATTTCATGCTGAAGGGCGAGCGGTTGGGGCTGATTACGAAGCTGGAGGCGGACGGCGCGACCATCACGCTGGACCCTGCCGCGCCGAATCAGAACGAGCGGAGCCTGACGGTGATGCTAAAGCCCGGGCATGCGGCCGGGGCGAAGCTGGGGGTTCGGGCTCACGTGGAGGACAGGAGCGAGCCGATGACCCTGCCGGACGCGCTGGATATTACAGGTCCGCTGCCGGTCATCGCGAGCGTAAAGCTTTCGCGTGCCGATGGGCAGACGATTCCGGCGCGGGCAGACGAGCTGCCCGCCGGGTCCACCTTGAATGCGCTGATGGACGTGAAGAATATTGAACGCAGCAGCTTGATACGACTGGGATGCGCGGACGGGGTCGGCGAAAAGACGGCGCTGCACATCGGCGGACGGACGGGGCAGTGGAGTCTGCAGCAGCTTTCGCCGGATCAACTGTTTCTGGCGTTCGACAGCAGCGGGCTGCCGGCGGGCTGTTCGCTCGAAGCGGTGATCGACAACGGCCGGGAAGGGACGTCGCACCCGTTCACGCTGGCACGCGTGGTGCGGCTTCCCAAGATCGAAGCCATCGCGGCGGACCCGGACGAGCGGCTCAGCGGGTTGCATCAATACAGGCTGACGGGCGAGAATCTGGAAATGATCCAACGAGCCGGTTGGTCGGAAGGCGACGCCGTGGATATTACGGCGCTGCCGTCGCCGTTGCCCGGGCCGGGGTTGAGGCAGACGCTGGTGCTCGGGCTGTCGGATCCGCCTGCCACCGGCGCGACTCTGTTCGTGTGGCTGCGCGGGGACCGCGAGCCGCGGCGGGCGAACGTTGCGGCGCCGCCGGTTGCCACGGATGGCGTTGGGTCCGCGGCGGATCCCGCGACTCCGGTTCCGGCGAGCGGCACGTTGACGCCCGACGCGTCAAAGAAGCGGTTGCCGTGAACTGCCCGAACTGCGGTGCGCCGATGCGGCTGGAAGAGGGTCGCGAATGCCTGACTTGCGACTATTGCAAGAACATCGTCTTCCCGGAGAAGAATGAAGACGCGATCCGCGTTCTGGACGAGGCTTCCGAACTGTCATGCCCGGTGTGCGCGACCCCGCTCGGGCGGGCGATACTGGCCGCGAATCCGATCCTTTATTGCGCGCACTGCCGGGGAAGCCTGATTTCCGCAACGGTGTTTGCAACCATCGTGGAATCGCTACGGGCGCAGCGCGGCGTGGACGCGGCGATTCCACACCCGCCCGATCAGCGCGAGTTGGACCGGCGGATTCTGTGCCCGCAGTGCCATCGCGAGATGGACACGCACTACTATGCCGGCGGCGGGAACATCGTCATCGACGATTGCGCGCGGTGCGAGCTGAACTGGCTGGACGGCGGAGAGTTGCGCGTGCTGGTGTGCGCGCCCGGCCGCGCTTATGGCGCCGAGGCCGGGTAAATCGTTCGCCGGTTATGGCGTGAGATTCCGTTCCTGTTGCTATGATTTCGGAATGCGGCTTCCTTTTTGGTCTGTGGCGATGTTGATGGTCCCGGCGCTGTGCGGACAGGACCGCGACTACGCTCGCAGCATGGTGATCAGCGATCGCGGAATGGTTGCGACCAGCCAGACGCTCGCGTCGCAGGCGGGCACGCAGGTGCTGGCGCGAGGCGGATCGGCAATGGACGCGGCGATCGCGGCGAACGCGGTGCTGGGCGTCGTGGAGCCGGAGAGCAACGGCATCGGCGGCGACCTGTTTGCCATTTATTACGAAGCGAAAACCGGGAAGCTCAGCGCGATCAACGCGAGTGGATGGGCGCCGAAGGATCTCACGATTCAGTTTCTGAAGGCGCAGGGCAACGCGAAGATGCCGCAGTTCGGCATACAATCCGTGACCGTGCCGGGAGTTGTGGATGGCTGGGCGAAGCTGCACGCCAAATTCGGACGCATGAAGTGGGAGGAGTTATTTGCGCCCGCGATCTACTTTGCGGAGCATGGATTCCCGGTGACGGAGATTATCAGCGGGGCCTGGAAGCTGCAGGAAAAAAGGCTCGCGCGCGACGCGAATGCGAAGGCGGTATTTCTGCCGGACGGCCACACTCCGCATGTGGGCGACGTGTTTCGCAATCCGCAGATGGCATCGGCGCTGAAACTGATCGCGCATGACGGGCCGGATGCTTTTTACCGCGGACCGATCGCGAAGGCGATTCTCAAAACGAGCGACCGGCTGGGTGGAAAGATGCAGGCTTCCGACCTCGCGGAGTTTCAGAGCGAGTGGGTGGAACCTCTGTCCACCGAATATCGCGGCTGGAAGGTTTATGAGTTGCCGCCGAATGGTCAGGGAATCGCCGCGCTGGAAATGCTGAACATTCTTTCGACCTTTCCGGTGGGGCAGTGGAAACCGCATGGCGTCGAGGAACTGCACGCGCAAATTGAAGCGCAGAAGCTGGCTTTTGCGGATCTGCACAAGTATGTCGCGGACATGCGGTTTGCAAAGGTGCCGGTGGAAGGGTTGCTGTCCAAGGATTATGCGGCCGGGCGCGCGAAGCTGATCGATCCGAACAAGGCGAATTGCACAGTGCCTCCGGGCAAGCCGGTCGAGATGAAGGGCGACACGATCTATCTCTCCGTGGTGGACCGCGACGGCAACATCGTTTCGCTGATTCAAAGCTTGTACGAGCACTTCGGCAGCGGCGTGGTGACCGATGAGTTTGGTTTCGCGCTGCAGGATCGGGGCGGGTTGTTCGATCTGGATCCGGCGGCGATGAATGCGCTCGCGCCGAGGAAGCGGCCCCTGCACACCATCATCCCGGCGTTTATGGAAAAAGGCGACGTGCACATGGGGTTCGGCATCATGGGCGGGCTCAACCAGGTGCAGGCGCACGTGCAGTTCATCAATAACGTTGTGGATCACGGGATGAACATACAGGCCGCATTGGAAGCGCCGCGATTCACGAAGAAGAACTTCGGCGGCTGCGATGTGATGGTGGAGAGCCGGATTGCGCCGGCGGTTCGCGATGCGCTGACGGCCAAGGGCCACGTGCTCAAGGTCAACGGAGCGTATTCAAGCGACATGGGCGGCGGACAGGCAGTCATTTACGATGCCGGTACGAAGGTAAAATACGGCGCGTCGTCACCGCGGAAGGATGGGGCGGCGGTGCCTGAGGCTCATCCGTATTGGCAATAGCGTGGCGATGCTTCTACTTACCGAACTGCTTCTCGAAGTCCGCGATCTTTGCCAGCCTTCTGCGGTGCCTGTCCAGGCCGGAGAAGGTCGCTGCCAGATAGTCGCGGACTAGATCCATTGCCAGTTCGGGGCCGATCACTCTCGCTCCCAGGCAGAGCACGTTGACGTCGTCATCTTGCACGCACTGCCGCGCGGAGAAACTGTCGTGGCAGGTGGCTGCGCGAATTCCTTCGAATTTGTTGGCCGCGACGCAGGCTCCGGCTCCGCTTCCGCAGATCAGCACGCCGCGATCGGCCTGGTGGCTCAGCACGCTTTTGGCAACCGCTTGGGCGTAGTCGGGGTAATCCACAGGGTCTGTCGAGTTGGTCCCGAGATCGATCACTTCGTGACCGTCTTTGCGCAATTCCTCGATAACCCGGTTCTTCAGCGGGAAACCCGCGTGATCCGTCGCAACCGCCACATTCATGCCCTCATGATACTGCGCGCGGCTTGCAGCGTGCGGTGCGGAAATGGTACGAACTGAGGAGTGCGGTATTGTTGGGGACTTCTTCTCGTGACGGCAGCCGGCGCGTTTCAGAACGCGACCATTCAGGAACAGACGCACTTCAGTCAGGTGATGGCGGGCAACCGGACTTACCGCGCGTTTCTTCCTCCGTCGTACGCGGCATCGCAAAAGCGGTATCCGGTGATCTACTGGATTCACGGCTTCGAGCAGGCGAGCGACGTGGCGGCTTACACGAAGCAGATCGCCGATTACGTGGCCGCGCACGATGTCCTGGTGGTGGACTTCGGACCGCTGGAAACTACCGGCCAGTTTCCGCTTTATTTTCCCGAGTTGGCGGAGCAGGTGGACAAGAATTTCCGCACGATTGCCGATCGTGGACATAGGGCACTCTCCGGGTTTTTCGCGGGCGGATTTATGGCGCTCTTCACCGCCGGTAAGTTTCCCGACTGGGCCGGCAGCGCCAGCGATTTCATGGGCCCGACCGAGTACAACCTCGGCCCTTCGAACTTCGATGTCGAAACGAATGAAGACGACCTGTACGAAAACTACGCCGGCGTCCGCACCCGGCTGGTGACCGGGACGCGCGACTACTTGCGGTTCTACGACGACCGGCTAAATTCGATCTGGCGCTTCGCTCGCGCCAATCACGAGACCGAAGCATTCGATGCGGCGCATTCGACGCCGGATCTCGCCAAGACCTTCGACTTTCATATGCGAGCGTTCGCCGATCCGCTGCCGAAGCCTTCCACCTTCAGTCATATCGACATGTACCCGAACTTCGACGTGTGGGATTGGGAAGTGGCGTCGGACCGCCGGCAGCCCGGGTTCACGATGCTGGAAAATGTGTCCGGCAGCGGGTTCCGCTGCGCCGTGCGCGAGTGGCTGCCTTCCGGCGATACGATTCCGGACGTGAAGTTGTCGATTGCTTCGGCGAAGTTGTATGCGCCGGGGAGCGCGCATACGGTGACGTATGTGCGGCTGCGCGACGGCAAAATGCGCCGCTCGGCACTCAAAGCCGACGCGCAGGGGAGGTTGAACTTCGAATTGGACGGCGACGCTTATGAGGTGGGCGTAGCGAACGATGCTTTGATCGCGGTGTCGGGTTACGAGATTGCCGATGCAGCCTGGGCGACGGCCGGGCAGCCGGTGAAGGTACGGGTCAAGTTCACGAATAAGGGCGCGCTAAGGTCGGCTATGACCACCGTTCAGTGGCAGAGTGCGAATCCGGATGTGAAGTTTGACGTGCCGTCCAGCCGCTTATTCGCGCTCATGCCGGGAGAAACCTTGGGGCTTCCGGTGACGGTGACGGTTAGCGACCCCGGGCGCGCCATCGTCGAAGTGGAGGCGGTGATTGGAACGCACCGCATGGCGGTGGACGTGCCGCTATATCCGGCGGCGGCCGCGGAGACGAAGTTTCAGATTGTGGATGGAAAATCGGTGACCGTGGCGCGGCATGCTACGCAAGCGTCAGAGGAATCGTTAGGCGAAGGCAACGGCGACGGTCATGCGGCGCCGGGTGAGACGTTCGCGGTGCTGATTCCCGATGGCAACGTGTTGCGAACGGCGGAACTGATTACGAACGATCGCTGCTTGACGAACCTGGTGCGGGCTTCCGATTCGTGGGTGGACTACGATCACTCGGGCGCCAGCGTCAAGTACACGCTCGCCACGGTAAAGCGCGAGTGCGAGCCGGGCACGCCCATCCACGCGCTGGCGCGAATTGTGATTCCCCACGCGCCGGATCACGAGGTCCGGTATGCGGCCATCGAGTTTCCGGTGTGGTGGCGTTAGCCGGAAGATGCGATCGGGAAATAGCCGTCACTGATTCGAAATTGCGCCGGCGAGCGCGGCGAGGGCTTCGGGCGACCCTGTGAAGACATCGCCCCATCCGCGGCGATAACTCAGCATGCGGCGATAGATAAAGTCTTCGAGAGCGGAGTTGATGCCCCACCCGCCGATGTATTGCAGGCGAAGATCGATGTCGCGATTGATCTCGGCGCCCCTGGTCCATTCGCCGAGATCGCTGCGCTGGCCGGCATAGGTGCCGAGTAACTCGAGCGCCGAGCCGACTCCCACTTCCCGCAGCGATTCCGCGGCGAGCGAATAATTCGCGCTCTGCAGCCGCTGGTGAATTTCATCGACGTTGACGTGCAGCGGTTCGAGCTGTCCCATGAACACCATGTCGTAGCCCCGGCCGTTGATGGTGTTAGCCCAGACGGTGCCGTAAGGGAACGCTTCAAAAAATGTGGCAAGCTCGCTGCGAACGGTGCGCTCATCGCTTTCATAGAGCGGAACGTAAAGACTGAACATGCCGCCCGGGTTGAGGTGGCGCTTCACCGCCTCGAAGTACTCTTCGGAGTAGATTGCGGCTGTGCCTTTCACGAAGACATCGAGCGGGTCGGAGGCGATGACGTCGAACTTATCGGTGGTGGTCATCAGGTAATGGCGCGCGTCGTCGAAGACCACGTGTGTCTTGGGGTTCTTGTAGACCTCGTAATCCTGCTTGCCGAAGAAACGCGTGGAAGTGGGCGGAATCACCGGCTCGATTTCGCAGACCGTAATGTGCTCGATGCCGGGGTAGCGCGTGAACGTGCCGGCGGAGACGCCTGCGCCGAAGCCGATGCCGAGGACGGATTTCGGATGCGGATGAAGAAGCGCGGGAAGGTGGCCGACCATGCGCTGCAATTTCATATCGTAAATTTCGGTGGTGGCTTCCACGTGGCCGTTGACGTCGATCTCGGTTGCTCCATCGTTCCAGCGAGTGATGGCAACGGATGAGTTGCGGCCTTCAATGGTGTAGAGCAGAGTCGAATTGGGGGCTGAGATCGCGATGCGGCGGCCGTACGCGATGAGCGCTCCGGGTACGGCATCCACGCCGCGCGCCAATAGTCCGGCAGCGGCCATTGACACGGCGATGAGCGAAGCCACGGCGGTCGACTTGTGCTGGACGACGTAGGGCACAAGAACCAGCAGAGCGCTTGCGGCGGAAAGCAGCAGCAGTAGCCGTTCGCAGTTCTGCGTGCCGATCCACGGCACAAGAGCCAGGCTGACGGCGAGGGCGCCGACGATGGAGCCGAGCGTATTTGCAGCGTAAACGCGCCCGACAACAGAGCCGGGGTCTTCGCCGTGTTTGGCGACGGCAGCGAGCGCGAGGGGGAAACTGGCGCCGAACAGGAGCGTGGGCGGCAGGATCGCCCAGAGGCAGCGCGCCATATCGAGCTGGAACGTGTGCCAGGGACTGATGGTGAGGAGCGGGTTGATGGGCCAGTAGGGGAGCGAATCGGCAATCATGTAGGCGGTCCACGCGATGCCGAGTGCGAGGAAGATCTGGCAGATGCCGAGTGCGAGACGCGGCCGGCGGCGGCCGATGGACGAGCCGAGGGTGCTGCCGATCGCCAGGCCGGCCAGGAAGACGGCGAGGATGATGGAGAAAACGTAGACCGTGGAGCCGAGCAGCATGCCCATCAGTCGCGTCCAGACCACTTCCGCGCCGAGCGCGCAGGCGCCGGAGACGGCAGTCACGGCGTAGACCGGCCAGTTGGGCTGGCCGGGGGCACTGGCGTCGAGCGGCGATGGCGCCGCTTCGGCGGCGGCTTCCGGGGCCAACTCGGCGGGGGTCCGCGATGCCACCCAGAAACTCACGAGCGCGATTGCCACGTTCATCGCGGCGGCGAAGTAGGTGGCGACCGCCATGTTGTAGAGGCGCAGCAGGTAAAAGCCGGCGATCAGACAACCCAGCACTGCGCCCACAGTGTTCCCTCCGTAGAGGAAACCCCACCAGGAAACGCCGCGAGGCGTGGCTTTGATCCACCGCACGATTGCCGGAAGCGACGCGCCCATGAGGATGGTGGGCGGCAGCATGACGACGGCAGAGACCAGTCCGCGCAGCACCATGCCGGGAAGTCCGTGTTCAGCGCCGGCGAAATACACGCGGTCGATCAAGGGAAGGCACCAGAGGGCCAGAACGCCGAGCGCGCCGATTCCCAGTTCGAGCATGCCGTAGACTTTCAGCGGATGCGTGCTGCCCAGCCGCATCCGCGGCAGGCCCAGGCTGCCGATGCAGAGGCCGCCCATGAAGGTGGCGAGCAGGAATCCCATGGAAACTGCTGTCGCGCCGATCGCGAGTTGCAGAAGCTGATACCAGACGATTTCGTAAATGAGCGAAGCGCAGCCGCTGGCCGCAAAGAGAATGAGCAGCAGCGGGAAAAACCGCTCGGGTGCATTGGATTTTGACATGACGCCGAAACCTTTGTGAATTTGGATCATGATAGCACCGCGCTCGCGGCTCATGTTTCGCCGGCTCCGGCCGATAAATAGAAACGATGGTTGCGGAAGAAGCAGAGTCGAGGGAATTGATGTTCAACCGGTTCCGCCGCTTGCTGCGCGAACTGATGAACGGCGAAACATCGCGGAACTGCTTCCAGGCGTGGGAGGTGGAGCTTCTGGTGGACGTGCAGAACTGCGATTTGCCGGCGCGGCGAAGGACGGAGCTTCTCCGCCAATACGAGAGGGCTGTAGACCGGCAGTTACAGCGCGGGCCGGGGCCGCCCATGCGTCTCTCTGAGTTTCTCGTGATGCGCGCGGCGCGGCGCGGCGAGCAAGCTGTTTAAGGCGCGGCAATAACCCGGCGGCCGTGGATGGTATAGCGGCCGCTCAAGACGAGGCGGATCGCTTCCGTGTAAATGCGGTGCTCTTCGGCGAGAATGCGCGCCGAAACTGTTTCGACGGTATCGTCGTCCAGAACCGGCACGGCGGCTTGCAGTATGATGGGGCCCGCATCGAGATCTTCATCGACAAAGTGGACTGTGCAGCCGGTGAGTTTCACGCCGTGTGCGAGCGCCTGGCCTTGCGCATCGAGTCCTGGAAAGGCCGGCAGCAGCGACGGGTGGATGTTGAGAATTCGATTCGGGTAGCGGCGAATGAAGGTGCTGGTCAGCAGCCGCATAAAGCCGGCCAGACAGACCAGGTCAATGTTGTGTTTATCCAGCTCGGCGAGCACCTGCCGGTCGTAAGTTTCGCGATCTAATCCCCGCGAGGGAAGGCATGCAGTTTGTATGCCGAGATCGTGCGCGGTTTCGAGGCCGCGAGCATCGGCGCGATTGGAGATTACTATGGCGATCTCCGCATCCAGCGAGCCGGCGGCAATGTTTCGCGCAATGGCTTCGAAGTTAGAGCCCCGGCCGGAGATTAGAATGCCGAGCCGCTTCACCGGTACTCCACACGCGGGCGGCTTCTTTTGTGCGCGATCACCGCGCCGATTTGAACGGGCGATTCCTTCAGTTTCGCGAGCACCTGTTCCGCCTTGCCGAGGCCGCGCGCAGGAACGGCGAGGATCATCCCGATGCCTAAGTTGAACGTGCGGCGGTAATCGTCGTCGGGGATGTTGCCGATCTGCCGCAGCACTTCGAAGAGCGGCGGAATGCTCCATGCGGTGGCGTCGATAGCAACCGCGAGTCCCTTTGGCAGCATGCGCGGCGTGTTATCGGTAATGCCTCCGCCGGTAATGTGCGCGGCTCCGCGAAGCACCCCGGCATCCATCAGAGCGCGTATGGGCTTCAGATAGCTGCGATGCACGGCAAGTAACGCATCGGCGAGGGTTTGTTGGAGTTCCGGTAACCGCGTGTCCGGCTGATGTCCCGCGACATCGAAGAGTAGCTTTCGCGCGAGGGAGTAGCCATTGGTATGCAGCCCGCTGGAAGGGAGGCCGAGTAACACATCGCCCTCGCGAATCCCGGCGCCTGTAAGGAGGCGGTTGCGCTCCGATGCGCCAACAATGAAGCCGGCTAAGTCGTACTCACCCGCCGAGTACATGCCGGGCATCTCGGCTGTTTCGCCGCCAATCAGCGCGCACTTGTTATTGCGGCACCCGCGGGCGATACCTTCCATCACAGCCGTGCTTACTGCTGCATCGAGCTTGCCGACCGCGAAGTAATCCATGAAGAAGAGCGGCAGCGCGCCCTGCACTGCGATGTCGTTGACGCAGTGATTCACTAAGTCTTCGCCGACGGTGTCATGGCGGCCGGTGGCGAATGCAATCTTCAACTTGGTGCCGACTCCATCGGCGGAACTCACCAGCACGGGTTTGCGGAAGCCGGAGGGCTGGAACATCGCGCCGAAAGAGCCGATTTCTGTGAGTACGCCGGGTGTGAACGTGCCGCGCGCAAGTTTCTTGATGGCAGAGACCGCGCGGTCGGCTTCGTCGATATTGACTCCGGCGTCGCGATAACGAATCGATTTGCGGGTGGACAAATCTCAGTATACGGCAAAGATCGGGGGTAACCCGCCGCGGCGCGGCCTCGCCATATACGGGTTACCTCAAGAAAGACGGGCGTATAATAACGCAATTGCCTATGAAAAAACTCGCAATAGTTTTGCTGTCTATTTGCGCGTGTCTACTGGCCGAGACTCCCTCGACAGTGGCCATTCGCAACGCGAAAATTGTGACGGTCAGCGGGCCTGTTATCGCTAAGGGCACGGTGGTCGTTCGGAACGGACTAATTGAAGCGGCCGGAGAAAATGTAACGATTCCGGCGGATGCCTGGGTGGTGGAGGGCGAAGGCCTGACCGTTTATCCGGGGCTCATCGACGCGCTGAGCACAGTCGGCATTCCGGGCGCTGCCCCGGCGGCCGCGGTTGCAGGCGGACGCGGCGGTCGTGGACAGACGGCGACTCCTACGCCCACTGCGGTTGCTGCCGCGCCGCGAGCCATGGGGCCGGAAGATCGTCCGCAGACCACGAGCTGGGAAGTTGCGGCGGACCTGATTTCGCCGGCGGACCGGCGCATTGAAACGGTGCGCGGCGGCGGCATCACCACGGCAGTGACTTTCCCGACGCGCGGAATCTTCGCGGGGCAGGGATCGGTGATCGATTTGATTTCCGGTGAGAAGGCCGGCGAAATGATTGTGGCGTCACCGGTGGGACAGTACATCTCGTTCGCGGGCGGCCGCGGTTTCGGCGGCGGCTTTCCCACCTCGCTGATGGGCGTGATTTCCTATGTCCGCCAGATCTACCTGGACATCGATCACTACAAACTGGTGAAGGACGCATATGCCAAAGATCCGCGCGGCATGCAGCGGCCCGAGTACGATCGCGCGCTCGAAGGCGTGATGGCATCGCCGCGTATTTTGCTGCCGGCGAACCGGCTGGTGGAGATCGACCGCGCGCTGCACCTGGCGGCCGAACTGAAGCAGCCCACGATCATCTATGGTGGGCGGGAAGCGTATCGCGAAGGCGCGGCTGACCTTCTCAAGAAGGCGAACGTGCCCATGCTGATCAGTCTCAGGTGGGCCGAGTTTCCGCGCGATGCCGATCCCGACAATGAGCCCAGCATGCGCACGCTGGAGAACATCGATCAAGGGCCGGCGGCTGCGGTTGCTTTGAAGAAAGCCGGAGTCAAGTTCGCGTTCTATTCCGATGGCGTGGACAACCCGCGCGATTTGCAGCGCGCTGTGAAGAAGGCGATCGATGCGGGACTCTCGCGCGAAGACGCGATCCGCGCCATGACGCTGACGCCCGCCGAAATCTACGGGATCGATAACCGGGTCGGCAGCGTGGAGAAGGGAAAGATCGCGAATCTGATCGTGACGAAGGGGGATCTGTTCGACGATCGCACGCAGATTGAAATGGTATTCGTCGACGGCAAGCAGTACAAACCGGCAACGCCTGCGGGCGGGGGCCGGGGACCGAGCACCGACGAACCGGGAGGGAATCAATGAGAAAGCTCATCATTGCCGGCTTGCTGGCGCTGGCGCCTCTGTGCGCCGAAACGATTGTCATTCGCAACGCGACGATCATGACCGTGACCAAGGGCACCATCAAGGGCTCGATTGTGGTCAAGGACGGTAAGATCGCCGAGGTCGGCGAGAAAGTCATGGAGCCTCAGGGCGCCACTGTGATCGATGCTTCGAATCAATATGTAATTCCGGGCATTATCGATTGCCACTCCCACATTGCGGTGGATGGCGGCGTGAATGAGGGCAGCGTCTCGGTATCTTCGATGGTCAACATCAAGGATGTGATCAATCCGGAAGATATTGCGATCTATCGTGCGCTGGCGGGCGGCGTGACTACGGCGAATATTCTGCACGGGTCGGCCAACTCGATCGGCGGGCAGACGCTCGTGCTCAAGATGCGCTGGGGCAAGGACGCAGACGACATGATCTTCCAAGGGGCCAAGCCGGGCATCAAGTTCGCGCTCGGCGAAAACCCGAAGCGCGCAGGCAACCCGGCGGGCGGCCGGGGCGCGGGCACTCCGGTGCAGGCTCGTTATCCGGCGACGCGCATGGGCGTGGAAGATACCATTCGCGAAGCGTTCACCGAAGCCAAGGCATATAAGGCCGAATGGGACGACTACAAGGCCAAGGCGGCTCGCGGAGAGCGCGCCATTCCTCCCCGCAAAGACCTCAAACTGGAAGCGCTGAAAGAAGTGCTCGAGGGAGATCGCTATGTGCACGCGCACTGCTATCGCGCCGACGAGATTCTGATGCTGCTGCGGGTAGCCGACGACTACGGCTTCAAGATCCGCACGCTGCAGCACGTTCTGGAAGGCTACAAAGTCGCGAAGGAAATTGCGGCCCATGGCGCCGGCGCGTCCACATTCAGCGACTGGTTCAATTACAAGATGGAAGCGGTGGATGCGATTCCGTACAACGCGGCCATCATGACCAAGAAGGGCGTCACCGTGAGCTTGAACAGCGATGACGCGGAGCTGATGCGCCACCTGAACAGCGAAGCCGGGAAAGCCATGAAGTACGGCGGCATGAGCGAGACCGAAGCGCTGGCGATGGTTACGCTGAACCCGGCCAAACAGCTGGGCATCGATAACCGCGTCGGTTCCATCGAGGTTGGTAAAGATGCCGATCTGGTGATCTACGATAAGTTCCCGCTCAACGACTTTGCCAAGGTGCAGAAGGTGCTGATCGACGGTCATAAGTACTTTGACCGGGATGAGGAAGTCAGCAGCCGCCCGGGGAAAGAAGCCGAGAAGCAGAAACTCATCGAAAAGGAAAAGCAGGCCCAGCCGCGCACTCAGGGCGGCAGAGGAGGGCGGGGATGAAATTCATCGGACTATTGCTTACTTGTGCGCTGGGGTTGTTTGCCGGCGAGACGATCCTGATCCGCGATGCTGATGTCTATCCGGTCACGGGCCCGGAGATGAAAAGCGCTTCCATTCTGATTCAGGATGGGAAAATTGCCGATATTGCAGTTAAGATTGTGCCGCCGAAGGGCGCGCGCATTATAGAAGCCAAGGGCATGCGCGTTTATCCGGGCATGATCGATTCGGCGACCGAACTGGGACTTTCCGAAGTAGAAGCCGTGCGGGAGACCGTGGACACGGGCGAGATCGGTGAGTTCATGCCGCAACTGAAGGCGCTCGTCGCCGTCAATCCGGACAGCGAGTTCTTCGGCGTGGTGCGCGTGAACGGAATCACCAGCGCGATGACGTTTCCCTCATCGGGCGGACGCGGCGGCGGTGGCGGAGGCTTTGGTGGCGGAGAACGCCAGTTGATCGCCGGCCAGGCCGCTTTGATCCACACCGATGGCTGGACTTGGGAAGATATGGCGGTGAAGCGCAGCGCGGGCATGAGTATCATGTTCCCCAGCATGGGCGGCGGCGGACGCCGCGGCGGCGTTCCCGATAACGTGGTCGAGATCTTGGGCCAGGGCGGAGCGGCGAACGCCGCCGCTAACCAGCGGCGTCAGTATGAAGAGCAGATCGCGAAACTGAGCGAGTTTTTTGAGAATGCCCGGCGATATCAGAAGGCCAAGTCGGCGAACGCTCCCGGCTTTCAGGTGGACCTGAAGTTTGAGGCAATGCTGCCGGTATTGGAAGGTAAGGTGCCGGTAACGGTTTCCGCGCCGCACGCCAGTACGATTCATGACGCGATTCAATGGGCCAAGAAACAGAATGTGAAGCTGGTGGTGCTGCAACCGCGCGAAATCGGCAAAGAGGGCGCCGAGTTGAAGGCGGAGAATGTTCCGGTGATTTTCGGTCGCGTGTTGGCGCTGCCGGAGACGGAGGATTCGGCGTATGATCAGTCGTTTACTCTTCCGGCCGAAGCGTACAAGGCCGGAGTAAAGTTTGCTTTTGGAACATTCGGCAATGAGTTCTCAAGGGACATTCCGTACCAAGCTGCGACGGCGGTGGCCTTCGGTCTTCCTTATGAGGAAGCTTTGAAAGCTCTGACCATTAACCCGGCGCAGATTTGGGGTGTCAGCGATCAGGTGGGCTCGGTCGAGAAAGGCAAACTGGCGGATTTAATTGTTACGGACGGAGACCCGCTCACCGAACAAACGCATATCAAGCACCTGTATATTCATGGCAGGGAGGTATCGCTCGAGAATAAGCAGACGCGTCTCTACGAGCGCTATATGAGCCGCAACCAGTAACGTTTTTCCCAACGGGGCACTGCTTTTTTGCGAAGGCAGTGCCCCGTACTTTTTTCCCACCTGTTACTCTTCTTTCCTGCCGCGGTCCGCGGAATCGATCCAAATAGTTACGGGACCATCATTCACCAAGTGAACGGACATGGAAGCTTGAAAAATGCCGGTTTCGACGGGAACGGGTCCCTTACGTGCAGCGGCGACGAAGTAATTGTAAAGAGCCTGAGCTTGCTCCGCCGGGGCAGCAAGATCGAAATTGGGCCTCCTGCCTTTCAAACAACTGGCGTATAAAGTAAACTGCGACACAATCAGGAGCGCGCCGGCGGCCTCCTGAACGTTGCGGTTCATTTTGCCTTGTTCGTCAGGGAAGATCCTGAGGTGAAGTAGCTTCTCCAGGAGATAATCAGCGTCGGAGACTTCATCTTTGCGAGATACTCCCAAGAATACAACCAATCCGTTACGTATAGCCCCGCTGGTACCCTCTTCGGTTAGTACGCGTGCTTCGGTTACTCGCTGAATCAGTACTCGCATCTGTGTTATAGACTAACGATATTCGCTTGATTTTTACACCTATGACTCAGCATATGTTATATTTTGTGCGGGGGATAAGCCTAGAATGCCGCGTGGACAAAGAAACGAAGATATGACCACCCTGAGAATGGCGCTGGTCGGATATCAGGTCGAGAAGCAGAAGATCGACGAGAAGATTCGCGAGATAGAAGCTAAGTTGAAGGGCCGCACTGCTACTGCGCCCGCTGCCCAGGCGTCTGCTCCCGCAGCGAAAAAGGGCGCCGGCGGAAGGCGCACTCTCAGCCCCGCCGCACGGAAACGCATTGCCGCTGCGCAGAAAAAGCGCTGGGCGGAACATCGCAAAAAGCTGGCCAGCGAAGGCAAAGAAAGTTAATCGGCGAGACCTACCGCCGGGGCGTGAACTTCCAGTCGAACCTTTCGACGAGTTCCGCCACGGGCCCCTCCGCAACGATCGCGCCTGCGCTGAAGAAGATTGCGCGCGTGCACATTGCCTCTGCGAAGGGAATATCGTGAGTTACCAGAATCTTAGCTTGGGGTAAGCTTCCCAACAATTGTGCCAGGGCCCGCTGCCCAGGCGGGTCCAGAAATGTAGTCGGCTCATCCAGAATCAGAAGATCCGGGTCCAACGCCAGTATTCCGGCGATTGCGGCCCGTTTTTTTTCGCCGGCGCTCAAGTGATAAGGTGGACGGGGCGCGAGAGAGGCGATGCCGACACGGTCCAACGCGGCGCGGGCGCACTCCGCGGCCTTATCCGCCGGCATTCCGCGATTCAGCAGACCGAATGCAACATCTTCCAGCACGGAAGGCATAAAAAGCTGAGAATCGGATTCCTGAAATACAATCCCTACCTTATTGCGGATGGTCGCGAAGTTATGCGGGGTCACCGGTAAGCCGCACACTTCCACGTGTCCATCTCCCATGAGTAAGCCGTTCAAATGGAGAATAAAAGTAGTTTTTCCGCTTCCGTTCGGTCCGAAAAGAGCTACTGTTTCTCCGGGCTGCAGCGTGAAATCGACGCCATTCAGTGCGAGCGTGCCATCTTCATAGCGGAACCGCAGGCCGCGTGTCACGACAAGCGGTTGCATCAGACAAACCTCTCGATGGAGATTCGCAAAGCGACTGCGCCGCAACTTACAAAGAGTAAGAATACAGAATCGGCGGTACGGAACCGGGGAGTTTCGAGCGGATGAAAGGATCCGCTGAAGGATCGGGCCAGCATGGCGCGGTGAATATCCCCGGCACGGCGATAGGAGCGCGCGAATAATACGGCGAGAGCGCCGGCAGCGGCGCGAAATCGTAGCCGGCGTGTCGCTGCCGTGAGTAACGGAGCGCGCGCGGCGGCGGCTCTCCGCATTTCGCGCGCCTCGCCCGAGATTACCGCCAGGTAGCGGTATAAGAACTGCGCAACCATGAGCGGAAATCGCGGAAGCCGGAGCAGTTCGAGTCCACGCAAGAGCGACGGTAGAGGAGTAGTGCCAACGACTAACAGGACTGCGAGCGCCGAAAGATAGCTTTTGAGCAACAGCGAGAGGGCGCGTTCGTTATCTCCGGCGAGCCAGCAGACGATCGCGAAAACTCCCGAGAATGGCAGAATGGAAGCCGCACGCACGAGCATCGCGCCCACAGGTAAATGGGCGACCATCGCGGCAATCGCCAGGCAAACAAATAGGGCGGCGGATAGCAGGAGGAATTGCCGGTGGGCCGTTGCCAGAACGATGAGAATTACCAGCAGGGATGCTATCTTCGCGCGCGCATCGCGGCGGTGCAGCGGGCTTTCGCCGCGGCTCCAGCGTTCGACAACAGCATGGTGCAAATCACAAGCTCCTGTTGCGGGCTGCGGCGGCGCGTCCGAGTCCGATGCACGCGGCGTATATGATGGCGAGTCCGGCGAGTCCGGAACTGGCTTTGCGCACCCACGCCGACTGCACGAACGTGGTCTGGTATCCCGAGAACGGAGTGGTGAACAGCGTCTGCACGCGCGAGGCAATGCCGGTCTGGATACCGAGCCGATTGATGCCGTCGGGCGATGTTGCAGCGAACAGGACGCCGACGCACGCCAGAAGAATGGCGGCGATGGCGACGATGCCGAATAACGAACTGCCGGCGCGCGCGGGTTGACGCTGCCGAACGAAGTCCGGCTGGATCGTTTCCAGAGCCTGCATCACCGCCACGGTAATCGCTCCTTCGAGCGCCGCCGAGACGGCGAATAAGAGAAGAGAGAGCCCCAGTACCGGTCCGGGCATGCGCACGCCGGAGAGTAGTAACTCGGAGAGTGCGAGTAAGGCGCTAACCATGACGGACAGCGCTCCGCCCAGGAAGATGGCGGTTTTGCGCCGCGGCCCCGCGCCCCAGATTGCGTACGGCAGATATCCGGCAAGCACGCCGAAGACGGCCATGTTCAGTATGTTGGGACCGAGCGCCAGGATTCCGCCGTCCTGAAAGACCAGCGCCTGAATGGCGATGATCACGGTCATGGCAACGGCGGCCGGCCCCGGGCCGAGGGTGCACGCCAGAAGCGTGCCGCCCACCAGATGTCCGGTAGTGCCCACTCCGACGGGAAAATTGATCATCTGGGCGGCGAAAACGAAAGCGCCCATTACGCCGAGCAGCGGGACTTTGCTTTCATCGAACCCTCGCTGCGCGCGACGGGCGATGACGGCCACGGCCGGAACCGCCGCAGCGTCCAGCGTGCCCCACACCGGCGCCGCAAGGAATCCGTCGGGTATATGCACCTTGCCCTCACAGTAGCACGACCTTCGGTGGCGCGGCAGTGCGCTGGTAGTTGTTTGAGGTGTCCCGGCCCAAAGTGGCGACGGGACTCTGTCCCGTTGCAGGCGAGCGGAGGCTCGCCCAGCCGCGCAAGCGCGGCACGACAGGGGGCGTACATTCATCCAGTGTTACTATGTGTACGCATGATTGTTGGGACTGGCGTGGACCTTGCCGAAGTCTCGCGAATCCGGCTTTCCATCGAGCGCTTTGGGGCCCGTTTCGTGGAGCGAATCTATACTCCCGGAGAGATCGCTTATGTGGAGCGCAAAGCGAACCGGTTCGAACGCTACGCGGCGCGATTCGCGGCCAAGGAAGCCGGCATGAAGGCCATCGGCACGGGCTGGAAGCGCGGGGTAACATGGCACGATTTCGAAGTTGCCAATCTGCCGAGCGGGAAACCCACGCTGCGCCTTACGGGTGTGGCAGCCGAGGTAGCCGGCACGCTCAAGGTCCGCAACGTGGCTCTGTCTCTGACGCACACCGCGGAATATGGCATGGCGCACGTAATCCTGGAAGATTGAATATGCGGTTGGCCCTGGTTGCACTTCTCCTCTGCCCGTGCGCTTTCGGCGCCGCGGACCCGGCTATCGACGAAGCGTTTCAAGACCTCTATAACTTTCGCTTTGCCGCCAGTCACGAGGTCCTGGACCGGTACATCGCCGCGCATCCGAGCGAGCCGCTGCCGTACTCCGTCCGCGCGGCCGCGTACCTGTTTTACGAATTGGACCGGCTCGGAATTCTGGAAAGCGAGTTCCTGATCGATGACAAGCGGATCGCCAGGAAGAGCAAGGCGCTCGAGCCCGACCCCAAGGTCCGTGCGGCGTTCATGAAGGCGCTGGACGATACACAGGTGCGCGCGAATGCGGCATTAGCTGCGAATCCGAACGACAAAGAAGCGCTGCTCGCGATGTGCATCCAGGAAGGCGTAACCATGGATTACATGGCGTTCATCGAAAAGCATCAGTTCCGCAGCCTGACACCGGCCGAGCGCAGCAACAGCTACGCGCAGCGGCTGCTCAAGCTTGACCCGCACTATTACGATGCTTATCTCACGGCGGGACTCTCGGAGTATCTGGTGGGCAGTCTGCCGTTTTTCATTCGCTGGTTCGTGAAGTTCGACAACGTCAGCGGCGACAAACAAAAAGGCGTGGCCGATCTGCAGCGCGTGGCCAACGACGGCCACTACCTGGCGGCCTTCGCCAAGATTCTGCTGGGTATTATCGACCTTCGGGAGAAGAACTACGCAGAGGCGCAGAAGCGGATTGCGGAGCTTGCCGCTGCGTATCCCGACAATCCGCTATTTCGGGTGGAACTTGCGAAGCTGAATAAACGTACGGTCAAGAATTAGATGCAACGCCCGATCGAAGTAGAAGGACTGAAGAAAATTTACGGGTCCTTCGCCGCCGTAAAAGGAATCGATTTCGATGTGCAGCCCGGGGAAGTTTTCGGCTTGTTGGGACCGAACGGCGCTGGCAAGACGTCTACGGTAGAGATTCTCGAAGGTCTGCGGGAGCGTTCCGGCGGCCGCGTGTCGGTGCTGGGGTTTGATCCCGGAGTGCAGACGCTGGCGCTGAAAGATCGCGTCGGCGTGTGTCTGCAATCCACGAATCTGCCGGAGAAGATCAGGGTGCGCGAGGCGATGGAGTTGTTCGGCGCACTGTACTCGCGGACGGTCAATGCGGCCGGTTTGCTCAAGCGGTTGCAGCTTTGGGAGAAGCGCGAAGCCTTGTATTCGCAATTATCCGGCGGGCAGAAGCAGCGGCTCGCGCTGGCGCTGGCGCTGCTGAACGATCCGCAGGTGCTGTTCCTGGATGAGCCTTCGGCGGGCCTGGACCCGCAGGCGCGCCTGGAAATCCACGAACTGGTGCTGGACCTGCGGCGCGAGCAGCGAACCATTCTGCTGACCACGCATTACATCGAAGAAGCCGAGAAATTGTGCGACCGAGTTGCCATTGTCGACGAGGGGAGGATTGTGGCCGCAGGCACGCCGCGGGAAATTCAGGATCGCACGCTCGCCAACGCAACCATCGAGATCGAGTGCGCACAACCGGTCGCCACGGAGTTACCGGCGTGGACGGAGGCGGAAAAGGCGTCGTGCGATGAGAAGCGAACGCGCCTTTTTGTGACGTCGCGGCGTCCCGCGCGAACGGTGGTGGAGATCGTCAAGTGGCTGGATGAGACAGGCAATGAGCTGGCGGATATTCGCATTCAGCGGCCCAGCCTGGAAGACGCATTTATCGAACTAACGGGGAAGAGTCTGCGCGAATGAGAACCTACATTGCGCTGTTCAAGAACAATATGCGGTTGACGCTGCGCGACCGTTCCGTGCTGTTCTTCAACTTTCTGTTTCCGTTTATCTTCTTCTTTGCGTTCGCGGAGATGTTTCACGCCGGAACCGGCGAAGGCATCGCTTACTTTGTAGGTACGGTGCTCACCATGGGTGTGATGGGCAACGGTCTTTGGGGCGCAGGCATGCGCGCCGTGCAGGACCGCGAGGCGAACATTCTGCGGCGCTTCAAAGTAACACCCATCACTCCGCTGCCGATCTTACTGGCGGCCATGGCGAGCGGGTGGCTCCTCTATATTCCAGTGCTGGTAATCATGGTGGCCGCCGCGCACTATCTATATCTGATGCCGATGCCGCAGAACTGGCTGTCTCTCTTCGTGATGGTCTCGATCGGCGTGTGCGCCTTTCGCGCGCTCGGACTCATTCTGGCTTCCGTCACCAACACGATGCAGGAGGCGACCGTCGCGATTCAGCTTGTCTATCTGCCCATGCTGTTTCTCAGCGGCGCGACGATTCCCGCGGCTCTGCTGCCGAAATGGGCGCAAACGGTGGCGGAGTTCATGCCCGCCTCGTACTTAGTGAACGGACTACAGGGGATTTTCTTCAAGAATCAGAATCTGGCTCATAGCGCTCCGGCGGCAGGCGCGCTGATTCTGACGGTGATCATCGGGACGTTTCTTTCGGTGCAACTCTTTCGCTGGGAAAAAGAGGAGAAGTTACCGGCTCGCAACAAGCTCTGGGTCGCCGCGGTGATGGCGCCGTTCCTGTTGATGGGCTGCTACCGGGCGTACACCAAGGAGCACGTCGGCGAGAACGAAGCGCTGTTCCGCGAGCTTCAACGGTCCGGCACGTTTCTGATTCGCAACACGCGGATCTTCGTAGGCGATGGCAAAGTGATTGAGAACGGCAGCGTGCTGGTGCACGATAGCAAAATCGCAGAAGTATACGAGGGCACGGCGCCCGATGCCGAGAAACTGCACGCGGACACGATCGAAGGCGCGGGCAAGACGCTGCTGCCCGGCCTGATCGACGTGCACGTCCACTTGGGCGGCCCCGCGGGGATCTCCACGGATCAGGCCGACTACAGCGCCGAAGCAGCCATGGCGAGAGCCGATGCGGCGCTGCTCTACAGCGGCGTGGTGGCGGCGCGCAGCGTGGGCGATGGTTTGGACGCCTCTCTGGCGCTGCGCCAGAACGTGGCTTCCGGCAGCAAGCTGGGCGCTTCGCTATTCGTTTGCGGACCCATGTTCACTGCCGAAGGCGGTCACGGCACCGAGTTCGTGCAGCACCTTCCGGACAGCATCCGCGACACGGTAAAAGGGCAGTTGCTGCGCATTCCCAAGACCCCGGAAGAGGCGCGCCGCCAGGTACGGGAGCTGAAGGCGAAGGGCGTCGACGGCATCAAGGCGATCCTCGAAGCCGGCTGGGGAGATGGAATGCTGTTCGACCGCATGGACCTGCTGCTGGTCCGTGCGATCGGCGAAGAGGCCAAGGCGCAGAATCTGCCGCTGGCCGTGCACACCGGCGATGCTCGCGACGTGACCGATGCGGTGGAGATCGGCGCGGCATCCATCGAGCACGGGTCGTGGCGCGACTCCATTCCCGACGCCGTGCTGGAGCGCATGGCGAAGCAAGGGGTGTATCTCGATCCGACTCTAACGGTCGGCGAAGCTTATTCGCAGTACTTCAGCGGAAAGGCCGATATGCTCAACAATTCGCTGACGGAGCAGGTGGTGCCGGGCCGTATTCTGAAGGCGACGCGCGAATTTCTGGGATCGGGCAAAGGCTCCGATGCGGCGAAGGCGGCGACGTTCGCCACGGCTCTGCAGGAATCCACTCAGAATTTGTTGCGTGCGTGGCGCGCGGGCGTTCCCCTGGCGATGGGAACGGATGCGGGAAATCCGCTGGTGTTTCATGGACCGAGCATGCATCATGAGCTGCAACTCTGGGTGCACGCGGGCATTCCGCCGGAAGTCGCGCTGCAGGCCGCGACCGGTAATGCCGCGAAGCTGCTGCGCGCGGAGAATCGCATCGGGGCCATTCGCAAGGGCATGCACGCCGATCTGCTGCTGGTAGACGGCAATCCGCTGCTTGACATCACGGCAACCGAACGCATTTCGCTGGTGGTTTTTGAAGGCGAGCGCGTGCGCCGGTCAGAGCTGTTCGATAAGAAGTGAGATCTGCCGCGTGACCAGCGCGGGGTCGGTCATCGGAATGTAATGATCGTGGTCCGGCAGCAGAAGATCGCGGCCGTGTGGGAATTTCGATGCGAGGTCCGGCGCGGCCGGCGACCTGGCAAGTGTGGAAGCGCCCAGGTCCGGCTGCTTGCCTGCGCGCAGGACGGTCACCGGCTGCCGTAGCGTTGGGATTTCGGAGTAGAGGCTGGCCTCCGGTTCGTTGGAGTGGCCGTAGATATCCGTTTCAATGACAGGCGGGCAGGCCAGCACGAAGCTTCCGCCATCGGGGAGAAGCGCGAACTCGCAATAGGCGCGCAGGGCTTCCGGATCCCAGGCGGCGAATGGCGGACGGGAGCGGAAACGCTCGAACATCTCTTCGGGAGAACTCCAGCGATTGCGGCGTTTGAGGATGAATGACGCGTCGAACGGCGTTTGGCCGTAGCGCTCCGGACGAAAGAGGGTGGGGTCGATGAGCAGCATCGCGGCGAAGTTTTGCGGCCGTTGCGATGCCGCGGATACGATCGAGTGGCCGCCCATGGAGTGCCCAACGCCCACGGACTGTTCGATGCCCAATGCGCGCATCGCGGCGTCCACGTCCTCGCCGAAGCTGCGCCAGTGGTACGGCGGAGCGGGCTTCGAGCTGCGGCCGTGACCGCGCAGATCTACGGCAACGCAGCGGCGGCCGGGAAGATTCCGAATGATGGGGTCCCAGCACCGGCCGTGAAATCCGGTGGCGTGCGCGAAGACGATGGCCGGTTCGACGCCGGGCCATTCCCAGACGGCAATCTGCAAATCGCCGGACGGTACGAAGTGCGGTTGCACGTTAGGATTGTCCCATCCCGCGCTCACCTGGCCGCGGCCCGCAGAGTTGCGATGGAGCTGACGGCGTCGGGATTCCTGGCGGTAGCGGGGTCCATTTCGGCGGCGAGGGAAAAGCCGCGCTGGAACGCATCGTGCGCCTCACTGTCACGTTTCCTGTCGCGGAGGAGCTTACCCAGACGCGCGTAGTCGGAGATCAGGAACGTGCGGACGCGGAAGTTGCGCGGGTCGGCGCGCAGGGCCTCGGCACGTGTCGAGATCGCGCTCCGCAGCAGCCTCTCGGCTTCGGCGGCATCCCCTTGCGCCAGTTTGACGGCGGACAGGTATGCGTCGATGAGCGCGATCTCGAGGGGCGCCGCGCCGTTGCCCGGCTCGAGCGCAACCAGCCGTTCCCCGGCTTGGCGTGCATTCAGGAGATGCTCCAGTGCGTGGTCCGGATCGTGAAGCCGGTTGAGATACACATACGCGATGCGAGCTTCGGCGCGGGCAAGCGACCTTTGAGCTTCGCTGCTGCCGGGCGACTGCGCAATGACTCCGCGCAGGATCTCCACGCATTTCTTTCGCGCCTCCAACGATTCCGGAATGTGATTCATCATCATCTGGCTTTCGCCGATTCCGAAATACGCCTGAGCCACCGCAATCCCGTCCGCCTGGGTGAGCGGCTGCGACCGCGCGATGTCTGCGAACAATGCAATCGTCTCATGGTTGTTCGCCAGGGCAGAAGCGCGATCGCCGGCGTAGGTGCTGGTTGAGAGATGGATCAACGCGAGCGCAAGATCGCGCTTGCTGCGAATATCGGCCGGGTTAGCGCGGAGCACTTCGCGATAGAGCGCGGTGGCGCGCATATAACTGGCGCGCGCCTCCGCGGATTTGCCGAGGTTGGCGTCCGTGAAGAGCCCCTGTGCGTCTCCGATGCGGACGTACGATTCGGCGAGCTCGCGTTTTAAGCCGATATCGCCGGAGGCTTCGCGCGCCATGCTGTCGAGGTATTGCAGCGCGCGCTTGACGACGAGCTCCCGCGCGGCGGTGGATCCGGGGAGCGGCGCGATGGCGTCGTGGATCTCGAAGAGAAACGATCCGGCGAGTTGGCGCAGATCGTCAAACCGGCGATCGGCGCGCCGTTCCTGATAGAGGGCATAACCGGTAGACGCGGCCAGCGCTCCCACGAAGAGAGTTGCCGCAGCGACGGCTCCGCGATGCCGTGCGATAAACTTGCGCGCGCGATAGACGGCGCCGCCGGCGCGGGCCTGGACGGGTAGACCTTCCAGGTAGCGGCGCAGGTCGCCGGCGAGATCGGCAGCGCGGGGATAGCGCTCAGCAGGATCCTTTTCGAGGGCCTTGAGAATGATGTTGTCGAGATCGCCGCGGAGCCGCCTGGCGTCGGCAGGCGCGGCGAGGCTGCTGGGTCTTGGCGGCGTTTGCTCGCAAATTGCTCGTGCGACGGCCGCGGGATCGCTTTCGCCGGCACGGTACGGCGGCTTGCCGGCCATTAATTCATAGAGCAGGAGTCCGAGCGAATACACATCGCTGGCAGTCGTGAGCACTTCGCCGCGCACCTGTTCCGGACTGGCGGATTGCGGCGTCAGCGGCCGCATGCCGGTGCCCGTGAGTTCGGCCGCGCCGTCCTCATCCAGGAGCTTGGCGATTCCGAAATCGAGAAGCTTCGGCGAGCCATCGGAATCCACCAGAATGTTGCCGGCTTTTATGTCGCGGTGGAGAATCAGGTTGCGATGCGCATGTTCCACCGCGTCGCATACCGCGAGGATGAGATGGATTCGCGCGTCCAGCGTGGCGTTTGTTTTCCAGCAATAGGCGGCAATGGGCAGGCCCTCCACGAACTCCATCACGAAATACGGCCGGCCGGCGAAGGTGCCGCCATCGAGCAGGCGCGTGATGTTCGGATGCCGCAGCCGGGCCAGGATCTGGCGCTCGGTGAAGAAGCGCCGCAGAATGGCGTCGGTATCCATGCCGCGCTTGATGACCTTGATGGCGACGCGCTGGTGGAACTCGCCGTCATCGCGCTCGGCCTCGTACACGGCGCCCATGCCGCCGCGTCCAATCTCGCGAAGGATGCGGTAAGGGCCCAGGCGCGAAGGCGCGGCATCGACTTCCAGGAATCCCGGGCTATCGTACTTCAAGAGCGTTTCCACCTCCTGGCGCAAACCGGTATCACCTGCGCAGGCATGGTCGAGATAGTCCGCGCGCGCGGCGAGAGGCAGGCCCGCGGCTTCAGCCACAATCTCTTTGAGACGCTCCCACCGCGACGTCATGCGAGCTCCTTGCGCAGCCACAGGCGCGCGGCGACCCAGTCGCGTTTGACAGTGGCTGCGGAGAGCGCCAGCACTTCGGCGGATTCTTCGATTGTCAGGCCGCCGAACACCCGCAGCTCGACCGTTTTCGCCATGCGGGGGTCCAACGCCGCCAGACGCTCCATGGCGGCGTCGAGCGCTTCGATGTCAACGTCGGCTGCCTCTTCGATGCGTTCCAGCGCGAAGTCAAGCGGCACGCGCCGGCTGTATGCCTGGCGTTTGACGGAACTGCGATCGCGGGCGTGGTGCAGGAGGACGCGGCGCATCATGCAAGCGGCCACGGCGAAAAAATGTGCGCGGTTCTTCCAGTCCATTTTGTGCTGCGCGGTCAGACGCATATATGCTTCATGCACGAGCTCGGTGGGCTGCAGAGTGTGCTCGGGCCGCTCGCGGCCAAGGTGAAAGCGCGCGAGACGGCGCAACTCGTCGTAGACGAGCGGCAACATTTCGTCCAAAGCGGATTTATCTCCCTGTTCCTGCCAGCGAGTGAGAAGCGCCGACACGTCGGCCATTTCTGCGATTATCGGGCAAGCGGCAGGCGGCGTGCAACGGCGCACGGCTGAATTTACTCCAGCACTCCCGCTGCGTGAGCCGCGGCGGCGCGATCGGGCAGCCACTTTTGCACCGCATGGAAGAGGTCTTCCAGCTTCACCGGTTTGGCGATGTAGTCGTCCATTCCGGCGGCGAGGCAGCCATCCCGAGCATCGGTCATGGCCTCGGCGGTCATGGCGACGATGACGGTCCGACGGCCGTTCGCCTCCATTCGCCGGATCTCGCGAGTGGCGTCATAGCCATCGACCTCCGGCATCTGGCAGTCCATGAAAATGATGTCGTACTTCGCGATCGCTGCCAAATCCAGAACTTCGCGGCCGTTCGCGGCGACATCCGGCCGTAGCCCGAGTTTCGCGAGCATCCACACCGCCACCTTCTGATTGACTACGTTATCGTCGGCCACCAGAATCCGCACCGCGGGACCAGCGAGTTTCGCGGCCAATGCCTCTTGCATGGCAATCGACCGGTTCTCCGGCGCTTCCGGAGCGGCGAGGGATGCCTGCTGCTTTTTCGAGCGGAGTCCCAGGAGCGTGCTCTGTAAATGCGATTGCCGCACGGGCTTGACTAAGGCCACATCCACGGCGCCGCCTTCGAGCGGACGCACCTTGCTCCAGTGGCGGAGCGACGTGAGCAGCACGATCATGGCTCCGTTCGTTCGCGCGTCGCTGCGGATGGCACGCGCCAGCGCGATGCATTCGGTTTCCGGGATGTGGTAACCGAGAAGAACGAAGTCGTAGGGGTCGCCGGCGGCTGCGGCGTCTAATAGTTCCTGGAGCGCGTCTTGCGCGCGTTCGAGGGTCCGGCTGCGCATTCCCCACGCCGCAGTCTGTTCCTGCAGCAGAGTCCGGTTCACCGGGGCAAGGTCCACAATCAGCGTGCGCAGGTTGTTCAGGTCGCCGGCCGGCACGGCGCGGGCGGGGGCATGTGCGTAGATCGGCAACGGCAGAGAGAACCAGAACGTCGAGCCTGCCCCAGGGCTGCTGTCAACACCGGTTTCGCCGCCCATCAGCGTGACTAGTTGTCTACTGATCGCCAGCCCCAGCCCGGAGCCGCCGTACTTGCGTGTCGAGGAACTATCCAACTGGTTGAACTTCTCAAACAGCATGCCGAGTTTGTCCGCCGGGATTCCGGGGCCGGTGTCGGTCACCGCGATCCGCATGGTGGCCAACTTGCCGTCGCCCTGCAGACACTCGACGGAAATTAAAACGTGCCCGCGCTCGGTGAATTTGACTGCGTTGCCGACCATGTTGATCGCCACTTGACGGATGCGTCCGGCATCGCTCACGAAGCAGCACGGCAGGTCCGCGGGATACCGAAGCAGCAACTCCAGGTCCTTCTCCGCCGCCCGGTGAGCGAGCAGTTCGTTGACTTCCTCCAGCAAGGAGCGCAGGTCGAAGCCGACGGCTTCGATTTCCAGCTTCCCGGCCTCGATTTTAGAGAAATCGAGAATGTCGTTGATAATGGTGAGCAGGGCCTCACCCGAATTGCGCACGGTTTCGGCGTAGTCGCGCTGCTCCGCGGTCAGGCCGGTGTCGAGCAGCAGGCCCGCCATCCCGATCACGCCGTTCATCGGCGTGCGGATCTCGTGGCTCATGTTGGCCAGGAATTCGCTCTTTTGCCGGCTGGCTGCTTCCGCTTGGGCGGTGGCTTCCCGCAATTGGACGATCAGCTCTCCCCGTCTTCGGTATTGCGTCACTGCCAGCCGGGAAAGCCAGCCTATGACAAGGAGCGAAATCGCCATGAGGAATAAAAACTGAAACTGCCCGTACCAGGGTGGGAGTACCGCGAATGTCAGGGAGTGCGCAGCCGGGTCGATATTGCCGTTGCGGTCCATCGCCCGGACGGCAAACGTGTGCTTGCCGGTCGCGAGGTGTTGAAACGCGGCCGTGTCCAGGGCTTCGAACGGCGACCACGGCCCGCCATCCATACGATAGGAAAACAGCAGGCGTTCCGGTTTGGTCTGCTTCCACTTATCGTTGCCGGTAAACGACACCCGTAACTCGCCGGAAGGCGGGACGTCCTCCGAGTTTGCGGATCTGTTCAGGATGGTCTGCGGCGGGTCGGTATCGGCGGCGGGATCGTACTGCATCAGGCCGCGCGTCGTTCCTGCCCATAGACGACCGTGCGCGTCTTCGAACGCAAGATATGCGATTACGGAAGGCAGCCCCTCGTCAGCTTGATGCGTGATCCAACTGCCATCCCGGAAGCGATGGATGCCCGAAGCGGACGCTACCCATAACGATCCGTCGCGGGCGTTCGTGAAACTGCGGATGCGGTCCAGGCCGTCTCGGAGCAGCGTCCAGGACTGGCCGTTAAATTTCAGGACCCGATTCCGGCCTCCGGCGATAATCTCTCCGGAGCGCAAAGTCCCCAGCGCGAAGACCCCGGCATCCGTATACCCCTTTTCGGCGCTGAAAACATCCACCAGCTTACCGTCGCGGTATAGCGCGCCGCCCGCCGAGCCGCCCAACCACAACAAGCCGTCGCGCGCCTCCAGCACGCAGCGCAGATTCGCGCCTTTCCACCCCGCTCCAATCCGCACCCGCTCAGTGAAACGGGCGCCGTCGTAAATCTCGAGATGAAATCCGGGCTGGCCGGGCAGTTCGGTGGCCACCCATACTCCACCGGCGGGACGCGGATAGATCAAGGTGATGTGGCGATGTTCGGGGTGAAGAAGTTCGCTAAAGCGTTCGCGTTTCGGGTCGAAGATCAGCGCCAGATCCGTGCGGTCGGAATGCACGGCCTTCACCAGCACGCGCCCATCGGCAAGCGGGACTACGCTGTTGGTCTGAACGGTGTGGGTCAGGAGACCCGGCGGCAGCGGATGGCGCTTCCATGTTTCGCCGTTGAATTCGAGAAGCCACCGGGTGGCCGCGAACCAGAGGCGCCCGTCCGCCGCTGCCCCCACGGCATGAACCGTGGCGTCGAGATCCTCCAGGCCGGAGGGCGGCCTCCACAATGGTGGCGTATAGCGCGACACACCCTCGGAAGTCGTAATCCAAAACGTGCGAACGCCTTCGGTGAACACGTCGAAAATATTCCCGGAGAGTACCCCGCTGCGCGTCACTTTCAGCTTCTCGCCGCCGAAGAGGCGGAACATCTCCGGGCCTTCCACGATCCAGATCAGCCCGTCCGGTCCGCGCCAACCGCGCAGCGAATCGTCGTGTGACGAGTAGACCTCTTCCAGGTTGGCCCCCGACCATCGCACGATGGTGTGTTTGCCGCGCGGGCCGGCCGCTTGTGCGAACAATTCTCCCCGACGAGCGGCTTCGGGAAATTGAAAGTGGGCCAGGTTTGAATGGGCATCGGCCTCAGCCCATTCATAAGGTCCGCCATCTTTGACGGCCCCGAGCATCCCCACGCCGTTTTCGCCGGTGACCCATATTTCGCCCGAGGGCGCTGGAATGGCATCGATGAACGGGCGAATTGCCGACGCGGACGGAGCGTCGATGGGTTGCCAGGTTTTGCCGGCCGGCGTGTATTCCCGAACGCCCTTATCGGAAATGACAATTACATGTTGGCCAGCCGGGAGCGCGGCAATGAGGCGCTCTCCGGCGCGAGGCTTGTAATGAGTAACCCAGCGGCCACTTTCGAAAGCGCGCAACTCCCCTTCGGAGATCACCCACGGCGAGCCGCTTGGGGATGCATACACTCGCGTTTCGGCCGGCCAATACGGTAGGGCCCCGGCTCTAGGCTCCGGAAGGCGGGTGACTGCGTACCCGTCGAACAGGCTCATGCCTGGCACGGATCCATGGCGCGCGTAAGCAACTCCGCCGCGAGAGACACTCAGGCGGTAAGTGTACGTCTCGGCAAAGCCTTCCCCCACGCCCCAAAAGCGCCACGCGGTCTGGTCTTCAGCGCAGGCAACGCCGGCGGCGGTACAGAGCACGAGCACCGCCAGAGCTCCGGAAGCGGCAGAAAATCTGGTCGTTTGTCTCATCAGTCCGAAAAACCGCGGTGCGCAGGCTAAGGGTAATCCCTGTGCGGGGTTCAGTCAATATACCGTCTTGTTATCCCCCTACTGAAATCCTCACTGGATATATCGGCGGTTTGCGGTAGTTTCATTAGGCCAGCTTGAGGGACATACTCAAGACAATTTCAGCTCCCGCCTCGATCAACTCGAAGCCGCCTTTCGGGTGCTAGAGAAGCGCATCGCGCCGGGCGCCCGAATCGCGGGCACATCGCTGGACGATTAGCCCTATGACGCGCGTGATACCCTGAAACTGTCCAAGGATACATCGTGCGGGCCCTTAGCTCAGCGGTTAGAGCAGCGGGTGCAAAAATGGGCA
>Ga0134128_10001046_pt1 | contig 36917 bp, 44 predicted proteins | sample KB31754_FD_96462 | JGI IMG/M metagenome (GOLD analysis project Ga0134128, IMG submission 96462) | Terrestrial soil microbial communities with excess Nitrogen fertilizer from Kellogg Biological Station, Michigan, USA - KB3-175-4 | ecosystem: Environmental > Terrestrial > Soil > Unclassified ...
CGATGGAAGAGGGATTGCGTTTTGCGATCCGCGAAGGCGGCCGCACGGTCGGCGCCGGCGTGGTGGCCAAGATCATCGAGTAACGGTTGTTGCTGCGCGGTCCGCGTCTGGAATCTTCCGGAACCGTGTCATGGCGCAGCAATAACTCCCGCCGTTCATGCGACCAAAGCTGCCGGTCGCATAACGCCGGGAAAGCTGACAAGCGAAAAGCAGACAGCGAAAGCTGACAACGTTCTTTTAGTGAGCAAACCAACATGGCAAACCAGAACATCCGCATCAGGCTGAAGGCCTACGACCACCGCCTGATCGACCGCTCGGCGAGCGAGATCGTGGAGACGGCCAAGCGTACCGGCGCGCAAGTGCGCGGTCCGATTCCGCTGCCGACCAAGATCGAGCGTTACACCATCCTGGTTTCGCCGCACGTGGACAAGGATGCGCGCGACCAGTACGAGACGCGCACGCACAAACGCGTGCTCGACATCGTTGATCCGAACGACAAGACGGTGGACGCGCTGATGAAGCTCGACCTCGCCGCCGGTGTCGATGTCCAGATCAAGCTGGGCTGAGCCGGCGCACGGGAAAAGAAGAGACAAGAACATGACAATCGGACTGGTTGGAAAAAAATGCGGCATGAGCCGCATCTTCACCGAAGACGGCCGCTCGGTGCCGGTGACGCTGATCGAGGCGACGCCGAATCGGGTGACCCAGGTGAAGGCCGCCGACACCGACGGCTATGCCGCGGTGCAGGTCACCATCGGCACGCGGCGCGCGTCGCTGCTGACCAAGCCGGCGAAGGGCCATTTTGCCAAGGCCAAGGTCGAGCCGGGTCGCGGCCTGTGGGAATTCCGCCTGACGGACGCGGATGCCGGCAAGTACGAAGTCGGCGCCGAGATCAAGGCCGATGATGTGTTCAAGGTCGGGCAGATGGTGGATGTCGCCGGCGTGACCAAGGGCAAGGGCTTCCAGGGCACGATCAAGCGCTGGAACTTCACCATGGGCGACGCGACGCACGGCAATTCGCTGTCGCATCGTGCGCCGGGGTCGATCGGCCAGCGTCAGACGCCGGGCCGCGTGTTCCCGGGCAAGAAGATGGCCGGCCATATGGGTAGCGTCAACCGTTCGGCGATGAACCTGGAAGTGATGCAGATCGACGCCGAGCGTCATCTGATCGCGATCAAGGGCGCGGTGCCGGGCGCGACCGGCGGCGACGTGATCGTGCGTCCCGCGGTCAAGGCTTGAGGAACGAAACGATGGAACTCAATGTGATCGGCGCAGCGTCGCTCAACGTCTCCGAAGGCGTGTTCGGCGGTGCCTTCAAGCGCGATCTGGTGCACCAGGTGGTTACCGCGTATCGCAACGCGGGTCGCGCCGGCACCAAGGCGCAGTTGAACCACAGCGAAGTATCGGGCACCACCAAGAAATTCAAGAAGCAGAAGGGCGGCGGTGCGCGCCACGGCGATTACCGCGCTCCTATCTTCGTGGGCGGTTCGCGCGCGTTCGCGGCCGAGCCGCGCGACTTCGCGCAGAAAGTGAATCGCAAGATGTATCGCGGTGCGCTGTGTTCGATTCTTTCCGAATTGAATCGGCAGGGCCGCCTGAAGATCGTGCCGCAGTTCGGCGTGGATGCACCCAAGACTACTGCGTTGATCGGCAAGCTCAATGAGCTGGAACTGATGAACGGCCGCACCCTGATCGTCGCCGGTGAAGTGGACGAGAAGCTGTATCTGGCCGCGCGCAACAACCACAAGGTCATCGACGTGGTGGACGTCAACGGGATGAATCCGGTGGCGCTGGTCGGCGCGGACCACGTGGTGATGACGGTCGATGCGGTGAAGAAGATCGAGGAGTGGCTGGCATGAGCAACGAATCTGCTCTCAATGAGCGCGTATTGTCCGTCTTGCGGGCACCGCGTATCTCCGAGAAGAGCGCCAAACTTGCCGAGCATAACCAGTACGTTTTCGAGGTGGCGCCGAGCGCCACCAAGTCCGACGTCAAGGCTGCGGTCGAACAGTTGTTCGATGTCAGCGTGTTGTCGGTCAATATGGCCAACATCAAGGGCAAGCTGAAGCTGTTCCGCTTCCGCGCCGGCCGCAAGGCCGACGTGCGCAAGGCGTATGTGCGTCTGGCCGAAGGCCAGAGCATCGACGTAGCAGCGAAGGCCTGAGGCGAAAAGACATGGCACTCATCACTCCCAACCCGACTTCACCCGGACGCCGTGGCATGGTGCGCGTCGCCACGCCCGGCCTGCACAAGGGTGCGCCTTACGCGGCGCTTACCGAAGCGCAGTCCAAGACCGGCGGTCGCAATCATTACGGTCGCATCACCGTTCGTCACCGTGGCGGTGGTCACAAGCAGCATTACCGGATCATCGATTTCAAGCGCGACAAGCTTGGCATCGCCTGTCGCGTCGAGCGCGTGGAATATGATCCCAACCGCACCGCGCATATCGCGTTGCTGCTTTATGTCGATGGCGAGCGTCGCTACATCATCGCGCCCAAGGGCGTGCAGGTGGGTGACCAGCTGATCGCCGGTCGCGATGCGCCGATCAAGGCCGGCAATGCCATGCCGCTGCGCAATGTTCCGATCGGCACCACCGTGCATTGCATCGAGATGCGGCCCGGCAAGGGCGCGCAACTTGCGCGCAGCGCGGGCGCTTCGGCGCAGTTGGTCGCGCGTGAATCCGGTTATGCCACGCTGCGGTTGCGTTCTGGCGAAACCCGGCGCGTCGCGGTCGAGTGCCACGCCACCATTGGCGAGGTCGGCAATTCGGAACACAACCTGCGCAAGCTCGGCAAGGCCGGCGCCAAACGCTGGAAGGGCATCCGCCCGACGGTGCGCGGTGTTGTCATGAATCCGGTGGACCATCCGCACGGCGGCGGCGAAGGCCGCACCTCCGGCGGCCGGCATCCGGTCAGCCCATGGGGCACGCCGACCAAGGGCTACAAGACGCGCAACAACAAGCGTACGCAGAAATTCATCGTGCGTCGCCGCAAGTAAAGGCTCAAATATATGCCACGCTCATTGAAGAAAGGCCCGTTCGTCGATCTGCATCTTTTGAAGAAGGTGGAAGCGGCGAGCGCGTCCAACAGCAAGCGTCCGATCAAGACCTGGTCGCGCCGCTCGATGATCCTGCCGGAAATGGTCGGGTTGACGCTGGCCGTGCACAACGGGCGTCAGCACGTGCCGGTGCTCGTCAACGAAAACATGGTCGGGCACAAGCTCGGCGAATTCGCGATCACCCGCACCTTCAAGGGCCATACCGGCGACAAGAAGGCAGCGGCGCCCGCCGGCAAATCCGCGGCGGCCCCTGCCGCGCCGGCCGCCAAGTAATGGATAGCGCCATGAACACGACAGAAGCAAAAGCCATCCTGCGCGGCGCCAAGATTTCGGCGCAGAAGGCGCGCTTGGTAGCAGACCTGGTGCGCGGCATGCCGGTTGGCAACGCCAGCGCGGTGCTCCAGCACACCAACAAGAAGGCCGCGCATCTGGTGCGCAAGGTTTTGTTGTCGGCGGTTGCCAATGCGGAGAACAACCTGGGCGCCGACGTGGATGAACTCAAAGTGGCGCGCATTTTTGTTGACGAGGGCGCGATGATGAAGCGCATGCGCGCCCGCGCCAAGGGCCGCGGCGCCCGCATCCTGAAGCGCACCGCGCATATCACCGTTGTGGTCGGAAGCTAAAATCATGGGTCACAAAGTCAATCCAATCGGCATCCGCCTCGGCATTTCCAAGGACTGGAACTCCAAGTGGTACGCAGGCAAGCGCGAATTCGCGCAGTATCTGGTCGCGGACCTTAAGGTGCGCGAGCTGTTGAAGCAGAAGCTCGCGCAAGCCGGCGTATCCAGGATCCAGATCGAACGCCCGGCCAAGAATGCACGCATCACCATCCACACGGCGCGTCCGGGCGTGGTGATCGGCAAGAAGGGCGAGGATATCGAGAAGCTGCGCAACGATGTGTCCAAGATCATGGGTGTGCCCGCGCACATCAATGTCAATGAAGTGCGCAAGCCTGAAATCGACGCGCAGCTGGTAGCCGAGAGCATCGCCCAGCAGCTCGAGCGCCGCATCATGTTCCGCCGCGCGATGAAGCGCAGCGTGCAGAACGCGATGCGCCTGGGTGCCTTGGGCATCAAGGTCAATGTCGGCGGCCGCTTGAACGGTGCCGAGATCGCGCGTTCGGAGTGGTATCGCGAAGGCCGCGTGCCGCTGCACACGCTGCGTGCCGACATCGACTACGGCTTTGCCGAGGCGCGCACCACCTATGGCGTGATCGGCGTCAAGGTGTGGATCTACAAGGGCGAGATCTTCGACTTCGCCAGCGTCGGCCAGGTGAAGGAAGACGAACGCAACGACAACGCGCCGCCGCGTCGCGAACGTGGCAACCGCGACGATGAACCGCGTCGCGAGCGCGCACCGCGCGGCGATCGCCGTGAACGCGCCGGAAAAAATTGAAGCGTGCGGTCAGGATGACCGCTTTTTGATCTTCGCGATCAGGACGATCGCAAAAAGAGAGAACTGACATGCTGCAACCAAAACGCACCAAGTTCCGCAAGCAGTTCAAGGGCCGCAACGACGGCTTGAGCTTCAATGGCAATCTGGTCAGCTTCGGCGAATACGGCCTGAAGGCGACCACGCATGGCCAGCTGACCTCGCGTCAGATCGAGGCTGCGCGTCGTTGCATCACGCGCTACGTCAAGCGCGGCGGCAAGCTGTGGATCCGCGTGTTCCCGGACAAGCCGATCACCAAGAAGCCGATCGAAGTGCGCATGGGCGCGGGCAAGGGCAACGTGGAATTCTGGGTGGCGCCGGTGCAGCCGGGCCGCATGCTTTATGAAATCGAGGGCGTGACCGAGGCCGAAGCGCGCGAGGCGTTCCGCCTGGCCGCGGCCAAGCTGTCGGTGCAGACCCAATTCGCGACCAGGGCGGTGCTGTGATGGATACCAACGAAATGCGCGGCAAGTCCGCCAAGCAGCTCGGCGAGCACATCGTAGAATTGCGCCGCGAACAGTTCAGCCTGCGCATGCAGAAAGCGCAGGGCAACAACACGCAGACGCACCAGTTCAAGCGTGTGCGCCGCGAGATCGCGCGCGCCAAGACGGTGCTCACGAGCAGAAGTGATCAGGACTGACCGATGAATGACGAAAAGAAAACCTCACGCACGCTGGAAGGCCGCGTGCTGAGCAACAAGATGGAGAAGACGGTCACCGTGCTGATCGAACGCCAGGAGCAGCACGGCCTGTATGGCAAGCTGCTGCGCCGTTCGACCAAGCTGCACGCGCATGATGAAACCGGTGCGCGCGAAGGCGATCTGGTGCGTGTGGCCGAGTGCCGCCCGTTGTCCAAGACCAAGCATCATCGCGTGGTCGAAATCGTCGCGCGCGCGGCCGAGTGAGGAGATCGCGAGCATGATCCAGATGCAATCCACGTTGGCCGCGGCCGACAACAGCGGCGCGAAGGAACTGATGTGCATCAAGGTGCTGGGCGGCTCGCATCGCCGTTACGCCAGCATCGGCGATGTCATCAAGGTTTCGGTGCGCGACGCGATCCCGCGCGGCAAGGTCAAGAAAGGCGAGGTCTACAACGCGGTGGTGGTCCGTACCGCCAAGGGCGTGCGTCGCGCCGATGGTTCGCTGATCCGTTTCGACGGCAACGCGGCCGTGCTGCTCAATAACAAGCTCGAGCCGATCGGCACCCGCATTTTCGGGCCGGTCACGCGCGAGCTGCGCAGCGAGCGCTTCATGAAGATCGTTTCGCTGGCTCCGGAAGTGCTGTAAGGAATTCGATATGAATCGCATACGCAAGGGCGACCAGGTGGTCGTCACCACCGGCAAGAACAAGGGCCAGCGCGGCGAAGTGACGCGCGTGACGGCCGACCATGTGTTCGTGCAGAACCTGAACCTGGTCAAGCGCCATACCAAGCCGAACCCGCAGCTCAATCAGCCGGGCGGCATCGTCGAGCGCGAAGCGCCGATCCACATCTCCAATGTCATGCTGTTCAACTCCGCCTCCGGCAAGGGTGAACGCGTGGGCCGCAAGACGCTCGGCGACGGGCGCAAGGTTCGCGTGTTCCGTGCCTCCGGCGAAGTCGTGGACGCGTGAGGACAAGACCATGACGACGACGCGATTGCAGAAATTCTATTCCGACGAGGTGGTGCCGAAGCTGATGCAGCGCTTCGGTTACGCCAACGTGATGCAGGTGCCGCGCATCACCAAGGTCACGCTCAACATGGGCGTGGGCGAGGCCGCCACCAACAAGAAGATGCTGGAGAACGCCGCTGCCGACATGGCCAAGATCGCCGGCCAGAAGCCGGTGATCACCAAGGCGCGCGTCTCGGTGGCTTCCTTCAAGATACGCGACGGTTGGCCGATCGGCTGCAAGGTGACGCTGCGTCGCAACCGCATGTACGAGTTCCTCGATCGCCTGATCAACATTTCGTTGCCGCGGGTGCGCGACTTCCGCGGTGTGTCCGGCCGCGCATTCGACGGCCGTGGCAACTACAACATGGGCGTCAAGGAACAGATCATCTTCCCGGAGATCGATTTCGATCAGGTGGACGCGATGCGCGGCATGGATATTTCCATCGCCACCACCGCCAAATCCGACGAGGAAGCCAAGGCGTTGCTGGAAGCCTTCCGCTTCCCGTTCCGCAACTGATTACAGAGAGAATCGCCGAAATGGCAAAGACATCCATGGTCAACCGCGATATCAAGCGGATGAAGCTGGTCAAGAAGTACGCCGCCAAGCGCGCGTTGCTCAAGAAGGTCGTGCTCAGCGCGACCGCGACCTACGACGAGAAGATGGAAGCGCAGACCAAGCTGCAGAAGCTGCCGCGTGATGCCAGCCCCTCGCGCGTACGCACCCGCTGCGCGCTGACCGGCACGCCGCACTCGGTGAACGCCAAGTTCGGTCTCGGCCGCATGAAGCTGCGCGAAGCGACCATGCGCGGCGACGTGCCCGGCCTGCGCAAGGCGAGTTGGTAAACCGGGGCTGGAAGCCCGGCATCGTGATTCGTCGAGAGCAGACGTTTCGTGATTCCATGGTTCCCAACCCTGATCTCAAATCCGTGATCCCGAATTCCGTTTCGGATATCGATGCTTCAAGAAGGTAACAAAGCATGAGCATGACTGATCCCATCGCCGACATGTTCACCCGCATCCGCAATGCCCAGGCCATGGGCAAGCAGACGGTGAGCATGCCGGCATCGAAAATCAAGCTGGCGCTGGCCGAATTGCTGAAGAGCGAAGGTTATGTGCTGGACGCGCGCAAGACCGAAGCCGACAACAAGGCCGAGCTCGAGATCCGGCTGAAGTATTTCGCCGGCAAGCCGGCGATCGAGCGCATCCAGCGCGTCAGCCGTTCGGGCCTGCGCGTGTATCGCGGCAAGGACGACCTGCCCAAGGTGATGGGCGGCCTGGGCATTTCGATAGTGTCCACGTCTTCCGGCCTGATGACCGACGCGCAAGCGCGCGCCAAGGGTCTGGGCGGCGAAGTGATCGGCCGCGTGGCCTAAAGCATCGAGAGTCTGGTCATGGATGACCGGTTTTTGACTGTTTGATCAGGGAAGATCAATGAAATTTGTCGCGGTGCCGGACGCGCCGCTTTTTGATCTTTGATCAGGACGATCATAGGAGTTTTTATGTCACGTGTAGCCAAACAACCGATCGCGCTGCCGAAGGGCGTGGATTGCCAGGTCGGCGCCGATGCGGTCACGATCAAGGGCCCGAAGGGCACGCTCAAGCTGCCTGCGATTGCGGGCGTCAAGGTCGCGCTCGACAACGGCGTGCTGACCTGCGCCAGCAACGAAGGCGTATCCGACAAGTTCGCCGGCACCGCGCGCGCGTTGTTGGCCAACATCGTCAAGGGTGTGTCGGAAGGCTATGAGCGCAAGCTCGAATTGGTCGGCGTCGGTTATCGCGCTGCCATGCAGGGCAAGAACCTCAACCTGTCGCTGGGCTTTTCGCATCCGGTGGTGTTCGTGGCGCCCGAGGGCGTCACCGTCGAGACGCCGACCCAGACCGAAATCCTGATCAAGGGCGCCGACAAGCAGCGCGTCGGCGAAACCGCCGCCAAGATCCGCGCGTTCCGTCCGCCCGAACCCTACAAGGGCAAGGGCGTGCGTTACGCCGGCGAACGCATCACATTGAAAGAGGCCAAGAAGGCATAGTACGCGTCCCTGCGTGTGAGAGCGGCCACCCGTGGCCGCACTTCCCAACAACAGCACGCTTCACACCAGGGTCTCGCAAGATTAAAGCCGATCCGCTTCTTCGAGGAAACAACCATGCAAAAGAATATTGCCCGCCTGCGTCGTGCCAAATCCACGCGCATGCACATTCGCAAGCTTGCGGTGCCGCGCCTTACCGTGCATCGCAGCGGTCAGCACATCTACGCGCAGGTGATCGCGGCGGAAGGCGACAAGGTGCTGGCGGCGGCGTCCACCGTGCAGAAATCGCTGCGTGAAGGCTTGAAGGGCACCAAGAACAAGGATGCCGCGGCGGCAGTCGGCAAGGCGGTCGCGGAAAAGGCGCGCGCGGCGGGCGTCGAAGCGGTTGCATTCGACCGTTCCGGTTATCGCTATCACGGTCGCGTCAAGGCGCTGGCGGATGCGGCGCGCGAGGCTGGCCTCAAATTCTAATGTTGTAGGAGCCTGCTTGCAGGCGACCATGGAGCTCTTGGCCATTGATGGCATGGTGCGGTCGCGAGCAAGCTCGCTCCTGCAAAACGCTTCAACGACAACAACAACTCCAAGCGGCTTGATGCCGTAAGCAAACGTCCGCATCTCGCGGGCTCAAGGTGAAAACAATGTCGAGTCACGATCGCGAAAATTCCGATGGCATGCTGGAGAAGCTGATCGCCGTCAACCGCGTGGCCAAGACGGTCAAGGGCGGACGGCAGATGAGCTTCACCGCGCTGACCGTGGTCGGCGACGGCGATGGCAAGGTCGGCTTCGGTTATGGCAAGGCGCGCGAAGTGCCGGTCGCCATTTCCAAGGCGATGGACCGCGCCCGCCGCAACATGGTCAAGATCGGATTGAACAACGGCACGCTGTGGTACGCGGTGAAAGCCAATCACGGCGCGGCGCGCGTTTACATGCAGCCGGCTTCCGAAGGTACCGGCGTAATTGCCGGTGGCGCAATGCGCGCCGTGCTGGAGGTGGTCGGGGTCAAGAACGTGCTGGCCAAGGCGGTCGGTTCGCGCAACCCGATCAATCTGGTGCGCGCCACCATCAAGGGCCTGCAGGCAATCGTCTCGCCCGAGCATATCGCGGCCAAGCGCGGCAAGAAGGTCGAGGAACTGGGTCATGGTTAAGAAAGACACCAAAGCTCACGGCACCGTGAAGGTGCGCCTGGTCGGCGGCTTGCGCGGCGTGCGCGGTCTGCATCGCCTGAGCGTCAGGGCGCTCGGCTTGAATCGCACCAACGATGTGCGCGAATTGAAAGACAGCCCGCAAGTGCGCGGCCTGATCCACAAGGTCGGTTATCTGGTGCGGGTAGAGGACTGAATCATGCGCTTGAATACATTGAAACCCGCCAAGGGCTCGCGCCGCGATCGCGTGCGCGTTGGCCGCGGCATCGGCTCGGGCCTCGGCAAAACCGCAGGTCGCGGTCACAAGGGCCAGCACGCGCGCACCGGCGGCGGCAAGGTCAAAGCCGGCTTCGAGGGCGGCCAGATGCCGTTGCAGCGGCGTCTGCCCAAGGTCGGTTTTCGCTCCAAGATGGCGCGCGAATCGCAGCAGGTGTTCCTCTATCAGCTCGCCGGCTTGAAAGGCGATCAGATCGACGTCGCCACGCTGCGCGAGGCCGGCCTGATCGACATGCGCGCCAAGCGCGTCAAGATCGTCAAGAAAGGCGAGATCGGTCGCGCGTTGAAAGTGTCCGGCGTGCTGGTGACCGCGGGTGCGAAAGCCGCGATCGAAGCGGCCGGCGGCAGCGTTGCATAATCGAACCAAGACCAGAAATCACTAGTGGCCGCTCCCCAATCCAATAATCCACTCGCCGCGTTCGGCAAGCTCACCGAGTTGCGTCAGCGATTGCTGTTCGTGGTCGGCGCGCTGATCGTGTTCCGGCTTGGCTCGTTCATTCCGGTTCCGGGTGTCAACCCGGAAGCGATGACGCGCATGATCGAGCAGGGCGGCGGCCTGCTGAACATGTTCAACATGTTCTCGGGCGGCGCGCTCGCGCGCTTCTCGCTGTTCGCGCTGGGCGTGATCCCCTACATCTCCGCGTCCATCGTGGTGCAGATGATGGGCTCGGTGGTGCCGAGCTGGCAGGCCTTGAAGAAGGAAGGCCAGGCCGGTCAGCGCATCATGACCAAGTACACGCGCTGGGGTACGGTCGGGTTGGCGGCATTCCAGGCGTTCGGCGTGGCGGTTGCGCTGCAGAAGCAGGGTGTGGCGGGCGGCGTGCCGATCGTGTACGACCCCGGCTTCGGCTTCATCTTCGCCTCGGTGATCGGTCTCACCGCCGGCACCATGTTCCTGATGTGGCTGGGCGAGCAGATCACCGAGCGCGGCGTCGGCAACGGCATCTCGCTGATCATCTTCGCGGGCATTGTCGCCGGATTGCCGCGCGCGCTGACGCAGACCGCGACCATGGCTTCCAATGGCGAGCTGTCGGCGCTCAAGGTGCTGATGGTTGCAGCGGTGATCCTGCTGGTAACCGCGTTCTGCGTATTCATGGAGAGCGCGCAGCGGCGCATCACCGTGAACTATGCGCGGCGCCAGGGCGGCGCGCGCGCCTACATGAACCAGAGCTCGCATCTGCCGCTCAAGATCAACATGTCAGGCGTGATTCCGCCGATCTTCGCGTCCTCGCTGATCATGTTCCCGGCGACCGCGGCGACGTGGTTTTCCAACGCCAGCCAGATGCGCTGGTTGCAGGCGATCACCACCGCGCTGACGCCCGGCGAGCCGCCGTACGTGATCCTGTACGCGCTGCTGATCATCATCTTCGCGTTCTTCTATACCGCGATCGTGTTCAATTCGCAGGAAACTGCGGACAACCTGAAGCGTTCGGGTGCGCTGATTCCGGGTATCCGCCCGGGCAAGGCCTCGGCCGATTACATCGATAGCGTACTGACGCGCCTGACCGGCGCCGGCGCGGTGTACCTGGCGGCGGTGTGCCTGATTCCGACCTTTCTGCAGACCGCCTGGCACGTGCCGTTCTATTTTGGCGGTACCTCGCTGCTGATCGTGGTGGTGGTTGCGATGGATTTCCGCGCGCAGGTTTCGGCGCACCTGGTTTCGCATCAGTACGAAAGCCTTTTGAAGAAGGCGAATTTGCGCAGATCGTGATCCGCTTGCCCTGGCGCAGCCGAGGGCAGGCGGGTGAGAAAAGCCGTTCGTGGCGCGTACTTGCCATGAGTGGCCTGGAAAAAATTCGAGTTTGGCCCGGGCTTCCAGCCGGGTGGGCTTTTCGGCTATAATTAACAGTTTGCCGCGCTGGCAACGTTTCGAGATCAAGAGGATAGAACATGGCGCGCATTGCGGGTGTCAACCTGCCGGTCAACAAGCACGTCTGGGTCGGTTTGCAGAGCATCTACGGGATCGGCCGTTCGCGGTCGAAAGCCATCTGCACCGAAGCCGGCGTTGCCCCCACCACACCGATCAAGTCGCTGTCAGAGGGCGAGGTCGAGAAGCTGCGCTCCGAGATCGCGAAGTTCGCGGTCGAAGGCGATCTGCGCCGCGAAGTGGGCATCAGCATCAAGCGCCTGATCGACCTGGGCACCTATCGCGGCTTGCGTCATCGCCGTGGCTTGCCGGTGCGCGGGCAGCGCACGCGTACCAACGCGCGCACGCGCAAGGGTCCGCGCCGTCCGATCAAGAAGTAGTGCCTGACGCGATCAGCCGATCGCGAAACCATCAGCGGCCAGCAGGCCGCATCGATTAGAAGAGCTGCTAAGAAAATGGCTAACCCGGTCAAAGCGAAGAAGAAAACCAAGCGCATCGTCACTGATGGCATCGTGCATGTGCAGGCCTCCTTCAACAACACCATCATCACCATCACCGATCGCCAGGGCAACGCGCTTTCATGGGCGACCGCCGGCGGCGCAGGGTTTCGCGGTTCGCGCAAGTCCACGCCGTTTGCCGCGCAGGTCGCTGCCGAGAAAGCCGGTCGCGTCGCGCTCGACTACGGCGTGAAGACGCTGGAAGTCCGCATCAAGGGACCGGGACCGGGTCGCGAGTCGGCTGTGCGCTCATTGAACGCGCTCGGCTACAAGGTCACCAACATCATCGACGTCACGCCGATTCCGCATAACGGCTGCCGTCCACCGAAAAAGCGCAGAGTCTAATTTTTGCGATCGTCCTTGATCGCGTGAATCAAAAACCGGCCATCCGTGGCTGGACTATTGGAAAAGACACATGGCACGTTACCGCGGTCCCACTTGCAAGCTCGCCCGTCGCGAAGGCGCCGATCTCTCGTTGAAGAGCCCGGCGCGCGCGATTGATTCCAAGTGCAAATTCGACACCAAACCCGGCCAGCACGGCGCCAACAAGCGCGCGCGCCTGTCCGACTATGCCGTGCAGTTGCGCGAGAAGCAGAAGGTAAAGCGCATCTACGGCGTGCTCGAGCGTCAGTTCGGCAACTACTACAAGAAAGCCTCCTCATTGCGGGGCAATACCGGCGAGAATTTGCTGCGCATGCTGGAAACCCGTCTCGACAATGTGGTCTACCGCATGGGCTTCGCGGTCACCCGCGCGCAGGCCCGTCAGCTGGTCGCGCACAAGTCGATCCTGGTCAACGGCAAGAAGGTCAATGTTCCTTCGTACGCGGTGCGTCCGGGCGACGAGGTCGCGCTGACCGAACGCGCGCGCGCGCAATTGCGCGTGCAGGAAGCGATGACGCTGGCCGACGGCATGGATCTGCGTCCGGGCTGGGTGGATGTGGATGCCAAGAAGTTTGCCGGTGTGTTCAAGGCGCTGCCCGATCGCGGCGACCTGCCCAGCGACATCAACGAGAACCTCATCGTCGAGTTGTATTCGAAGTAAACGACCGCATTTTCGGGTGGCGGATCGCGTCCGCGTCCGCCCCTGCTGGAATGCACTTCACCGTTTGGTGAAGCGGTCCAGAAGTTTGCTGTATTTGAAAGCGTGGCCATGAATGGCTGCTTTCACCATCAGGAATGATGGAGCAATCCGCGGCCAGGCATGGCCGCTTTCACGCGCAGGGATAGCGCACCATGGAATCCCGAATCCTTCGGGTTTCCACAGATGATTTTCCGGAGTCACACATGGCAGTCTCTTCCACCAGCGTCCTGCGGCCGCGCGGCCTCAATGTCGAGCAAATCGGCCCGAACCATGCGCGCGTAGTCGTCGAGCCGCTCGAGCGCGGCTATGGCCACACCCTTGGCAACGCGCTGCGTCGCGTGCTGTTGTCCTCGATCCCCGGTTGCGCGATCACCGAGGTCGAGATCGACGGCGTGCTGCACGAATACACCACGCTTGAAGGCTTGCAGGAAGACGTCATCGAGGTGCTGCTGAACCTCAAGGACGTCGCCATCCGCATGCACGGCACCGACGAAACCACCATGACCTTGTCGAAGAAAGGCAAGGGTGTGGTCAAGGCCGGCGACATCACCACCGACCATACGGTCGAGATCGTCAACCCGGAGCACGTGCTGTGCCACCTGACCAAGGATGTCGGTCTCAACATGCGCCTGAAGGTGCGGCGTGGCATCGGCTACCAGCCGGCGACCACGCGCATCAACCCGGACGAGGAATCCCGCCCGATCGGCCGTCTGCAGCTGGATGCCTCGTTCTGCCCGGTGCGCCGCGTCGCCTATGAAGTGGATGCCGCGCGCGTCGAACAGCGCACGAATCTTGACAAGCTGGTGCTGGATGTCGAGACCAACGGCACCGTGCAGGCCGATGAAGCCGTGCGCAAGGCCGCCGAAACGCTGCTGGATCAGCTTTCCGTATTCGGTGATTTCAGCCGTCGCGAGAGCGCCGACGCCAAGACCGAGAAGAGCGGTTTCGATCCGCTGCTGACCCGCCCGATCGACGATCTGGAGTTGACCGTGCGTTCGGCCAATTGCCTGAAGGCCGAGAGCATCTATTACATCGGTGACCTGGTGCAGAAGACCGAAGTCGAGTTGCTCAAGACCCCAAACCTCGGCAAGAAGTCGCTTACCGAGATCAAGGACGTGCTCGGCGCCAAGGGTCTCTCGCTCGGCATGAAGCTGGAGAACTGGCCGCCGGCAGGTTTGTCGCACGGCATGCAGTTGGGTTGAGGGAATACGACCGTTTTTTTGAAAACGGTCTGCTGTCGAAAAGTGTGGCCAAGGATGGTCACTTCTTGTGCTCCATCCAGAGAGTGAATTTTACGCCGGCCAATTGAGAATTATTGCCACGATCATGGACGATCGCACAAATATGCGGGCAACCGCGGAAAGCCGGACACAGGTGCCGGCTTTTCATAACGATAAAGAGAGAGAGTTCCGCCATGCGCCACATGAAATCCGGACGCAAGCTCAACCGCACGTCCAGCCACCGCGAAGCCATGTTCAAGAACATGGCCGCCTCGCTGATCAAGCACGAACTGATCCGCACCACCTTGCCGAAGGCCAAGGAGCTGCGCCGTGTGGCGGAGCCCTTGATCACCATGGCCAAGGTCGACGGCGTTGCCAATCGGCGCCTCGCATTCGCGCGTCTGCGCGACAAGCAGGCGGTCGGCAAGCTGTTCATCGAACTTGGTCCCCGTTACCGCGCGCGTCCCGGCGGCTATCTGCGCATCCTCAAGTGCGGCAACCGCGCCGGTGACAATGCGCCGATGGCGTATGTCGAACTGGTGGATCGCCCGCAGGCCGCGACTGCCGAATAAGCGCGCAGCTTCGATTTCAAAAACACGAACCCCGGCCAGAAACGGCCGGGGTTTTTGTTGTTCGCGGCCGTGGATGGAAGCGATCTCTCTGGCAATATGAGCCGGGGCATCGCGTTTCGGGAGTGGGGAATGAATACCGTTGATTCCGGGCAGCTGCACGATGGCGTTTCTGCGCGTGATGTTGTCTCCGGGGAACCGGCCCGCACCTACAAGGTTCGCTTCGGTCGCACGACCGGACTGGGTGCCGCGAGAGCCGATTCGTTTTCTTTCATGGGCCGCGGTGCTATCGAAATCGATGGGCGCTGGGTTCGCATCTACGGGCGGCGACACCGATCCTTCCGGCTCGGCGAGAAGGACCAGCATGCATTTGCAAGCGCAAACGTGGTCAACGTTTGTCGGTCGGGAAGGGTCATTTGCTTCGGCGTGAGGCTTCCCGGCGAGCCGAACAAATTTGTGTGGTTTCGCGCGGGGACCGCAGACCAGGCACGACAAATCCAGGCGGATCTGCCGCAGGAGCAGACGCCGGAGTTCACCGGCAGCCAGACGGAATTGATGGAGTTTCATCAACGGCTGGACAGGCTCAGCCCTGTGGCGCCGGTCACACCGCTTCTTGTGGCGGCCAACGTCCTGGTATTCGTTGCGATGTGCATCAGCGGGGTCGGCTTTTTCAAGCCGGAGGGTGCCGCGGTGCTGGGCTGGGGATCGAATTTTGGTCCGCTCACAATGGGCGGGGAGTGGTGGCGATTGTTCACCGCCATGTTCGTTCATTTTGGCGTCATCCACATCGCTTTCAACATGTGGGCGTTGCTCCAGATCGGGCGCATCGCAGAGCGCCTGTTCGGTAGCATGCGATTCCTGCTGCTTTACGTGCTCGCAGGCTTGATCGCCAGCATGACGAGCCTCCTGTGGAACCCGGAGGTCAACAGCGCGGGCGCTTCCGGAGCGATCTTCGGAATATTGGGCGGGTTGCTTGCGTTCGTGCTCAATCCACGGAACGATGTGCCCAGGGCGGTCATGGTTGAGCACCGCAACAGCACGTTGGTGTTCGCCGCGTACTCGTTGTTCTATGGATTCGCGCATACCGGCATAGACAACGCTGCGCACCTTGGCGGATTGCTGAGCGGCATTTGCATGGGCGCGTTGCTGGCCAGGCCACTGACCGACGAGGCGAGGTCAAGCGATGGATCGGTGCGGTTGCTCGCGTCGATTTCGGCGGCGATCATCGTAATGGGTTTGCTGGCGTGGCCCCTGATCCATCCTTCACCAAGCGTGGCGGCGGAACAGCAGTTCCAACTTGTACTCACGGATTTCGGCGCAAAGGAATCGCAAGCCGTGGATGCCTCCAACCAGCTTTCCGCAAAAGTGCGGCAGGGCATGTCCACCCTGGACTATTTGCGGACCATGGATGAGCGAGTCTTGCCAAAATGGGATGCGTTGTTCCGCGAAGTGAATGCGCCGGATCTGCCCGAAGACAGTCGCGCGTATCCGCTCCAGCAGGCGTTGCTGCGATATCTGGGGAGCAGGTGCAAGCAATTCAGGCTTCTTGCACGTGCTGCGCGCTACGACAACAAGAACCTCGCCGATGCTGCCAGAGCGGAGCAGCAGAACGGCGATGCGGCCGCCGAAGAGATTAAGAAGCTCGGGGACTCGAGGTAGCCGGCAGTTCGCGGGGCTGACAAACCGCCGCGTTTGCAGCTAACGTTGTGGCTTCACAGCACACGGACGCACCCATGGCACCCTGGCACTGGTCTTATCGCACGGTTTATCTGGTCGGCTTTCTCATATGTGCCGGCCTGCTGGCGTACGCGTTGTATTCGGAAGTCTATCTCGGCCTGATTCCATGCCCGCTATGCGTGTTCCAGCGCATTGCGTTCATCTGGATGGGCATCTTCTTCCTGATCGGCGGCTTGCACGCGCCGCGCGGTAATGCGCGCTGGATTTATTGCGTGCTGGTGGTGCTGGGTGCGGCCTGGGGCGTGATCGTCGCCGCCCGCCATCTGTGGTTGCAAAGTCTGCCGCCCGATCAGGTGCCCAGCTGCGGGCCGGGCCTGGGCTACCTGTTCGACACTTTCAGTTGGACGCGCGCATTGAACCTGGTGTTCTCGGGCTCCGGCGAATGCGCTGCGGTGAACTGGCGTTTTCTGGGCTTGAGCATGCCCGGTTGGACCATGATCTGGTATGTGCTGTTGTCGGCTTTCGCGCTCCACGGTGCGGTGCATCCGCAGTCGCCGCGGCAAGCCGCGCGGACACGGGGGTCGTAGGGCGGGCATTGTCGCCGGTACGAACGCACGGCCGACGGCCTCTCTCCATGGAGGCTTGATACAAACGTTTCGTCAACCCGCTATCCTTCGCAGCATGGCCACCCCCGAACGCAATTTACGCGCGGTGCGCGAAGCGCCGCCCTGGCAACCAGACACCTGGCGCGCGCGCACGGCGCAGCAGCAGCCGGTGTATGAGGATGCGGGCGAACTCGAGCGTGCGCTGACGGAATTGTCTTCGCTGCCACCGCTGGTTACTTCGTGGGAAGTGCTGGCGCTGAAGCACATGCTGGCCGAGGCGCAGGAAGGCAAGCGCTTCCTGCTGCAGGGCGGCGACTGTGCGGAGAGTTTCGCCGACTGCAACAACGTGGTGATCGCCAATCGTCTGAAAGTGCTGCTGCAGATGAGTCTGGTGCTGATTCATGGCTTGCGCGTGCCGGTGGTGCGGGTGGGCCGCTTCGCCGGGCAATACGCCAAGCCGCGTTCGGCCGATCTGGAGACTCGCGACGGCGCAACGCTGCCGTGCTATCGCGGCGATCTGGTGAATGCCGCCGAATTCGATGCCGCTTCGCGCCGCGCCGATCCGCAGCGAATGCTGCAAGGCCACGCGCGTTCGGCGATGACGATGAATTTCGTGCGCGCGCTGGTGGATGGCGGCTTCGCGGATTTGCATCATCCCGAATACTGGAACCTGTCCTGGGTCGAGCATTCGCCGCTGGCCGAAGAATACCGGCGCATCGTGGCCGGCATTGGCGACGCGGTGCGCTTCATGGAAACCCTGGCCGGCGAGCCGATCGCGAGTTTCCAGCGCGCCGAGTTCTACACCTCGCACGAGGCATTGCTGCTGCATTACGAGCAGGCGCTGACGCGTCACGTGCCGCGCCAGTGGGGTTGGTTCGACCTGTCCGCGCATTTCCCGTGGATCGGCATGCGTACCGCTGACATCGACGGCGCGCACGTGGAGTTCTGCCGCGGCATCCGCAATCCGGTCGCGGTAAAGGTCGGCGCGGCGATGCACCCGGAGCAGTTGAAGCAACTGATCGACATTCTCAATCCGGATGATGAACCCGGGCGGCTTACGCTTATTCACCGCATGGGTGCGAGCGGCATCGGCGAACATCTACCGCGATTGATCGAGGCGGCCAAATCCACGGGCCGGCGCGTACTGTGGTGCTGCGATCCCATGCACGGCAATACCGAAACGCTGGACAACGGCACCAAGACCCGTCGCTTCGCCAACATCCGTTCGGAACTGGAGCAAGCGTTCGACATCCATGCCGCGGCCGGTTCGCATCTGGGCGGCGTGCATCTGGAATTGACCGGCGAAGACGTCACCGAATGCATGGGCGGCGCGCGCGATCTTTCGGAAGCGGATTTGACGCGCGCGTACAAATCTTCGGTTGACCCGCGCCTCAACTACGAGCAGTCGCTGGAGTTGGCGATGCTGATTGTGCGCAAGTCGGGCGGTCAGGCGAATTCCCCTGCGCTGTAGGACGTACGGCGCCAGGCGGTCCGGATGGAGTGCAGGAACCCGGAGCACCGCTTGCATCCCTGATGGATTCCGCCCCACGCGTCGGGTTGCGCGGAGCGGGCGGTGCGGTGCCTGCAAGCACGTTCCTACAATGAGCGAACCGCTACGGCCAACTCGTGCCACGGTTGGATATTCCAGAATCTCCGCGCCTGACCGGACGGCGAGGGCAGCACGAATACGCGGCTGTGTGCGATCCGTAGCGATTGCTCGCCGTAATCCACGATCTTGAAATCCTCGGGCAATGCCGCACGCGCAGCGTTCTTGCTGGTGAAGGCGACGATGCGCGGGCGGAAGCTTTCAAGTTTGCGCCGCAGCGATACCGCATCGAACGCATCGCGCGGCAATTCGTGATCGGCGCCGAAGTGCAGCTTGGCGAGATCGGTGAGGCCGATGCCGAATTCCAACACGCCCGGAAATTCGTGCGGCGACCATCGCCTTGGTGTCAGGCCGATTTCAAACAACGTGCGCCAGAAATAGTTTCCCGGGTGCGCATAGTAGGCGCCTTCACGCGCCGAGCGCGTGCCTGCGGCGGTGCCGCAGAACACCACACCCAGATTTGGCGCAAGCACGTCGGGTAGCACATGGCGTGAACCGCGAAGCGTCATTTGTGAGCCGTGCCCAACAAAAATTCGGTTGCTGCCGAGCGTACCCGTCGCAGGCCGCCGAGTCGAAACATATGCAAGCCGGCCTTCCACCGCGATCCGCCCTGGTTGGTCCGACGGCTCAGCGCGAACGCGGTGAGGGCAACCGACATGACTTCCCGCCTTGTTGCGGGTACATCATCAGGAGTAATGTTCACGGGTTGCGTGCCGCCCCTCAAGGAACTCATCATGTCCGCTCGTCATTGGCGTGGTTGGCTGTTTGCCGGTTGTGCTGCATTGGCTTGCGCCGGCGTTTCGGGCGCGGTACTCGCAGCAAAAGTGGATATGACAGCGCAGGTGCCGTCGGCCTTCACCGGCGATCTTCAATGGCGGCTGATCGGCCCGTTCCGTGGCGGCTGGGGCACGATGGCGCAGGGCATTCCCGATCAGCCGAACGTGTATTACTTCAGTGCGGCCGGCGGCGGTGTGTGGAAGACGATCGACGCGGGACGCACCTGGCAATCGCTGGGCGATGATCTGCCGGCGTCCGCGATGGGCGCGATCGCGATCGCGCCTTCCGACCCGAATGTGATTTATCTCGGCAGTGGGCAGGTCGCAGCGCGCTGGGACATCCAGTCCGGCAATGGTGTGTATAAGTCCACGGATGGCGGCAAGAACTGGCAACACATCGGGCTCGACGCTACCAAATACATCGGCAAGATACTGGTGGATCCGAACGACGCGAACATCGTGCTGGTCGGCGCGCTCGGCCACTACTTCGGTCCGAATCACGAGCGGGGCGTGTTCCGCTCGAGTGACGGCGGCAAGACCTGGCAGCAGACGCTTTACATCAATGACGATACCGGGGTGGTGGATCTGGCGCGCGATCCGCAGAATGCCAACGTGATTTACGCCGCGGCCTGGCAGGTGCGCAATTACCCATGGCTGTCGTATTTCCAGCCGAACGCCGGTCCGGGCAGCGGCCTGTACAAATCGACCGATGATGGCAAGACCTGGGCGCGTCTCGGCGGCGACGGCTGGCCGACCGCGCAACTCGGACGCATCGGCATCGCCGCGGCGAGCGGCAATCGCGTATATGCGGTGGTGGATGCGGCGCCGGCGAGCGGCAATGTTCCGCACGCGGCATCGAAGGACCAGGGCGGGTTATATCGTTCCGATGATGGTGGTGCGCACTGGCAACGGATGAGCCAGGAGGGTTGGCTGGAGAACGACTATTTCAGCCGCATCACGGTCGATGCGCACAACCCCGATGTGATTTATTCCGCCGGACAATCGATCCGTGAGTCGCGCGACGGCGGCAAGACCTGGGACATCATCAAGGGCGCGCCCGGCGGCGATGATTACCACTATGTGTGGCTCAATCCGCAGCGGCCCGATCACATCATCACCGCGTCCGATCAGGGCGTGGTGATCACGGTGGATGGCGGCAAGACCTGGTCCTCCTGGTACAACCAGCCGACCGGGCAGTTCTATCATCTGGCCGCCGACAATCGCTTCCCGTACTGGGTGTATTCCGGCCAGCAGGATTCCGGCACGGTCGGTATTGCCAGCCGCAGCGATTTCGGTGCCTTGAGTTTCCGCGATTGGCATCCGGTCGGCGGTGACGAACGCGACTACGACGTGCCCGACCCGATCGACCCGGCCATTGTGTACGGCACGGGTCTCGGTGGTCGGCTCAGCCGCTTCGATGCGATCACGGGACAAGTCGCCAATGTTTCGCCATGGCCGATCGCCAGTTACGGTGCGCGCCCGACCACCACCAAATATCGCTACACATGGATCACACCGCTGGCCGCGGTGAGCAATCATCAGAATCAAAGCGTGCTGTACCTCGGCGCACAGGTGTTGTTCCGTTCCAGCGATCGCGGCGACCACTGGGACGTGATCAGTCCCGATTTGACGGGGCAGAAGCAGGGGGCGAAGAACTGCGAAGGCAATGTCGCGATCGCCGATGCACGCGCGTACGGTTACGGCGTGATCTATTCGATCGCGGTGTCGCCGCGCGACGACAACGAGATCTGGACCGGCAGCGATTCCGGCGTCATCGAGAACACTCGCGACGGCGGCGTTCATTGGAACGACGTCACGCCGAGCGGTATCGCGACGATGACCAAGATATCGTCGCTCGACGTCTCTGGCTTGCAGGCAGGCACCGCGTATGCAGCCGCCGACAACCATCGTCATGATGATTTCGCGCCGCACGTGTGGCGCACGCATGATTTCGGCAAGACCTGGACGGAAGCGGACAACGGGCTGCCGGCCGGGCATTACGTCAGCGTGGTGCGTGCCGATCCGGTGCGCGCGGGCTTGCTGTACGCCGGCACCGATGCCGGCGCATTCGTGTCTTTCGATGATGGCGATCACTGGCAGCGGTTGCGCATGAATCTGCCGACCGTGTGGGTGCGCGATCTGCTGGTGCATGGCAACGACCTGGTCGCCGCGACGCAAGGCCGTGCAATCTGGATTCTCGACGACCTCTCGCCGCTGCGGCAGTGGAATGCGGGCATCGCGTCGCAACCGCTGCATTTGTTCAAGCCGGCCGATGCACTGCGCGTGCACGCCAACAACAACAAGGACACGCCGCTGCCACCGGAAACACCGCTGGGCAAGAATCCACCCAACGGCGCGATCATTGACTACTCGCTTGGCGCGCACGCGCACGGGCCGGTGGTGATCGATATCCTCGATGCCAACGGCAAGCTGGTTCGCCATTACGCCAGCGATGCCAAACCGGAAGAAGCGCGCGCCGAACGCTACTTCGATGCCGACTGGGTCAAGCCGGAGCCGATGCCGTCCGCGGCGCCCGGCCTGCACCGTTTCGTGTGGAACCTGCGTTATCCGCGTCCGCGCGCGGCAAGTTACGACTACTCGATCGCGGCGGTGTTCGGCGAGGACACGCCGACCTCGCCGCAAGGCGCGTTCGTGCTGCCGGGACAGTACACGGTCGTGTTGAAAGCGAACGGGCATGAGCAACGCCAGCCGCTCACGGTAAAGATGGATCCGCGCGTGCACACCAGCGATGCCGATCTGCAATCGGCGCTTTCGTTCTCGCAAAAGGTCGCTGCGGCGCTCGATACGGCGTACGTCGGCTACGCGCAACAGAAGGCGGTGACACGGCAACTCGGCGTACTCGGGAAGCGATTTGCGGATCAACCCTCGCACAAGAACCTGCTGGACGAAGTGCAGGGGATTCAGGACAAGCTGGGCGAGGATGACGAAGCCAAGCTCGATCAGACCACCAGCTTCGGCGCGCTCAGCGGCCAGCTCGCCGCCTTGGAGAGCGATGCGGAATCCGCCGACACCGCGCCTACCACCGCGCAAACGCAGGTACTCGCGAGCGCGGCCACGCGTCTGCAGAGCGCGCAGCAGCAATGGCAGGCGCTGCAATCGGGCGAACTGGCGAAATTGAACGCGGACCTGAAAACTGCGGGGACGCAGCCGGTCAGCGTTCCTTCTCCCGACAAGCTGGATGCGGGCGAGCCTGATCCGGGCAAGGACTTGCCCTGATGCATGTCGCGCGCAGGCGCGCTCCGGCAACGCGAATGTAGGAGCGCGCCTGCGCGCGACCGCGGAGCCCTTTGTCATTGATGGCAGCTTCGCTCGTGACGCTTTGAAACGATTCGGTGCAACTTAGGCGAGCAGGAAATCCGTGTACTGGAATCTTCCCTCCCGCAGCACCGACTCACCCCGTCGCAATTCCAGATCATGCGCGAACAGCGGCCCGCCATGGCTGAGCGTATGGAATTCGCCACGTTCGCCGCAAGGGTCCGCGCTTGCGGGCAAAGCATCGAGCAACGCGGCATCGTATTCGCGACCGGAAAACGATCCGTCCAGTTGCGTGGTATCTACGCAGGTGAGCAGCGCCCGATGGCCTTGCGCCACGAACCTGCGCGACAGCGCGGCAGTGTCCGCGCCCCACAGCGGATAGACGCCGCGCCAGCCGTGCCGCGCGAGCAGCGCTTCGCGCCATTGCCGTACATCTTCCAGGAAGAGGTCGCCGAAGGCGACGTGCTGCAACTCCGGCGTGATTTCGCGCCCGCGCTGCAGCGCATCCGCGAAAGCGGTTTCATACGCCTCGTTCGACGAAGGCCACTGCAGTTCCGATTCGATCAGCGGCCTTTGCAGCGCGCGTGCCTGCGCGCGCAGCACGTCGCGGCGAATACCGTGCATCGCCACGCGATCGAACTGACGCGTGATCGTGGTCAGCAGGCCGGCCACGCGCCAGCGTGGATCGGCGCGGAGGGCTTGCAAGGCGAGCAGGCAGTCCTTGCCGCCGCTCCAGGCGATCAGAATGGGTGTGGGCATCGCGCGATTGTACGCAACGGCGTGAATTCAGGCGCGAGTATTTAATATCCCGCATTCCGACACAAGGAGGTGACGATGCACACGCTGGCGCAGGTGTTCTCGCAGCCATGGACGCGGCTGGCGGTGATTGCGGTGATCGCGCTGGTCGCGGCGGTCGCCGTGTTTCGCGCATTGCGTTTTGCCGCTCGGCGGCTGCTGAGCAAGGACGATCTGCTGGCAGTGGTATTGCTGCGTTGCGAGCGACCGTTCGAATTGGTGTTGCCTTTGCTGGCCTTGCAGTTCGCGCTGCTGGATGCAGCGTCCAGCATGCCGCAGGGCGCGTGGTTGCACGCGCTGCGCCACGCGGTGGCGATTGCGTTGATCGTGGCGCTCACCTGGTTGGGGGTGCGCGCGATCTCCGGGATCGAACGCGCGGTGGCGCTCCGGCATCCTTCCGACATCGAGGACAACCTGCGCGCGCGCAGCGTGCAGACCCAGGCACGCGTGCTTTCGCGCACCGCGATGTTCCTGTTCGGGCTGCTCGGCATCGCCACCGTCCTGATGACGTTTCCGAGCGTGCGCGAGCTTGGCGCCAGCCTGCTTGCTTCTGCCGGCGTGGCCGGCATCGTCATCGGCCTGGCCGCGCGCCCGGTGCTTTCAAATCTGCTGGCCGGGTTGCAACTCGCGCTGGCGCAACCGATTCGGCTGGATGACGTGGTGATCGTGGAGAACGAGTGGGGCCGGGTCGAGGAAATCACCGGGACCTACGTGGTGGTTCGCATCTGGGACGAGCGGCGGCTGGTCGTCCCGCTGCAGTGGTTCATCGAGAACCCGTTCCAGAACTGGACGCGCAGGAGTTCGCAACTCATCGGCACGGTATTCCTGTGGGTGGATTACGCGCTGCCCCTGGTGCCTTTGCGCGAGGAATTGGAGCGCATCACGCATGCCGCGCCTGAGTGGGATGGCCGCACCTGCCTGTTGCAGGTCACCGATGCGGATTCGCACGCGATGCAGGTGCGTGTGCTGGTGAGTTCCAGGGATTCAGGCCGCTCGTGGGATCTGCGCTGCAAGATACGCGAGGGCCTGATCGATTTCCTGCAGCGCGACTATCCGCAATTCCTGCCGAAGCTGCGCGTTGACGACAAGCCCGATACTGCGCACGACCGCGTCGTGCCTCCCTGAGTTGCACAAGGTGGCATTCGCGCGATCGCACGCGCTAGAGTTTGCGCAGCGCATTCCGGAGATAGCCATGAACGAGCCCACTGCATCGCTGCTGCCGCCCGCGACACCAACGGTACGCAGGCTGCGCCGCATTGTTGCGGTGGTTGTGCTGGTGGTGGCCGCGGCCCTGACCATCGGCTTGCTGGCGCGCGGCTATCACGCTGATCGCGCGCGTACGATTCGCGCGCAGATCGGGGAGGCAATCGCTACCGCGGACGGCATGCGCCAGGCGGTGGCGCTCTATCGCGCGCGCAACGGGGGCGCGTGGCCGTACAACAATAGCCAAGCGGGTTTGCTGTCGCTGTCGGCGGTAAACAGCAAATACGTGGACAACACGCACATCGAAAACGGCAGGATCATGATCACGCTGGGCGGACAGATCGATCGCACGGTGCGCGACAAGCACATCGTGCTGACGCCTTACCTTGCCGGCTCGCTGGTGCTGTGGCATTGCGGCAGCAGCGATGTCGAGAAGAATCTGCTGCCGCAAAATTGCAAGTAGGTCGAGGGGCGAGGATCGGGTGCGAATGAAGACTCGCCATTCCGGCGCAGACCGGGACCCTGCGCCTTTGATCATGCCACGAGCCAAGTCACTGGGTTTCGGGTTCCGCCGCGATGAAGCCGCGGCGGCCCCGGAATGACGACTGTTGTTTACGCTTTATCCGGCTTCCGGCTTCCGGCTTCCGGCTTCCGGCTTCCGTTCTTACGCCGCCTGCCTCGACGCGCGCTTGCGGTCGTTCTCTGTCAGGTGCCGCTTGCGCAGGCGAATGGCTTTTGGCGTGACTTCGACCAGTTCGTCGTCATCGATGAATTCCAGCGCCTGCTCCAGCGACAGCCGCACCGGCGGCACCAGCGCCAGCGCGTCGTCCTTGCCGGACGCGCGCACGTTGGTCAGTTGCTTGGCGCGCAAGGCGTTGACGGTGAGGTCATTGTCCTTGGAGTGGATGCCGACCAACTGGCCTTCATAAATCTCCACGCCCGCATCGATCAGCATGCGGCCGCGATCCTGCAAGCCCCACAGCGCATACGCGGGCGCCGGGCCGGTGCCGTTGGAAATCATCACGCCGTTCTGGCGCTTGCCGATGATGCCTTCCGCACGCGGGCCGTAATGGTCGAACACGTGGAACAGCAGCCCGGTACCTGCAGTGATCGTGCGGAACTCGGTCTGGAAACCGATCAGCCCGCGTGCGGGGATCACGTATTCCAGGCGCACCCGGCCGCGGCCGTCGGGCTCCATGGTCTTCAGTTGTCCGCGACGGGTGCCGAGGCGTTCCATCACGCCGCCCTGGTAAGCCTCTTCCAGATCGACGACCAGTTGTTCGTAGGGTTCCTGTTTCACGCCGTTGATCTCGCGCACGATCACTTCCGGGCGCGACACCGCCAGCTCATAGCCTTCGCGGCGCATGGTTTCGATCAGGATAGACAGGTGCAGTTCGCCGCGACCGGAAACCTTGAACTTGTCCGGGTCTTCGGTTTCTTCCACCTTCAACGCGACGTTGTGCAGGGTTTCGCGGGTGAGGCGTTCGCGGATCTGGCGCGAGGTGAGGAACCGCCCGCCACTGTTGCCCTTGTGTCCGGCGAAGGGCGAGTTGTTGACCTGGAAAGTCATGCTGATGGTGGGCTCGTCCACGGTCAGCGCGGGCAGCGCCTCCACCGCGGCAGGGTCGCAGATCGTGTCGGAAATTCCCAAACCTTCCACGCCGGATACCGCCACGATGTCGCCGGCCTGCGCTTCAGGCACTTCGCGGCGCTCCAGGCCCATGAAGCCCAGCACCTGCAACACGCGGCCGGTGCGCCTGTTGCCTTCGCGATCGATGATCGCCACCGGCATGTTGGTGCGCACTTTGCCGCGCTGGATGCGGCCGACGCCGATCAGGCCGACATAGTTGTTGTAATCCAGCGAGGACACGCGCATCTGGAACGGGCCATCCGGGTCCACATCCGGCGCGCGCACGTTGCGCACGATCGACTCGAACAGCGGAGTCATGTCGCCGCCGTGCACGTCGGGCTGCAAGCCGGCGTACCCCTGCAGCGCCGAGGCGTACACCACCGGGAAATCCAGTTGCTCGTCGTTGGCGCCGAGCCGGTCGAACAAGTCGAAGGTTTGATTGAGCACCCAATCCGGGCGCGCGCCGGGGCGATCGACTTTGTTGATCACCACGATCGGCTTGAAACCCATCTGGAATGCTTTCTGGGTGACGAAGCGCGTCTGCGGCATCGGGCCATCCATCGCGTCCACCAGCAGCAACACTGAATCCACCATCGACAACACGCGCTCGACTTCGCCGCCGAAATCGGCGTGTCCGGGCGTGTCCACGATATTGATGCGCCATTGCTCGCCGTCCGGCGCGCTCCAGCGGATCGCGGTATTCTTGGAAAGAATCGTGATGCCGCGCTCGCGTTCGAGATCGTTGCTGTCCATCACGCGGTCAGGCACCACCGCGCGGTCCGACAGGGTGCCGGATTGCTTCAGCAATTGATCCACCAGCGTGGTTTTGCCGTGGTCAACGTGGGCGACGATCGCGATGTTGCGCAGTTTCTGGATGGACATAAGGGCACGCAAAACGGGCCGCATTGGGGCGGCCGGCTTCTCAAGAGAAAAGATAAGCGGCTTGCCGATTCCGTGGCCGCCGCGTGATGGCTGATTATACCTGCGCCGGGACCGGACTGCTTGGAAATCTGAAGCGCTGTTAAGCTAGGCGTTTTGCCAAGGAGCCGCGCCATGACCCTGATCGCCACCTTCCAGACTTCGCGCGGCCCGATCCGGCTGCGCCTGTTCGCCGACAAGGCGCCGGTAACGGTGGCCAATTTCGTGAATCTGGCCCAGCGCGGCTACTACGATGGCTTGAGTTTCCATCGCGTGATCCCGGATTTCATGATCCAGGGCGGCTGCCCGGAAGGCTCGGGCCGCGGCGGCCCCGGCTACCGTTTCGAGGATGAAACCCGCGCCGATCTGAAACACGACAAACCCGGCGTGCTCTCGATGGCCAACGCGGGCCCCGGCACCAACGGCAGCCAGTTTTTCATCACGCACACCGCGACGCCGTGGCTGGACGGCAAACACACCGTGTTCGGCGAAGTCGTTTCCGCCGATGACCAGAAGGTCGTGGACGCGATCCGCGGTGGTGACACCATCGAGAAGCTCACGATCGAGGGCGACGCATCGGCGCTGCTGGCATCGCAGTCCACGCGGATCGCGGAGTGGAACACCGTACTCGACGCGCGCCGCTGAATTTCGCGGGCGCCGGCACCTGCAGGAGCGAGCGCGCTTGCGACCGGAATGCGCGGATAGCCTGCACGCAGGCCCCTGCAAAAAATCAGCCCGCTGCGGCGACCATGCTAAAATTCACTGGATTTGTTTTCTCACGAGCAGGCAATTCGATGTTGACACTCGCCACCCGCATGAGCCGCGCCAAGCCCAGCGCGATCATGGTCATCGCCGACCAGGCGAAGCAGTTGAAGGCCGCGGGCCGCGACATCGTCAATTTCTCGATCGGTGTGCCGAATTTCCTGCCGGGCGAGCATGTGTATGACGCGGTGCGCGAGGCGCTGAAGCACGACAGCGGCGCTTATGGTTCCAACCGCGGCCGCGAGGATCTGCTGGATGCATTCCTGGCGCATATGCGCGCTTCCGGCTTGGACGGCTACAAGCGTTCCAATCTCGCGGTCGGCATCGGCGCCAAGCAGGTGCTCTATAACCTGTGCGAAGCGCTGCTTGACGAAGGCGATGAGATCGTCTTTCCGACGCCGTACTGGACGTCGTACCTGGATATCGCGGAAATCCTCGGCGCGCGCATCACGTTGCTGCCCTGCCCGCCGGAACAGAACTACAAGCTCACGCCAGCGCAACTGGATCGTGCGCTGGCCGCCAAGCCGAAAGTGTTTCTGTTCAACAATCCGTCCAATCCGACCGGCATGGTCTACACGCGCGATGAAATCGCCGCATTGGCCGATGTGCTGGTGAAATATCCCGACACCTGGATCATCGCCGACGACATCTACAACCGCATGGTGTTCGACGGCGTCGGTTACCACAACGTGGTGCAGTTCCGCCCCGAGCTGCGCGAGCGCACCGCGATCGTGGACTCGCTCTCCAAGACCTACGGCATGCCGGGCTGGCGCGTGGGTTTCGTTGCCGCACCCGAGCTGCTGGCCAACGCGGTGGTGACGCTGAACTCCAATCACATCACCAATCTCCCGGAAATCATCACCGCCGCAGGCGTGGCCGCGCTGACGGGCTCGCAGGAAACAACCAGGGAAAAATGCGCGGATTTCTCCGAGCGCCGTGACCAGGTGCTCGACGCGCTGCTCTCGATCCCCGGCGTGAAGTGTCCGCGTCCGCAAGGCGCGTTCTATGCGTTCCCTGATATATCCGTAGCGTTCGGCAAGTCGCACAACGGAACGCGCATCGAGAATGACGTGGACTTCTGCGCGGCGCTGCTGGATGCCAAGGGCGTGGCCACCGTGCCGGGTTCGGCGTTCGGCGAACCGCGCGCGCTGCGCATTTCCTACACTTGTCCGCGTGCGCAATTGGATTCCGGATTGCAGCGCATCAAGGAATTTTTTGCCGAGTTGACCGAGACGAAACAGGTCAGCGCCGCGCGCGCTTGATGAACCGCAGATAGCCGGTAGCAGGTAGTCGGTAGCTGGAAAGCCGCATTTCGCCGGCTTTGGCTTTCCGGCTCCCGGCTTCCGATTCCCGGCTCACTTTCAAAACAGAAATTTGGAGTCCCACAAATGAAAGCACCCGTCCGCATCGCCGTTACCGGCGCCGCAGGCCAGATCGGCTACGCGCTGCTGTTCCGCATCGCCGCCGGCGACATGTTGGGCAAGGATCAGCCGGTCATCGTGCACCTGCTGGAAATCACGCCTGCGTTGCCTGCGCTGCAGGGCGTGGTGATGGAGCTGGATGACTGCGCGTTTCCGCTGCTCGCCGGCGTGGTGGCGACCGACGATGCGAACGTCGCGTTCAAGGATGTGGATTACGCGCTGCTGGTCGGCGCGCGCCCGCGCGGCGCGGGTATGGAGCGCAAGGATCTGCTGTCCGCCAACGGCGCTATCTTCGGCCCACAGGGCAGGGCGCTGAACGCGCATGCCAAGCGTGACGTGAAGGTGCTGGTGGTCGGCAATCCCGCCAATACCAATGCGCTGATCGCGCAGGCCAATGCACCGGATCTCGACCCGCGCTGCTTCACCGCCATGGTGCGGCTGGATCACAACCGCGCGATGGCGCAGCTCGCGCAGCAGACCCACGCGCACGTCAACGACGTCAAGCGCGTGATCATCTGGGGCAATCATTCGTCCACGCAATATCCCGACATCCACCATGCCACCGTGAAAGGCCAGCGCGCGACGGAGCTGGTGGAGGGCGCGTGGTATCGCGACACCTTCATCCCGACCGTGCAGCAGCGTGGCGCGGCGATCATCAAGGCGCGCGGGGCTTCGTCCGCGGCTTCCGCGGCGAACGCGGCGATTGACCACATGCGCTCGTGGGCGCTGGGCAGCGCAGAGGGCGATTGGGTTTCGATGGGCGTGCCGTCCGATGGTTCCTACGGTATCGCGCCGGGGGTGATCTACGGTTATCCGGTGACGTGCAGGAACGGCAAATACGAAATCGTGCTGAAGCTCGACATCAACGAGTTCTCGCGCGAACGCATGGACGCCACCGAAAAGGAATTGCGCGAAGAGCGTGCGGCGGTGGAGCACTTGCTGGGCATGTAGGAGCGAGCGCGCTCGCGACCAAGACTGCGCCAAAATCTTCCTTGATGCCATTTCCGCTCGACATCCTTGTCTCACCCTCAGTCGTTGCACACGATGCCATTCAAGGCATCGCGCAAGCGCAACGGCTTCGACCTGCACGCGGGCTCGCACCGCTGCCTGGTGGGGCGCATCTTGCCCGGGGATCGATGCCGATCACCTCAAAGGTTCGATCCGCCGTGCATGCGCGCTCGGGCGAATCGCTGCGCCGAACCTGCGCGCATATACCTGGGTCACTTCCGCGCCGAAGAAGAGGATCAGCGAGGTGTAATAAACCCAGACCACGATCAGGATCAGTGAGCCCGCGGCGCCCGCGGAGCTGAAGCGCAGGTGCGCCAGATACACGCCCAGTCCGTATTTTCCGATCGTGAAAAGCACGCCGGTGATCAGCGCGCCGATCATCACGTCGCGCCAGTCGATGATTACGTCCGGCACATACTTGAACAGAATCGCGAGCGTGCCAGTGACGATCACGAACGACACCAGCGCATAAACGACCCGCAGAACAATGCCGGCGCCCGGAAACCAGTGATCGGCATAGCCCTGCGCACCGGCGATCGCGGTGCTCACCGCCATCGACACCAGCAGGATGAACGCCATTGCCAGTACGATGGCGAGTGCCAGCAGCCGCGACCCGAGCAGGTTGAGGATCACGTTCTTGCGCGGCACCGTTTCGACCTCCCATATCTGGTTGAGCGAAACCTGCAACTGGCCGAATACCGAAATCGCGCCGAGCACCACGATCGCGGTGCCGATGACGGTGGAGATCACGCTTGCATGATGATCATTGGTCTGGGTGAGCAACGCCTGCACCACCTTGGCCTCCTGCGGCCCAATCATCGAACCGATGTAGCCGAGCAATTGCGCACGCGCGGTTTGTTGGCCAAACACCAGGCCGGCCAAACCGGTAAGCAGCAACAGCAGCGGTGTCATCGACAGCAGCGTGTAGTAACTCAGCGCGGCCGCCAACTGGAACGGATTGTCGCGCAGGAATTCGGTGATGGCGGCCTTGCTGATCGCCCATGCGCCGCGAGGTAGGGGCTTGTCTTCCATGGCTAGATGCTCCTGACAACACGCCAACAGCATGCCACTTTTGGACGGCACTGCAGATCACGGGTCGCCTCGCGCGCCAGCCGATGCGGTGGTGCCACGGCCCTCGGCAAGCCCCGGGGCGCACGAATCGGGGCTGGCGTAATCGGTTAGAATCGCGGCTTTGCCGGAACGCCTTATGAGCGATACGCACTCTGCCGGAGCACGCTTCCGCGCCGCGCTCGCCGCCGAATCGCCACTGCAGGTGATCGGCGCAATCAACGCCAATCACGCGCTGCTGGCAAAACGCGCCGGTTATCGTGCGATCTATCTGTCCGGTGGCGGCGTGGCCGCGGGCTCGCTCGGTCTGCCGGATCTGGGCATCAATACGCTGGACGACGTGCTGATTGATGTGCGCCGGATCACCGATGTTTGCGACGCGCCGCTGCTGGTGGACATCGATACGGGCTTTGGGCCGAGCGCATTCAACATCGCGCGCACGGTGCAGTCGCTGATCAAGGCCGGCGCGGCGGCGTGCCACATCGAGGATCAGGTCGGCGCCAAGCGCTGCGGACATCGCCCCGGCAAGGAGATCGTTTCAGCGGCCGAAATGGCCGATCGGGTGAAAGCCGCGGCGGATGCGAAAACGGATCCTGATTTCTTCCTGATCGCGCGCACCGATGCGATCGCCTCCGAAGGCGTGGATGCCGCGATCGAGCGTTCACTGAAATGCGTCCAGGCCGGCGCGGACGGCATCTTCGCCGAAGCAGTGCGAGATCTTGCGACGTACAGAAAATTCGTGGACGCGGTGAAGGTGCCGGTGCTGGCCAACATCACCGAGTTCGGGGCAACGCCACTGTTCACCCTGGATGAACTGCGCGATGCCGGCGTAGCGATCGTGCTGTATCCGCTGTCGGCGTTCCGCGCGATGAACAAGGCGGCCGAGAAGGTGTACGCGACCATCCGCCGCGAAGGTACCCAAAGGAGTGTGCTGGACACGATGCAGACGCGCGAGGAGCTTTACGAGCGCATCGGTTATCACGACTACGAGCGCAGGCTGGACGCGCTGTTCGCGGACAAGAAGGTCTGACGCACATGTCGGAGCTATTGCCGCCATCCGATGAATCCGCCTCCGCCCCGGGCGGACGCAATTGGAATGCGCTCTCGGCGATTATCGCGTCGCTGATCGGCCTGCTCGCGCTGTGCGTTTCCGGCTATACCGCCTATATCCAGCGCGAGCAGGTGCGCGCGGAGGTGTGGCCGAACCTGATCGCCGGGAATGACGACAACGATTTGTCATTGATCGTGTACAGCAAAGGAGTAGGACCGGCGATCGTGCGCAGCGCGCAGATATGGGTGGAAGGGAAGCCGCAATCGGACTGGCACCATGTGCTGGATGCGCTCGGCATGAAGCGCCCGATCACGTTCAGCGAATCCACCATCAACCCCGATGTGGTCAGCCCGGGTGAGAATGTCCGGATCATAAAATTCGAGGATAAGGATATTTACCGGCAATTCCGTGCCGCCGCAGTCGCGAAGCATATGGCGATTGCGATCTGCTACTGCTCGACGCTGGGAGAGTGCTGGCAGTATCGGGACGCGCACCTCGTCGGGTTCAAGGAAGGTCCGCTGCAGATGGCGCCGGTCAACCAATGTCCGCGGCTGCACCCTGCAGAAGTATTCAACGACTGAAATGCGATTTATCGTGAAGCGGCCTGCGCGATCACGCCGTTGCAATCGGAGAAAATCATGAACGATACCGCTGCATCCGTTCTCCCCAAGGCCAAGAAGTCGGTGGCGCTATCCGGCGTCGCCGCCGGCAACACCGCGCTGTGCACGGTGGGGCGCAGCGGCAACGATCTGCACTACCGCGGTTACGACATCCAGGATCTCGCCACCAAGGCGACCTTCGAGGAAGTCGCGCACCTGCTGGTGCATGAGGTCCTGCCGACCTGGTCGGAATTGAACGCGTATCGCGCCAGGCTGAAACGTCTGCGCGGGCTGCCGCAGCCGGTGAAGGCCGCGCTGGAACTGCTGCCCGCGGCGACGCATCCGATGGACGTGATGCGTACCGGCTGCTCGGTGCTCGGTACGGTGCTGCCGGAGAAGGACGAACACCACGTCACCGGCGCGCGCGACATCGCCGACAGGCTGATGGCGAGCTTCGGTTCGATGCTGCTGTACTGGTATCACTTCTCGCACAACGGCCGCCGCATCGAGACGGAAACCGACGACGACACCATCGCCGCGCATTTCCTGCACCTGCTGCACGGGCGCAAGCCGAGCGATTCGCACGCCAACGCGCTGGACAAGTCGCTGATCCTTTATGCTGAACACGAGTTCAACGCCAGCACCTTCGCCGCGCGCGTGATCGCGGGCACCGGTTCGGACATGTACTCGGCGATCACCGGTGCGATCGGCGCGCTGCGCGGCCCCAAGCACGGCGGCGCCAATGAGGTGGCGATGGAAATCATCGGCCGCTATCGATCTGCGGACGACGCCGAGAAGGATATTCGCGAGCGTGTCGCCAACAAGCAGATCGTGATCGGCTTCGGCCATCCGGTCTACACGATCGGTGATCCGCGCAATCCGATCATCAAGGAAATTTCGCGCAAGCTCTGCAGCGAGGGCGGCAACCCGCGCCTGTTCGAAGTGTCGGAGCGGATCGAGAACGTGATGATGGATCTCAAGAAGATGTTCCCGAACCTAGATTGGTACTCGGCCAGCGCGTACCACATGATGGGTGTGCCTACGCCCATGTTCACGCCACTGTTCGTGATCGCGCGCACCTCGGGCTGGAGCGCGCACGTGATCGAGCAGCGCCAGGACGGCAAGATCATCCGCCCCAGCGCGAACTACACCGGGCCGGAAGATTGCGCGTACGTTCCCATTGAAAAAAGGTGATCGTCATTCCGTAAACAAAAAAGCCGCGCATTGCGCGGCTTTTTTGTTTGGAAGAAGGGTCATCCCTGATCCACGCCCTCGTCTTTGAGCACTTTCTGCACGCCCTTGTCTGCGCGCATGCGCTGTTCGAAGGCTTCGAGATTGTGGAAGCCCGACAGGTCCACTTTCATCGCCTTGGCCCAGCGCAGGGTGATGAACAGATATGGATCGGCGATCGAACGCGCGCCGACCAGCCAGTTGCGACCGGAAAGCTGCGCATCGAGACGCTCGAAGTAGCCACGCAATTTCTTGCGCGCGGCGTCTTTCATTTTCTCGGCCGCTTCCTCGCCGAGGTAATTCGCTGCGCCGAACAGCGGGTGAAAGGCCGGATGCACGTCGGCATTCAACATGCCCAGCCAGCGGTTCACTTCCGCGCGTGACTTGGGCGTGCCTTCGCCGCCTAGTTTGCTTTCCGGGAATTTGTCCGCGAGATAATTCAGGATCGCCGAATTCTGGGTCAGCACCCAGTCGCCATCCTCGAACACCGGCACCGCGCCGGCGGGATTGAGCTTCCTGAATTCCGGCGTGGCACGCTGTTCGCTGCTGACGACCTGCGCGGTGTAGGGCTTGCCGATCCATTCCAGCGCGATGTGGTCGGCCATCGAGCATGCGCCAGGCGAGGTGTAGAGCTTCATGGCCATCTCCATTGGTGGTGTACACCATGTGGAGGTGCATACACCGCGCATCAAGGGCGACTTGGACGCTTTGCCAGAGAACGCGGTTCGCTGTGATATCCCGGGTTGCGCGAGAGAGCCAAAGAAATTTATCCGCAAAGGAGGCAAAGCACGCAAAAAAAGGTCTGGTTTTTTAAACCTTCTTCACGGCCCAGTGTTCTTTGCGAAAAAAGCTGTTGCCCTGCACACGATTGCCAGGGCTACGCTGCTCCTACAGGCTCGCGGCGAGCCGCGTCGCTTGCGCGATCGCGCGCTTGGCATCGAGTTCCGCGGCCACATCGGCGCCGCCAATGACGTGCACCTTCATGTCGACCGCGATCATCTGGTCGGCCAGCGCGCGGTTGGATTCCTGCCCGGCACAGATCACCACGTTGTCGACTTCCAGCAGACGTGCATTGCCATCGGCATTGATATGCAACCCCGCATCATCGATGCGCTCGTAGATTACGCCGCCCAGCATGTGCACGCCTTTGGCTTTCAGCGCGGCACGATGCACCCAGCCGGTGGTCTTGTTGAGTTTTCTGCCGGGCTTGCCGGCCGTGCGCTGCAGCAGCCAGATTTCGCGCGGCGAAGGCTCGCTCCGGGGCTTTGCCAGACCGCCGCGTTGCGAAAGGGTCGTGTCCACGCCCCATTCGCGCATCCAGCGGGTGACGTCGGTAGTGGGCGAGGGCGGCGGTTGGCTCAGGTATTCGGCAACGTCGAAGCCGATGCCGCCTGCACCGATGATCGCCACGCGCCGGCCGATCTCCACCTTGCCGGAGACGACATCCGCGTACCCGTGCACTGTTCGGTGATCCTGCCCGGGAATCCGCGGATCGCGCGGGAGCACGCCGGTAGCGACGATCACGGCATCGAACCCGCGCGCTTGCACAGTCGCGGGCTCCGCGTTCGCGCCCAATTGCAGTTCGACGCCCAGCTCGCGCAGGCGGTTCGAAAAATAACGCAGCGTTTCGGCAAATTCTTCCTTGCCTGGAATGCGTTTCGCCAGATTGAACTGCCCACCGATTTCTTCGGCCTGTTCGTACAGTGCCACCGCATGACCGCGTTCGGCGAGCGTGCAGGCCGCGGCAAGACCGGCCGGCCCGGCGCCGATCACGGCAAAGCGCTTCTTTTGGCCTGTCGGCGAAATCACCAGTTCGGTCTCGAAGCACGCGCGCGGGTTCACCAGACACGAGGCGCGTTTGTTCTGGAACACGTGATCCAGACACGCCTGATTGCAGGCAATGCAGGTGTTGATGCGCGCGGGCTGACCCGCACGCGCCTTGTTCACCCAGTCCGGATCGGCCAGCAGCGGGCGCGCCATTGAGACCATGTCGGCATCGCCACGCGCGAGCAGCGCCTCGGCGACCTCTGGCTTGTTGATGCGGTTGGTGGTGATCAGCGGAATGCGCACTTCGGCTTTCATGCGCCGTGTCACCCACGCGAATGCCGCGCGCGGCACGGAGGTGACGATGGTTGGTACACGCGCCTCGTGCCAGCCGATGCCGGTGTTGATCAGCGTGGCGCCGGCGGCTCCCACGGCTTTCGCAAGCGAGACGATTTCATCCCATGCCTGGCCGCGATCAACCAGGTCGAGCATGGAAAGGCGATAGATGATGATGAAATCGTGCCCGACCGCCTCGCGCGTGCGCCGCACGATCTCGATCGGGAAACGCATGCGGCTCTCCAGCGAACCGCCGAATCCGTCCTCGCGCTTGTTCGAGCGCAGGGTCAGGAACTCGTTGATCAGGTAACCCTCCGAACCCATTATTTCCACGCCGTCGTAGCCGGCTTCGCGCGCGAGTTGCGCGCTGTGCGCGAA
>Ga0134128_10001047_pt1 | contig 36896 bp, 48 predicted proteins | sample KB31754_FD_96462 | JGI IMG/M metagenome (GOLD analysis project Ga0134128, IMG submission 96462) | Terrestrial soil microbial communities with excess Nitrogen fertilizer from Kellogg Biological Station, Michigan, USA - KB3-175-4 | ecosystem: Environmental > Terrestrial > Soil > Unclassified ...
AGCGATCCGGCCGGCGACCGCCTTGACACGAACTCACACAGGAACCTGAACTCATGAAAATCTCCGACATGCTCCCGTCCAAGTACATCAAGCAAGGCGACGTGCCCCAGCCGATGCTGGTCACGATCCGCAAGCTGAGCCAGGCCGACGTCAGCCAGCAGAACGAATCCGAAGACCTGAAATGGACCGTCAAGTTCGATGAACTGGACAAGCCGATGGTCCTGAACTCGACCAACCTCAAGCGCACCGCCAAGGCGCTCGGTGACGACACCGATGCGTGGATCGGCAAGCAGATGGTGCTGTACGTGGACGAGAACGTCGAGTTCGGCGGCGAAATCGTCGGCGGTCTGCGTCTGCGCGCACCGAAGGCCAAAGCGGGTGCGCCTGCCAAGGCACCGGAACCGGCTGGCAAGCGGGCTAATGCCACGGCGGAAGCCGAGGCAGCGTTGGCCGAGGGTGGTCCGGACGACGAAATCCCATTCTGATCTGCGGAGCAAGGGCGCAAGGACGCGCCACACTAACGAGGATATGAACATGCCAAACGGCAACGGTAGAACATGGGAACAAACCAGCGGCGGCTGGGCGTCGCGTGAATCGACGCCGGACGAGTTGAAGAAAGACGCGCTGATGCAGAAGTGGGCACATGGCTTGATGGACTACAAGACCGTGCTCAAGGAAATGCACAAGCAGAAGTTGGTCTGACATGCTCAAGCGATTACTGACATTCCTGTTCCCGCCATCGCGCTGGACCGGCTGCGATCCACCGACACGCGCGCAGCGGCTGGCGAACTACGAACTGCGGCTGGGGCAGCATCGCGCCGAACAACGCATGCGCGCCGAGCGCGTCGACCAGCTGTTTGACGAACGCGCCAGCGTGCAGCCCAAGGTCACACCCAAGCTGCCGCGTGACAATGTGGTGGCGATACGACGGAGAAAGGCATGAACGACATCAACGACGGCGGTCCTGCGTTGACATAGCGGTAATCAAGGAGTACATTCCCGGCATGACTACTTGTGCTTGGTGTGATAAAAAATCAGTTATTCGGCAAGGCCGAATCCTACTTTGTTCTCGGCACTATAGATTTCAGCAGATGCGGGGCAAAGCAAAGTCGTCAGGAAAATCTGTTCCTCCTTATGACGCTCTAGAGGTAATGGCAGACTCACTTGACAGGTTCCGTTGCCCAGCCTGCCAAAGAAAAATGAACTGGCTAGCGTCTGATGGACAAACAACGGTTATTTCGTTGCAGCACGACAGAAGTGGCAAGGTTAGATTTCTTTGTCGGTCATGCAACACGAGGCATGCAGGGATGCCGGAGGATTCGTTTTATGAGCTACCAAAACTTCATCGCTGGTGTCCACGCTGCAAAACAATAAAGCATAGGTCTGCATTTTATGCAGATCGAAGCAGATCATCAGGCATCAAAACATACTGCAAGGAATGTTCAAATGAGTATCACACAGAGTGGATCAGAAAAAGCAAGTGAGGCGCTTACGCTGCGCGACTACTTCGCGGCGAAGGCGATGCAGGGGTATGTATCGTGCAATGAAGAAATCACATGGTCATTTTCGGAAATAGCTAACGATGCCTACAAGCAAGCCGATGCCATGCTCGCGGCAAGGGGTAAGGCATGAGCTTCGACGGCGAATCCGGTCACTGGTATACCCGCGACGGCGATCCTGCGTACATGACGAACGGGCGCGGCACGACACTGCGCGATGCGCGCAAGCTGCTGCTGGTCCCGTCAGTCACAACCGTGATGAATGTCGTCGCCAAGCCGGCGCTGACGAATTGGCTGGTGGACCAGGGCATCATGGCCGCGCTCACGATGCCGCGCATCGACGGCGAGGCCGAGGCGGCCTACATCGCGCGCATCAAGCTCGACAGCCGTGCGCAGGCCAAGGCGGCGGCCGAAGAAGGGTCGCGTATCCACGATGCGATTGAATGCTACTTCGACAACCGGCAGTATCCGGCCAAGTATCACGAACACGTACAAGCGGCCCGACGGGAAATCGAACGCCTCTACCCCGGCGTCACCGACTGGATCGCGGAGAAATCCTTCGCACATCCGCTCGGCTTCGGCGGCAAGGTAGACCTGCATTCGCCATCGACCGGGATCGTGCATGACTGGAAGACCAAGGATGGCGACTTCAGCGACGGCAAGAAACTGGCGTATGACCAGAACGTGCAACTGGCGGCGTATCAGGTGGGGTTAGGTCTAGTCGGCGGCAAAGATGGAGCCGACGACTTGTCTGGCCACAAGCAATGCGGCAACAGCTTCGTCTCGCGCACGCATCCGGGCGCCATCAGCAGCGTCGTGTGGACGCCGGAGCAGATTGCGAAAGGCTGGCGTATCTTTGAACTGGCCCTTGCGCTGTGCAAGGAAACGTCCGGCTATGACGGAGCATTCTGATGAACGTCTGGCAATGCATCCCCTGCGGCAGCCAGTTGTGGCAGTTGTCCGGCACGCGTGCCATCTGCGCCAAATGTGGCCGCATGTCGGCGTCGATCGTGTTGAAGCTCGTGCCGGTCGAACCGACGGCGCAGACGGTGGAGAAGAAGGAGGTGACGCATGCGTAGCCCGGTTGCTGGTGAAACATGGGTACTAAATAGCGCCCCTGATCCATGGGGCGGCAAGCCGGAGGTCAAGGCGATTATCCTTGATGTAAAGCAGGGATGGGTTCGCTATTCGATCGGTGTTCCATTCACCGATGAACGCATGGAGGTAAAATTATTCACTGCTGTTTACCGCCCTCCTTTTGCAGACCAGACGCACATGATCCGCCGCAGCATCATCCCGCGCATTTTGATTCCTGCCGTGCTGCTGGCGGCGATCCTGGTAGGCCTGTTTGGGCGCCTGTTCGCAGCGACCCCGACGGCGATCCTCGTCTACAACGTGACCGCGCATCAGCCGTGCCGCCTGACGTATGCCGTGCGCGGCGATGGCAATGCGCTGCTGTGCGATGCGATCTATGCCAACACCTTCGACAAGGAGCCAGGACAGTGACGCATGCAGACCAAACGGTGGATGTGAGTCGGGCGACAATTGAAAAAGTAATTCATATCGCGGGCTGCGAACGATGGGGCGCTGGTTTTATTGGACAGGCGTACTTCACGGTTGCCGAGGTATTACTCGCCCTGCTCGACGCGAAAGAGAAGGCGGAACAGGACAACGCGCGGCTGCGGCAGGCGATTGAGCGGAAGGATATAGCTTTGCGCCTGCATTCACCATGCAACGGTAGGGTTACAAAAGATTGCAGAATTTGTGAGGCCATCGCCTACACCGGAAACGACGACACAGGAGAGATGACATGACCCCCGCCCCCAACCTGTTGGCCGATGCGCCGACACCAACGCAGCCGAGCGCCGAGAGTTTGTTGCGCGAGAAGTTTGAATATTTTTGCCGTAATCACTGCTCACCCGGCGCGAGAAGTAGCGAGTGGTACTGGTTCATCTACAAGTGTGCCGCGGCAGATGTTCGCGAACTCGACGCCGCCACGCATGCCAGCGCACAGCAGGCAGAACCTGTTGCTTGCGACAACGACGAGAACCGCGCTGCTGTTGACGAAGCGTATGCGAAGTTTCACGCACAGCAGGCAGGAACGCGCGTGACGGATGCGGATGTGGAGCGTGGATTGCATGATTGGTATCGCGGCGATGTATGGCGCACTGAATGTACCTACGAAGAGTCTGACCGTGTTGACATGCGCCGCTGCCTCGAATCCTTCGCCGCCACCCTCGCGCAGCCGAATCCCACCCACACCAGCGTTCCCGCGCAGGGGGATGATGAGACGATGCGGAAGGATGGCTGCCACGGCCTCGATACGCCGGATCGCGTGCGGTTCTACGAGCATGACTTCTATCCGCTGTCGAACTTCTCGGCGTTCAACCTTGAATTCGCCAGCAGGGTTTTCCCTACGTCAGAGCACGCTTATCACTGGATGAAGTTTTCCGCATGGGGCGAGCCGTCACCAATTCTGCCAAAGGAAGCGGACAGTGTTGCTTACGCGATCAAGGACGCTGAATCTGCCCATCAAGCATTTAAGATTGCGGAGGCTCACAAAGCCAGCCGGCGCCCTGATTGGGATGACGTGAAACTCGACGTTATGCGTCGCATTCTCCGTGCCAAGGTCAAACAGCACGAATACGTGCGCCGCAAGCTACTGGCAACCGGTGAGCGTGAATTGGTCGAAGATTCGTGGCGCGACGACTTTTGGGGCTGGGGACCGAACCGCGACGGAAAGAACATGCTCGGCAAACTGTGGATGGAAATTCGCGCAGAACTACGCGCCGCATCCAACCCCATCGCCAGCAGCGCAGAGGGGAAGGGCGCGAAAACCCCGCAGGGGAATGACCGAGGCAGTGGGGGTGGGACGTGATCGAGCAGTTGTGCGTTACCGAAGGTGTGGCCGGAGTATGGCATTACCATCTAAGCCATCCTGAAAATTGGACGCGCGGGCTTTGTGGCGCGCAGACCATGCGGACGGCCATCAAGGTGGAAGACTTCGGTAAGCCGTTTGGCGAGCATTTCTGGAAGCGCCCAACGTTTTGCGAAACCTGCCAAAGATTGAAATCATGACCACGCCACTACTGGATCGCATGGCCGCATATATCCGAGGCAAGCAGTGTTATTGCCAAGGCGGCAAGGTTCGCTATTCCGACGAACATCAGTTTTGTCCGCGCTGCGAAATGCTCGCCGAATACGACGCCACCCGCCCCCAGCCCGGCATCCCGCCAGAGGGCGAGTCCGTGCTGGTGCCGAGGGAGCCGACCTACGACATGCTGCGAAAGGCTGAAAGCGATCCGGAATGTCAAATTGATTGCACGCCAGGCGAAATCGCCATATGGCCGACGCAGGACGAGGCTCGATCGATCTACAAAGCCATGCTCGCCGCCGCCCCATCCCCCGCCGTGGCGCAGTGCGCGCCGCAGGGTGAGGCGGTGCGGGCGCTGGTGGAGAAGTGGCGCACGTTAGCTGCTAACTTGGACCCATCGGTTACTGAGCAGGCAAAGATTTTTCTCCGTTACTGCGCCGACGAACTCGAAGCCGCATTAGGCCGCGAACTGGCAGGACAGGGGCGCGAGGCTACTTCAGCTTCGCCCGCAACGCCGCCTGGCTAGCCGCATGCGCCTGCAATCGCGCCGTGTCGCCCTCGACCAGCGCGCGCACGATGGCAAGGTCGGCCGCCGCCAGTTGCGCCTTGATGGCTGCGTTGTAGTCGATGATCGCCTGCGTGGTAGCGGCTTCGTCTTCCGACAGCACACCGTCGATATCGTATTCCGTCTCGAACGACTCGCCCGTGACAGCGTTGACGCCGTGGCCTTTGACTTTCATGCGTGAACCACTTTGAAAGGATAAACCCATGACCCGGTGTCAAAGGAGTTAGCCACGCTGGAGGATATGATGAATTGAGTCAAATTAGCGCCTCCTGCGGTCCATAAAGTCCCGCACATTCTTACGTCAAAAGCAGATGTTCCTGCTTGGTTCTGCATGCCAAAGCTGTAGCAGCTTACGGCCCCGGTCGGGTCTTTAACCACCATTGCAAAACCGGACACACCCGATAGCAGCCCCGCTGGCATGATAGAAAATAGTGAAATAGAACTTGATGTTGCCGCCGCTGTTGACGCTGAACCGGCAAGTCTCTGGCAAGAATAATGCCCCGGCGTCGTGTCAGAGTTCACATAAAAAGAATGACTGGATGATGATCCAACACTGGCGTTTTTGAATGAGAAAAATAAAAGGTACATCCCATCCGTATTGAGGTCCAAGCCAGTCACAGTCAGCGTGGTTGATGCCGAACCTGCAACGACGCCCGGCAGCGCCACCAGCGCGCCGCCTGCGCCACCGCCGACGGTCCCCCACAAGGCGTCCGTTCCGTTGCTGACAACCGCCTGCCCGGTTGTACCGAGCGACAATGCCTGCCACAGGCTGGCGCCACGCCGGAGCAGCATGCCGCGCGTACTGCCAATCTCCGCATCCAGAATCGCGCTCAGCGAGCTATCGACCGGCGCTGCTGCGCTGCCGGTAATGTTCGCCTTGACCGTGTGCGCCGCCATGTCGGCGAGGTTGGAATTGGCGACGATACCTGCAGGGATGTCCGCCCCCACCATCGCGCGAAACGTCGGCGTCGCCGCCGAGCCTGTCGTCGGACCTGCCAGCAGCGTGTTCGCTGTCTGCGTTGCCAGTGACGGCGCCAGCGTGCCGGACGTCGTGATCGGCGACCCGGTGACGGATGTGTTGAAGATGACGCCAGGCATCGTCAGGGCGACGGATGTGACGGTGCCTGTGCCGCCGCTGCCGCTTGCCGCCGCAGTAATCAACCCCTTGGCGTTGACCGTGATATTGGCGTTGGTGAAGCTGCCGACGTTGGCGTTGACGGTCGCGAGTGTCAGGGCTGCCGAGCCGGGGCCGGCTGCCGTGCCATCGCCGGTCAGCGCGGTGATCGCGTTGGGCGTCAGGCCCGGTATATCGGCTGCCACCAGCGCGCGAAAGGCAGGCGTGGCCGCTGCGCCCGTCGTAGGGCCTGCCAACACCGTATTGGCCGACTGTGTCAGAAATGCGCCCGTCAACGTGCCAGCGGTCGTGACCGGGCTGCCGCTGACGGAGAAGACGCTGGCAGGCAGCGCGAGGGCGACGGACGTGACGGAACCCCCACCGGTGCCGGCGCCGGCCGGGAACAGCAGCGTGCCGCCCGGCGGATAGGTCGCCGCCGTCAGGTCGCGCCCGACCTGCGTCTGCGTCCACAGCGACGGGATGGGCAGCGGGTCGGCCATTTATGGCAGCGTCACATTCGACCAGCTGGCGCCATCGGTGCTGTATTGCAGCGCGCCGGAATGGCCACGCAGCCAGATACTGCCGAGCTTGATCGACTGGTCATCGGCCATCGTGATCGCGGCATTCCCGGTGCTGGTGAACGTTGCAGAAGTTCCGCCGCCGCCAGCCGTGGGAGCGCCGCCACCTGACCCGGCAAAGTTGATGCCGGTCTTCATCACGTTTTGGAAATTGATACCCACGTTGGGGCCGGCGGTCGCAATGGCTGCGGAAGCCATCGTATTGCCCGCAGACCCGGCAATGATGGCTGTCGTGACAAACGTCAGGTTCAGGCTGGAAATGTTGCTGATGTAACCATTGATGGTGTGCGTCCCGTCCGTGATTTTCAGCTCCGTGCCAGCCGTCGTGTTGGCAACATAAGCGACCATGCCGCTGACCGATGTAACGGGGACAGTCTGCGATGATCCAACGGCAGCCACGGTAAACGTTCCCGTCGTCGTGGTGGAAACGCTGCCGCCATGCATGTTGATGCCTACGCCGCCGGGAGCGATGCCATCCTCGCCGAACAAGATTCCAGTCCAGTTCTTTGGCGTCGTGCCAACACTGCCGTCTGTGGCTGCATTTGCATAGCCGATAGAAATGGCCCACTGCGCATGGAACTTGGTGAACCCGCTGGCCCCGGTATCGCCAGGCAGCCAATCCGGGAAAAACTCCAAGCCGGCAACCCAAGGGGTAGAATTTGGGCGATCGTCAATGAAGCCGAATTCCGACCACGCATTGCCATAGTTAACTTCGCCAACACGGCAAGTTCCCGAACCGAAACTATGAATGACTCCGGTGTTGTCGCTGCTTGAAGAAAACAGATGGCACGGCGACCATGAGTTGAGCCACACGCCGCTACCGTCGCCTCCGTTGATACGGCGATAGTTGCCATACTGCTGGAGCATGATCTCGAAGCCGCTGGTGATGTTCTCCAGTGGAGTCGAAATAAACCGCGCTACGCCGTTGCCCGATGTGCCGCTATCGGTCTGGTGTACCAATAGCGCGCAGTTGGAATGACCTCCGCTGGAATCACTGTTGGTCATCGAAATGTTGATGGCATTGGATGTGTCGGGATAAGCCCCGGTCACACCAATGTCGACCTGCGTTGACACGCCGGACGAAGGCGTTGCCGTCCACTGATCGTGAACACCCGTATGAACCGTGTTGTTCGTGTACGTGTTGACGCCCGTCCACGTCTGCGAAGCCGCAAGCGTCGGCCCACCGCCGCTGCTGGGCGGGACGGCCCATGTGCCGTCGCCGCGCAGGAACGTGCTGGTGCCGCCCGGCAACTGCAGCTTGGTCGGCTGGATGCCGCCGGCAAGATTGCTGTTCGTCACTGTGGCCGCGGCGATCATCGAGCCGGTGACAGCGCCAGTTCCGATCGCAAGCGTACCGCTAGTGGTGATCGTGCCACCTGTCAACCCGGCGCCGGCCGTGATTGACGTCACGGTGCCCGCGGCAGATGTGATCGGGTTTTCGATATAGCCGATCCACTGCGTCTGCCCCTGCCGACGGATGAGGCGGATGATGTTGACGCCGGTCTGGCTCAACGTCGGCGCGCTGCCGCCGTTGGCCCATGTGATCGTTCCGGGCCAATTGTACAGCCACGTACCGGGGGCAGCGATTTCCAGCGTCAGTTCGCTGGCAAACCGCTGCCCGGTCGGCAGCGGCGATGTGTCGGCGAGCGTAATCGTCGTATCCGATGCCGGCGTGGAAATGACCTGGTAGTTGCCATTGGCCAAGTCGATCGTGACCGCGCCACCGCTGGTCAGCGTATAAATCTTCGACCACGGCCCGCAGGTGCTGCGGAAAGCGGTCGCGCGCGCAATACCGTTGACCTGCAGGTATTCGATTGCCGTCGTCGTATCGATCGTGGTGTAGACCTGATTGATGGCAAACTGCCCGGCATGCTGCGTCGGGATGGTCGACGACGGCGTGCCGCTGACCAACGATTCCATGTACGCCTGCACAGGTGCTGCGCCGCCAAAGATGTTGGCGACGCCGATGCGGAAGCTGGTACTGGATGACAGGTCAATGTCGATCGGCCCCAGTAACGCGCTCGTTGCCGTGCCGGCGCCATTGATGAACTGCGCCGTGGTGCCGCTGGCTGTTACCGACGAAGCCCATGTGAAATGCGTGCTGTCGGCGTAGGTCGGCACCTGTCCGGCCGATGGGCTGTTGGTCGCCTGCAGCAGCGGCGGCGTCAGGGAGCCTGCAGTGACATTCGCGGCCGTCAGAAGCGTCCAGCCAACGCTGGTGGAATTGCCGCCAACGAATGTGCTCGCGGTAAGGATTTGGTTGGCTGCAGTCGGGTGTAAAATCTTGCTGGCAGGATCGCCCTTCACTACGCCCATGACTCCAGAACTAGCCAGCGGCTCATGCGTGTTGTAGGCCAACGAGCCGGGCGTTACGTACCCCTCAATAAGGGAAATCAATCCAGAGGTCGCCTCTACGCAAAGATCAATTGTGCCACTCGATGCAGACAACAGCGCTGCGCTGCCAGCAAATCGCAGCGTGTCCACTGGGAAAGTCGGCGTAGCTGCATCAATCAACTGGATCGAGTTCGTGCCGGGGAAGATGGAACCCTGCACCGCTGCGCCGCTGGCCATCGTGTTGCCAGCACTGCCCAGCAAAATCGTGTCGGTGTAGACGGTCAGGTTTAGACTGGTGATGTTCGTGACATGGCCGTTGATGATGTGTGTTCCATCGCTGATCTGCAAAGACGTTCCAACTGCGATGCCGGACGTAGACGTAACCGGAACTGTCTGCGTCAGATTGAGATCGGCAATCATGAAGCTACCGGTCGTCGTTGTGTTGACCCCACCACCGCCGCCTGCAGGTACCGTAAACTGACCTAGTCCATTGAGGAATGCGTTACCGCTGCCTGATCCAGTCCCCAATCGTGCCACGTTGAACGTGCCACTGTCGATCAACGACGCATTGGCGTGCCCGGTGTAACTGCCGGTGATAGACAGATTGCCGCTGGCGTCGAACGTGCCTAGGATTGAGCCGCCATACGCCTGCCAGCCCAGCGCCGGCAATGTCGGATCGTAGACCCAGCGCATGTCCCACGGATTCGCGCTGCCGCTGACGCCGAACGCGAACGCCGACTGTGACGTGGCGCCCCCGACAACCTTGATCGCCGCCGCGCCGTTCTGGCCTGCCGTGAACAGCGCCGTCGTGTCGGCCGGCAGCGTGAACCCGCCGAGCGCGCCAACGAGCGTGTTGGACAGCACGTTGTCGCCACGCAGGAAGTCTGCCGCGGTGCCGGAAAGGTCGAACGGGTTCTGCTGCTGGTCCTGCACGATCATCGTGAGCTTGTCGACCGCGTTCATCGTGCTGGTCGACAGGTTCGGATCGTTCGGCACCCAGTCGGTCAACTGCGTCACCGGCACCGCGCGAGCAATGGTGATGTCCGTGCCGGCAGGTACAGCGACCGTCGTCTGCACCGTGCCGGTCCCGGCCGGGGAATTGAGCGTCGGCGACACGGTGTAGTCGGTGCCCAGCACCAGATGCGTCACGACACTCGTAGCCACGACCGTCGTGCTGACGACAAGGTCGGTCTGCAGTTGGTAGGGCCACACCACTGCGAAGGCATTGGCGACATTATCGCCGGCATAGGTGATCGGTGCGTAGGAAGTCGAGATCGGCATATCAGCGTTTCCCTATGGCCGTGCGGAAGTTCGGTGCCTGCGGTGCCGGTATGTTACGCGATGTGGAAGGCTGCCAATAGAAGCCGTTGTGGAAGTCGGCTTGCGCCCGTTGCTGTGCCCGCATGCCATAGCCGGGGCTGAAGTAATCCTGCATGCGCTGGAAAATCAGGTGGTCGATCGCCGCCTTGGCATAGAACGGTTCGGGCGTCATGCCACGCAGCAACTGTGTCCCGGTCGCGCCGCGGTTGCCTTTGGTGAACAACTTCTCGAAATCCTCGATCGTCGAGACGGTCGGTCCCAACTGGTCGCCGAGGGCAAAGCCGTAGGGGTCGACGACAGCCTTTAGCGTGTCGCCATATAGCCCCAGCGCGCCGCCCTGCACGAACGCGCGGCCGGCGAACTTGGGGTCGGTCATGTCCTGCGGATTCTTGCCGTTGGCCAATTCCTTCAACTGCACGCTGACGGCACCAAGGATGCTGGCGGTCGCGATGAACTCGGCCGCATAGAACGCCTTGCCCTTCAGTGTCGGAATCCCGGCCATGCGCCGCATGGCATTGCCGAACATCGCCAGCGGGAAGCCCTTGAACTGCAGCAGCGAGCGCATCAGTTCGCCGCCGACTGTGCCGCGGGCGAAGTTGGCTGCCCCCAGCGCCGCCTGGACTTTGGCCCGCGTGCGGTCGGTCGGCATCGGGACCACCGTGTCCACGTCCGACGCCATCGCACCGGTCAAGTCCTGCATCGCCTGTCGCCGCATGGAAGGCGTCAGCCCTTCGACGCGCCCGACGGAGTCCGGCGTCAGCATGCCGCGTTCGAGCTTGGCCTGCCGCCAAATCTGCCAGGTATCGTTCGTGATGCCGCGGCTGGCGATCACCGTTCCTTCCGGCACCGTCTCATGCTTGGCGACAAGGCTGCCCAAGTGTTCCATCATCACGCCGCCCATGCCGGTGCGGCGCACGCCGTCGACGAAATTTAGGCCGAACACGCGCAGCAGCGACGTCGCAATCTGCATCGGCATGCCGGCGTGCGTGACTTCCTCGGCGAAGCGATTGATGTGGCCCACCGTGGCCTCGATGCCCGCACCCTGGCTGCGCACGAACTGGCGATAGTCCGAACTCGTCCACGCTTTCATCTGGTGCAACCACGCCTTGATTTGCGGGATATTGTTCGCCCGCGCGATGGCACGCACGTTGGCCCCGTCGGACAGCGCGCTGATCGCGGATGACCCCAGTTTGAACATCATCAGTGCGCGCACATTCTGCGCCATGCGGGCAATCGTCGGGTTCGCCATCGGCCCCAGCTTGCCGCTGGCGATGTCGTAGGAAACCTGCGTCTTGTAGCGTTCGGCTGCGATCTTGTCCGGTGCCATACGCTTGGATTCGGCCTTTTCGGCCATGTCCAGCATCGTCTTGAACCCGGCGTCGGCGTTCGGTCCCCATGTCTTCATCGCCGCGATGTCGCGCGCCATGCCATTGACGTGGCCGATCATCGCTTCGAGCATGCTGCCCTGCCCATACTTGGCCTGCATGTCCATCCACGCATCGCCGTCTTTCAGGTGGATCACGCGGCGTTCCTGCCGGCGATTCTTCAATGCCGACTCACCCTGCTCGCCCGGCTCCAGATCACTTGCGCCATCGGTGCGGATCGAGTCGTGCGCCTTGGCGAGGAAGTCGCGCAACTGCCCGTCCGTCATCGGCGAGCCGTTCTCGTTGAAATAGGCGTCGCGGCGCAGGCGCGGAAGGAAGTCGCCGATGAATTCTTCCGTAGAAACCTTCGATGCCTTGTACCAGTCCCACCGCTGCGGCACGTAGCCGTAGGATAGCTTGCGGATCGCCCCGCCGGCTTCGTTGAACTGCTGGCGCAGGTTTTCAGCCACGTCCGCCCACGCTTTCCATGCAGCCTTGGCAGTCGGGTTGTGGCTGTCCTCGCCCATGCCCTCGCGGATCATGTCGCGCACGGCGGCGCGATTGGTCAGGAATCCGAAATACTTGCTGGTGACATCGGCCACCTGCTGCAACTGGCGCAGCGAATCCTTGACAATGCCTTGCCTGACCTGCTCCTGCGCCCGGACATTCGCGCCGCGATCCTGATCCACGACCGCAATGCGGCGCAGTGCGGCGAAGCGGTTTTCCTTCGGCGCCTGAGCTTCCATGAAACGATGGTTGATGTCGTGCGCAACGATCTGCCGCGCTACGTTGATGGCCGCGCGTTTCTTCTCGAACACAATGTCCTCGGCCGCTTGCTTGGCCGCCGCCGCCATCTGTTCGCCCGGCGTCAGCTTGGCGTATTCGGGGTCCGACGAGGCCAGAATCTGCTTGGCCTTCCCGATACGCATTTCGATGCGCTGCAAATCCTTCGCGTTCAGCGTCTTGCCCATTCTCAGGGCCGCTGCGGTTACCGCACGGATACAGTCGTCACGCATCACCCTCTCCCGAAACAAGCCGCAGCCACTTCGCCCAACTTGCCTTCGCTTTCCGCATCGCGCATGCCCTGCAGCGATTCCTGCAGCGACGTATTCGGGTCGACCGCTTCACCGGTTTCCGGGTGCTCGAACAGCTTGCCCGGATTGCGCGCCATGACCTCCTGCGCCTGCGCCACGGCTTCGGACAACTCCGGGTCGTCGGCTACCGTGCGCGCGGTCTGTTCGGCTTCGGCCTTGACGGCTTCCTCGATGCGGGCGGCGCGGGACAGGCCGGATGGCTTACTAGCCGCCCGATAATCAGACTCTTGCTTTGCCAGCGTATCTAAGCGCTCTTGTTCCGAATCCGACAACTCCCGTTCGACTTCAGTCGCCTGCAAATCACGTATCTGTTTTTGCCGCACAGCGCTTTGTATTTCCGGTGATGCTTCTGTTAGTGGAACAGTCCTTTCCTTCGGAACCACCTCCGGCTCAACAGGCGTGCCTGTGAGGTCGTCGTGCAGTTCGTTGACCGCAGAGTCCACCCCGCGTGCGCCAGCCGCTCTGGCGGCTTCCTGTGCGGGATTTGGCACGGTTTCGACCGGGCGCATCGCCGGCACCGGTTCGCCATTCAATTCGGCCTTCGTGGCGTCGATCACGTTCTGGATGTGGTCGTTGCGCGCCTGCCCGTCGACCGGGATATCGCCAAACAGGCCCGTCTCGACATGCGCGTTGTCCTCGGCCACATGCGCCGCGTCAACCGCCGCTTGCGGCACATTGCCGTGGTTGCGCCCCAGCCAGCCGAACGCCAAGCCCAGCACGGCATCGGCGGCCAGCGACTGCCCATCCATGACGCGGTACTGCGCCGCCTGCGCCGGGTAGCCGGCGTCTTCCAGGATCGTGTGCGTCAGTGCGCGGCTGCCAGCCCCGGCCGCAAGGTTGATCGTGGCACCGGACAGCATCTTGACCGTCGTGCTGCCGCCCACGCCCATCGGCAGAAAGGCGCCCGCGCCGGTCATCAGGCCGTCTGCGGCGGCCAACTGCTTGGCTGTGTGATCGTCCATTTCGGGGATCGACGCCTGATAGCGCGAGTATCCTTCCGTGCCGCCAGCCAAAGCAGCGCCGGCTAACGGACCTCCCACCAACGTTCCACCCACGAAACGCAGTCCAACACTTGTGACGTTGTGCAACAACTGACCCACCCACCCTGTCGTTGCGGGGTCTGCCGCAAATTGCTTGGTCAGGTTCGACGCCGCCTCGCGCGGGTCTTCGCGCAACTGCGGCGAAATGGGCTTGGGCGGATCATCGAACGCCATATCCGGCGCCATGGCGCCCAACAGGATGTTTTGGCCACTGCCACTGTCGAAGGTCGGCGCCAGCGGCTCCAACGTCTTCATCGCGCCTTCGCCGATGCCGGACGCGATGCCGCTGGGCACGCCCGAATACCAATGCGGCTGCGGCGGACCCATCGGGCTGCCGCGATACAGCGCATCCATGGCCTGCGCATCTTCTTCGGGGAATAGGCCGAGGGGCATCGCTATTTCAGCCGGTAGGTCTTGCTGGCCATCTTCGGGAAATCCGGCTTCTTCGGCATCATGCGGTCGGGTACGTCAGCCTGATCGCTCGTCGGCTGTATGGCACCGCTCGTCAGGTTGAATCGAACCGGCGTTCCGTCCTTGCCATACAGGGTCGACGTGCCATCGGACACGGCATAACTGCCGTCCGGCAACGAGGTCAGTGGGTAGGCGTTGGCGGGATAGTCCTTGGGGTCTAGTCCGTGCGCTGCCATCACCTGCGGCCATATGGCGGCCACCGAGTCGCTGAAACGATTGACGTCGCTGCCCTGCGGAATCAGCACGTCACGCCCGGCATACGTCGTGTGCGGCGCCACGGTGTTGACGGCCTCGTCCCAAACCTTCTGGTTCAGCACTTCGGACTGCTCGCCCGGTGGGATGCGACCGGCGTAGTAGGCCAGCGCCGCATTGAAGTCCTGTTCGCTCGACTTCTGGTTCGATCCGTAGGCTTGACCGACCTGTGTTTCCCACAGTTGCCGCAATCCCTTGCTGCCGCCAATCTCCGGCATCGGGATTTTCGTGTGCTTGCCTTCGGCCGCCTTGTCGCCCTTGTCGGGATTCAGGATGCGATCGCCGGTCAGGATGATGCTGGCGGCATCCGGCTGTCCCGGAACCCAGTTCTGCGCCAGTTGCCCGGCGACTGCCGTCACCGGATTATTCGGTGCCAGTTGCCGCATCGCCGCGGCGTAGTGGTCCGGTGTGTCCATCTGCTGGGAAATGATCTGCAGGTACTGCCGCGCCTGCGGGGCCGGCGCCTTGTCCAATATCTGACCCAGTTGCAACGCCTCGTCGTTCTGGAACGGCTTGTAAGGCAGGTTGTACTGTTTGGCGATCTGGTCGGCCTGTATCGCGCGCACCTGCAACTTGCCCACCAGTGCCTGCGGCGAGGAAAAGTCCAGTTGCTGCACATTGATGCCGCCCAACGTGGCAGCGGTCTTGATCTGGTCGTGTTCGCGCTGCAGGTCGATGTGCGTGAATGCCTGGCTCAACTGGTTCAGCCGCTGCACGCCCTCGGCATAGCCATCGGTGCCAGGAACCAGCGACTTCTGCCGCGCATCGAGCAGTGCCTGCTGTTCGGCGTAGGGCAACCCTTTGCCGGCGCCCACGTCCGCGCCGAACTGCTGCCAGCCGACCTGATCGCTGTACATGCGCGTGGCTTCCGATGCCGGATACAGCGCCATGTAGTCCTGCAGCGACGGCGGGTTCTTGGCGTCCTCGCCGTTCTGCCACGCGCTCATCGTGTCTCGGATGCGCGCCTGCAGCGTCATCTTGGCTTCGCTGTTGTCCTTGTGCATCAGCGTCTGCGCGTGCGCAAGCAGCGCCTGCCGCCCCTGCGGCGTCAACGCTTGAAAGTACGGCGGCATGCCGGCAATGTTCGGCGGCTCGCCCTCCGGCGGCGCGTTGGCGTAGCCGGCCGACTGCGCCATGTGCGAGGCCATCTGCTTGTCCATCGACGCCTTGACATCGCCCACGGTCATGCCGCCGAGCGCGTTCTGCTGCACGGTAGCCGCCGCATTCTTCGGGTCGTACTGCGCGACCAGCGAGGAAAACGGCATCGCATCCGGCGCCTTGAGCAGCGCACGCGCGCCGCCAAGGCCGAACTGGTGCGCTGCCAGAATCTCGCCCGGCGTCGGATCGCGACCGAGCGTCTTCTTCAAGCCCGCGATGTTGTCGCGGGTGTATTGGATGCCGCCAGCAATCTGCGCAGCCGGGTCTGACGGATTGGCGCCGGGTGGCGCGTACTGTTTCCAGTTGTCATCGGTCTGCTGGAACAGGCCATAGGCGGAACTGCCGGCCGCATTCTTGATCGTGGGGGAGAACGTGCCGCCGGTTTCGCGACTGACGATGCCGAGCGCGATCTTCGGGTCGATGCCGGCCGACGCCGCCGCTGCGGCAATCTGTCCCTGCACGCTGCCCTGCGGCAACGGCTGCTCGCCCATCAGCATCGCCGCCGTGCCGCGCGGATCACGTTGCACGTCCGACAGCGCCGCGGCTTCGGCAAAGCTGCCGCGCGCCTTCATTTCCATGTTGAAAGCATCCATCGGATGCAACCCGGCGATGCTCTTGATCGCGTCGACCGTGTCGTTCAGCATCGGTTCGTAGACGGACGGGTCTTGACTCACCAGCGATGCCGACGAATTGATGCGGCCGTCGATGCTGCTGACACGCCACGCACGCGTGGTGCCGGTTTCCCAGTTGCGAGATTCGTGGAACAGCGCCAGTTCCATCGTCTTCAACTGCCGCGCCGCCATCTGCTTGACCTGCGGATTGGTCTGCTGGTCCAACACCTGCTGTGCCCACGGCTTGAACTTCTGTTCCATCATCGTGTCGGTGTAGCCGACACCGCTGGGGCCGACTTTCTGCTTGACATCATCGCCAATCTTCTCCAGGTCCATTTGCCCCTGGCCGAGATTGTTCATGAGTGTCGTGACATCGTTGGCATGCTGGCGCATGTAGTTGATGCGGTTGTAGTCCGCCGCCAGTTGCGATCCTTCATGCCCCAATTGCTCGACCGCTTCGCCCACAGCCGGCGTGAAATGCGCGCCCTGCGCATCGGGCGACGCCAATGCCGGAGATACGTCGGTTTGCTGGTTGTAGACGAGGCTGGGCATCAGCCGCCCATCCCGCCGTAACTGCCGTAGTTCAAACTGCGATAGTTGTAGTAATTCGACGCGGCGCCCAGCGCGCTCGATGCCGCCCCGTAGTAGCCGGCCGTGATCGCGCTACCGGCATTCATGTCGGCCACCTTGGCCTGATACTCATCAAGGTTCGCGTTGGCGAGCATGCCATAGGCTTGCGTCTGTCCGCGGTAGCGCGTGTTGAGCGCGTCCACCTCCATGTTTCTTGCGGACTGATCCAGCACTTCGATATTGGTGCCGGTAAATCCGCCGCCGCCCTCCGCTGCCTGCGCGCGCATGGCGCCCATGCGTTGATCGTTCACGCGCCGTTGCGCCAGTTCATTGGCGCTCGCTGCGCCAGCCGCCGTGTTGGCGTTGGTCATGTTGACGGTGGCGTTGTAGCGCGCCGCCTGTTCCTGCGACTTGTACGACGCCGCCTGCGCATGGGACGCGGAAATAGCACCTGCCGCAGCCACTGCCGCAGAGGCGGCCATCAGGACGATCGGAACAAAGGCCATGTCACACCACCTGAGCGTAAAGGTAACAGTCGTTGCCGTCAGGATCGAATCGGCGCATCAAGCCCTCGCGTTGAAAACCCAGCATATGCGCCCAACGAATCGCCGCAGGAAAGTTGCAAGCGATTGCCGTGTCGACCCTGCCTTCGTTGTGAAATCGCAGCCAGCGCGTGATCCCGCGCGTGAGAGGCACCATGCACCGTCGCGCGTCACCAGAAACCAGTGCCCACGCACGCGCATAATTCTTCCACTGCGGGATGACCCCAACGCAGGCGATGATATCGCCGTGGCTGGTGGCCGTAAACGCTTGCCCGACCGCAGCCAGTGCCTCGCCATAGCCTTCCTCCCGCACGACACTGTGCAAGCGAATCTGCGCGTTCTGCAGCGTGATGGCCAACAAGTCCTGCGGCTGGAACGTGCGGATTTCCACGGGTCAATTGTCCGGTTGTTCGTCGATGGTCACGGAAACGGCACAGATGGTAGCAGCAAGCGGCTGCTGGCAGCGAATGATGACGCTGCCATCGGTATCCCAGTCGCCGTCGAACGTGATGCGCGTGGTCGGGTCATCGGGCAAATTGCCGCTGAAAAGCGGCGGCGGATTGTCGTCCGGCTCGCCGGCCGGGCGCGTCTCGATCACCTGCATCTGGTTCAAGTCGCGGCCGATTTCGACACCGAGGGTGTCATTGACGCGAACCGACGCCTGGATAACGCGCCGCGGCTTGCCCATCGCGCTGCCGGTCGGGTCGCCGCCTTCGGGGCGGAACGACTGCCACACGGACGGGGATTTAAGGCCAATCTGCACAACCGACGCCGGATAGGGCAGCGTGATCGGGCCGCCGTTGTAGGTCTGGTCCGGTGCCGCGGCACCATCGAGCAGCATCGACACGGTTCCGGTTTCCCACACACCGGGCGGGAAATCGATCACGGTAATCGACATACGCCAGTCACCGCTGGCGATAGTGTCAAGGTTTGGCCACGGCGCGATGATAGTAGCCAGCACGTCAGTAGCGGAATTTACTGCCGTGATCTGCGCACGCCCGCGCGTGGGCACTGGCACGGTCAGCCCCTTGCCGTTGACGCCGGTCGTGTCCCAGTCGTAGTCGATGTACCGGCCGACGTCGGTAACGGAAAAAACGCCACTCCCGGCGGTGAAGGCCACACCTGTGGTTTGTTGCACCGTGGCGCCGCTGCCGGGTGTTAGCGTGGCGGAAATCGTGTTGTCGACCGTCAGGCCGCAATCGACATAGAACATGTCCTGCTGCCGCGCACCGGGCGCGTTCGCATCGAACGGCAATGCCATTTTTTCCACATTATAAAAATTGACATCAGCCAGCGGTCGGTTGACGACCATGTACAGGTCGTCAACGCTACCGTCTGCGCTCGGCACCGTGGCGGCACAATGCACGAAGGCATCCCCAGCAAGGTTATGCTCATGCCAGCACTTGACCGCCTGTTCGGGATTGAACGTGAAAGCAGCGATATTGCCATTGCCCAGCACGCACCACACGACGTAGTACGGGAACTTGGCCCACGCCATATCGACGATGCCGCCCTCGGTGATGTGTTCGGCCAACGGCGTCAGATCCGTCGACTGATAGGCATCGGAGGTGAACACATACGAGAACTCGCGCAGCGCGCGGCCGTTCTGCTGCACGAATATCGTGCTAGTCTGCACGCGGATCGGCGCGATCTGGCGTCCGCCGTAGTTGGAATACGGGTCGATCTGGAAATTGGTCGGTCCGAACGGATCGGAAATCGACTGCGGGCTGATGACGAACTCGCCCCCCGTGGTGCCGACCAGCAGCGTCTTCTGCGGCGCCAGCCAGTTGATCGAGTTCAACTGGTCGCTCAATACCTGCGCGGTCAGCGCCGAATCCGTCAGCACCTGCCCGAACTGCAAGTCGGCGAAGTTGGCAAAGTCGCCCGACACGCTCATCCAGACACGATCGGTGCCGGCAAACACCAGCCGCTGCTTCCAGAACGTAACCAGGCGCGGCCAGCCGGCTGCCGTCGACCACGCGCCCAGCTCCCAGCGATAGCTTGGAACGGTCGTCAACGCGGCCGGGAATGACCGCAACACGGTGGCAGCCACATGCTGCGCATCGGAAAATGCCGTGATGACCGCCACCCCATAGCCGCAATCCTTGTACGTCCACTGCACGCCGCGGCCGTAGTAGTGATTAGCCGTCGCCGGATTCGGCACGACATCCTGCGGACCATCCCACTGGTCGCCGTCGGTGGTAATGAGCGTGCTGCTGCCCGTCTCGACCCAGTCCAGTACGCCGCCACCGGGGACGGTGCCCGGCGCAACGGACTTCACCTCGTAGGTGTTCGTGCCACTGCGCTCCTGGTTGCCGACGACAATGCCGCCGCCAGTCGTGCGCTGGCCCGGATACCATTCCTTGAGTTGCGAAAAATCCTGCTGGTGGATACGGATGAGGCTGCCGACCATACCTGCGGAAAACACGTCCGCCGTCGACGTGATAGCAATATGCGCGCCAACCGCCGCGCCGCCGGCAATGCTCATGCGCGTGGTCTGCACGCCGTTGCCGTCCTGCCACGGCCCGTCGACGAAGGCGAGCGGCAGCAGGGTCCAGTTCGATGCGCTGAAAAACGACAGGATTTGCGGCGCGTACTTCGGGTGCGCCAGGTATAGCTGGTCGACCGATTCGGCAAACGTCAGGGCCGGCGTGCCGTCGCTGTTGTACAGGTCGGCGCCCGCATAGGGCGTTGGGATCGTGAAAGGCACGCCACCGAACTCGACCAGCGCGCCGTTGAAGTAGAAGCGCGCCGTCAAGTCGTAGAATTCGATGAGATATGATTCGGTGCGCGAGCGCGAGAAGGGGATGAGCAGGCTCGGCAGCGTGCCGCCGATCTGACCGATCAATCGCGTCCCGCCGCGCTTGACCATCGGCCCCTGCACGGTCGGGATGAAATTGAGCATCGTCCGACCCGACTTCATGTACTGCGGCAGGTCGAAACGGCCGTCCATCAGTGGCGACAGCTCGCCATCGTTGAAGGACGACCAGGTGGCCGAGTAGGTGGCCACGCTTAGCTCTGCAACCGGCTTTGGATGAACGTGTCGTCAGGGATCGTCTCGGGCGGCAGTTCCATCGCGTTCGTCATGCGCGCCTCGCGCAACGACATCTGGTATTCCTGCCCGGCCGACTGCTTCTTCTGCCCCGATCCGGTTAACTGCTCGCACAGTTGCCATGCGATATAGCAGGCCAGGCACTCGTTGAACGCGACATCGAACTGCGTGGCATCGATCACACGGCGGGAATACTGGATGCGCAGGGGCGCCGGCACGGACGTGTAGATCGTGCCGCTGACGACGCGATACTGCTGCTGCCGCGCAAAGCCATAATCGGCAAGGCTCGCCGCCGGCATGCCGACGAAGATGCTACTGCCGTTGGATACGTCGACCAGCCGCAGGCGCAGGCAATCCGGCGGCAGCGGGAATGCCGTGGTGTACTCAAATAGCGGTGCGATTGTCGACGCCGGCAATTCGGCGTAGGTGAGATTGAATCCCCAGAAGTAGACCCGCTGCAACTTGTCGCGCAGCATGGGGTAGGCCCGATTGAGTGCGGCCGCCTTCGGCTCGTTGGCCGTTAGCGACAGGATCGTCTGCGCGCCGAGCTTGATAAGGGCGAGATTGCAGATGTCGATGTCGGATGCCATTGCGGCATATTACGCGAAACGCTTATATTTGACAGCCACATTATCCCAGATGTACCGGAACGACTGGCCGGCCGTGGCCGTCGTTGGCAACGCCAGTGCACCCGTGGCGCTAAAGTTTGCACCGTGCACCACGGTGGTTGACGCCACGATGAACGTCACGACTAATTCCCATCCGGAGGACAGATCACCATCAGTAGCGCCGATCGTCGTCGTGGCAATCGTTCCGGCATTGTCTGATGTGACAAAAATCACCGATGGAAGACCAAGTCCGGCAGTAAATGTTCCGCCCAGCGTGTGATCGAGCGTGACCAGCGCGGGGTTGCCATAGAGATTGGCCACTGCGTCAGAAACATTTGTCGTAGTTGCCAATGAAGCGACATCGGACAAGTCAGTCGAGGCCAACTGCCCCACTGTGATCGCGGCGCCGCTGGTAGATTGCTGCAAGACTTGGCTCGTACCGCCCGTGCCGGACAGGTCGGCGTTCGTGCCGCCGTAGGCCAACCCGATCTTCGTGCCATGCCATGTGCCGGTCGTGATCGTTCCAACCGTGATGATGTTGGTCGAGCCACTGTCCAGCGCAATCGTGCCGGTCGCGTCGGGGAACGTGAAGGTTCGTGTGACGGTCAGACCGGAGAAATCCAGGTTGGCATTGGCCATGTCAGAACTCCACTACGACGGGAACCGTCACTGGGGTGAATGTTACCGTGGACTCACCAAGAAAAGTAAGCACCCCGGAAGGATTCGTATCGGTCCCGCTGCCGCCATAGATGGTAGGGCCAGGGCTGCCGATGAAAATCGACTGCCCCGGCGTTCCTATCTGGACGATGTTGTTCGGGTCCGTGCTGACGTAAAGCGTGTGGCGGCGCCCCATGGCAACTTAGGCCGGTGGGCCAAACCCGGTGAACGAGTCGGTCAGGACGAAGTCGTGCAGGTTTTCGATACAGCGGATCAACTGGTTGCGCGTCAAGACCGTGGACTGGTTGTACACCAGTTCCACGTCCGAACCCACCAGCGTACCGCTGTTCGTCACCGTGACGTTGTACGGATTGTCGTCCTGGATGTTGATGCCCGCTGTCTGGTTCGCCATGACGACTCCTTAGCGGCTGAACTCATAACGCATGTACAGCGTGCCGGCCACCGTGGCGCCGGTCGTGGACACCGCGACGAGGTCATACCACTGCAGCGGGTCGCTAGATGCGCCGAGCAACTGCCAAACCCGCTGACCGCCGGTCGTCAGCGCCAGGTTGGTGAACCGCTTGTTGGCCGGCGCCACCGCGCTGGAGCAGTCGATCGAGGTCGCAAACAGGTGCTCTGCCGCGGACGAGTAGTGCGCGCCCGCGTTGGGATACCAGACGCCGAGCGACAGCGCACCCGCCGTCAGGGCGGTGGAACCGAACTCCACGATCTGCGGGATGTCAGACGAGAAGATACGGCAGAACCGGTATTGCGAACCAGCCAGGTCCGTGCCAACCACCGGGATTCCGCAGGTGGCGATCTTGGTGTAGACGTAGGACAGGTCCTCGCCGGTCGGGTTGAAGTTGGCAGCCGGGTATGCACCGTAGGGTCCGGTGAGCAGGGTGCCGAGGTTGTTGTTGATCGCAGCTGCCATGGCTTAGCTCTCCGCCGAGTTGATTTGAATGCACTTGGGCTCTTGCAGCCGCGTCGCACCGATCATCATGGTGATCGACACCTGCCACGGGTAGCCGACGATGTCGGTACGCTGGCGGATGTCGGTCGTGATGTCCTGCCACACGGCGCCGCGCATGCCGGACTTGACCCACGCCGGATTCTCGCGGTACGTGGTCGTGGCAAGGTCGCTGCCGGCAGCGATGGTCGGGCCGGGCAGGCGTTCGGAGTGGATGAAGCGGAAGCCCATGAACTTCGTGATCTTGCCGTCGACCAGCACCGGCGTTTCGTTAAAGTCCAGCGAAATCGCCTGCGCCTGGTTCAGCATGTTGTCCAACTGCTGCGCGGACATGGCGACGTTCGGCATTTCCATGTCCAGGTCAACTTCGGCCGACAGGAATACCTCGCGCGCGCCGCGCAACTTCGGCACATTCATGCCGGTCGCGCTGCCTCCGGTGCCCGTCACCGGGTTGCCGGAGAAGCCGGACGAACCGCAGTTGACCGAGATGATCTGCGTGGACGGGAACGGCACGGCCGTGGTCGGCGACACACCGCCACCGGCAATGCTGGTCGCCGTCTGCGCGGTGCCGAAGAAGTTGGCGATGAACGTGTCGTCCTTGCGGCGCTGCGCGGCAAACGACTGCGTGCGCGCAATCCAGCCGTCCGGGTCGATCGACACTTCCAGTTTCTCGAACGTGTCGGCGGCGTCATAGATGGCGAACGGCGTCGGGTAGACCCAGCGGCGGTTCTGCGGCGTGTCGGTGAAGGCGATCTGCTGCAGCCGCCCGGTCACCTGCGACATGCTGACGTAGCCGAACTGCTCGACCGCGACCGCACCGGTGCCTTCCTCGCCGCGAATCTCGGACTGCTCCCACAAACGCGCGGGCATCTGCTGGACGAGGAATTCGACGTTATCGGTGAACTTGGTGATTGCAGCAGTCAGTGTGCTGTTGGACACGGTATTTTCTCCGCGAAAGGGGACACAAGGGGATTGCCGCACGAGGGCGGTCTTACGGTGTTGCCTTGTGCCGGTCCAAGCGGATTACCGGCCTCTTGCCGTCCGGTCAAGTTCCCGCATTGCGCGGCTCGCCGATCGACGGAGCGCATGGTGCGCCCCGCCGTTTGTGTTTGTCAAGTCTCCGGCATCTTCCTGAAATTCGACTTGATCGTGTTGCGCACCAACCCGGCATCCGCGGTCGAGGCAATCAGGCGGTTGTACTTGGCCTTGGCGGTCGCGTCGCCGCCATGCACACGCGCCATGAAGTCCTTGTTGTTGCGCAGTTCGGCCAGTTCCGCCGACGCGCGATTGGCCGTCATGCCGAAGCCCAGAGTCTGCTCGCTGGCGATGTCGCCCGAATTGTCCTCCGCAATCAGATGCCCGGCCATGTTGAGCAGGCGCAGGAATTTTTCTGCGCCGCTCGCGCGCATTGCCGCCTGTGCTTCGTCCACGCTCATCCCGATCGCGCGCATCGCGCGGCGGTTGTGTTCGACTTCGGCCGGCGTGTTCTGGCCCCACTCGCGCTCCAACTTCGCCTGCGCCGCGTTCTCGTCGCCAATCCACTTGGTCAATTGCTGCGACATCTGCTCCTGCGCGGCCTTGTTGTAGGCGGCAGCAGCCTTTTCCACCTGCGCCTGCGTCAGCCCGGCTTCATGCAGGCCCGGCGCGAGCGCCTTGAACAAGGCAGGATCGGCGTCCTTGGGCGCCACGTACTTGTCCGCCGAGTCGGGGCGCCCAACCTTGCTGAAAAACTTGTCGACCTGAGCCGGGTCGTTCCAGTCCTTTGGAATCGCCACGCGATCGTCCGACAACGTGCGCTCCAGCTCGCGGTAGGATTTCAGCAGATTCTTGGGGTCATCGAATTTCTTCTTCTCCAGATACCCCAAGTCCTCGGTCGGCAAATCCTTGGCCCAGTCCGGCGCCTGCCAAGTGGCAGCCGGTGTTGCGGCAGGGTCGACGGCAGCCTTCACGCCTCCCGGCGTCTGGGCGGGTGTTGGAGTTGGGGTGGGTGCAGTATCGCCAGCCAATGCGGCAGCAGCGGCGCTTTGTGTGTCAGTCATTGCGGTTCCTCGTCAGTGTCCTGTGGCCATGGCATCAAGGCCAGTCTCGTTGCAACGTTTTCATCCAGCGCCAAGAGGGAGCGGATGCGGCCAAGCAACTTATGCTGGCCCACCACCTCCATCGTCGCCAACGCGTCGACCTTGCCCGCGGCGTCCATGCGCGTCGGCGGATCGTGCGCGCGACAGTATTTTGCCAAGTCCGCCATGACAAGGCGACCGGCTTCAGTCAGGTTGCCACGCGGGTCGCAAAGCAGTTGCCGCCATGCCTTCGCGGCAGTCGGCGCACGGCCTTTCGTCATTGCGGCAAGTTACCCGGCACCGTCGACCCGCCCGCGCGCTGCGCATCGGACAGGTTCTTGATCGCCTGGCTCGCAGGACCGGCCAGTTGTGCCATGTTGGTCAACTGCTGCTGCTGGATCGCGGCTTCCTCCTTGGCCTGCATCTCCTCTGGCGTGTTAAAGATCGCCGCCGGGGCGCCATTGGCATCGCCGATGATGTTGGCCATGCGCTTGGAATTGAACACCTGCGCCACGGATGGGTCGATCTGCATCAGCGGATCGACCTGCTGGATCGTCGCCGCGATCGACAGCGCCTTGGTCTTGCGCTGCGTGACCTGGATTTCCGACTCGTACACCACCTCCCACTCCAGCGCACCCAAGTCACGAATCTTCTTCGGCGGCGGCGGGAATTGGTTCGAACGGAACAGGATGTCGACCTCCCGCGTGGTCAGAGGGCCGAACAGTTCGCTTTGCTGCCGCCCGATCATGGGCGCGAGCAACTGACCCTTCTCTTGCGCGCGTTGCAGCGTTTCGGTCGCCGTCACGCCGGGCTGGCGGTCGGTCAAGATCGAGAAGATGTCGACGAGAAACGCGCGGTTGACGATGTCGCCCACACGTTTTAAGAAATCCTGCCCGACCTCGAAATTTCCGCCGGTCATGAACGGCACCGCCAGCGGCTTGCCATCGGGGCTGAGCATGCCGTAGTTGAACGCATTGCTGCGCACATCGAACGCCTGCAGGCTGCCATCGTCGGCCAGAAGGATCGGCGGAGCAATGGCGCGCTGCGCCTGGCGGATGTAAAGTTTGGCCGCCTCGTTCAGCATCAGGATTTCCGGCAGCACGTCGCAACCAGGACCGCGGCCATAGGTTTCCTTGGGACTCACGCGGTAGCGCGGGAACAGGATCGGCTGCGTCGTGTAGCCACGCTCCTTGAGCAGGCAGCGTTCCTCCTTGCAAATCTGCAGCGACTTGAACGCCTTGCCCAGACGACTTTTCGCGTTGTAGTCGGGGTCAGGATAGATGCAATGCAGAAACGTGAACTTCTGCGTCGGGTCGTTGCAGTCGCGGATGCCTTCGGGAAGACTGCCGGGATCAAAGATGCCACGGGTTTCGGCGTCTACTGCAGCCTTTGCAGTAAGTTGGTATTCCCTGTGGACACGATCGATAACCCCCGCAGAGTTCTCCATGCCAAACGTTTCGGCAAGGTGCATTGCACGATAACGCAATCCGAATCCAGGGACGTCATCGACGAGCAGAGGACCGTTGCCAAACGCCCCCGTTTGAGCAAACGACTCATGGATCTGACTTTGGAAATTGGCAGTCGGCGCATAGCGTGCTCGAAAGAGGACATCGGTCATCATGTCCATGTATTGCATGATTTCAAGGTCGCGCTGCAGGCGCGGGTCGACCGGGCGCAGGCGCTGGTAGCGTGTGGATTGCGGGCACAGCATCGACTCCATCGCCGAGCAAAAATGCTCCAGCGCCAGCGGGGCGGTCGAGTCGAATACCTTGTTCGTGCGACGCTGGCCTTCGGCCCACTGCATGATGAAGTCGGAGTAGTTCGGCAGCACGCGCTCGCTGACTGCCTGCCACATCGTATTGAAATTGCCGCGCGCGCTGTACATCTGGCTCTGCAGCGCAATCGCGTCCTCGACACGGCTGTCGGTCGTCAGGTACGGCTTGGCGCGCGCCTTAGCCACCGAGCAGGCGCGGCGTACCGGTAGTCGGTGCGGCAGGACTTTGACCGGCCAGCACGCTCGCGGCAGCACCGCGGCGGCTGCGGATCAATTCATCCTGCTGCTGGTTCATCGCCGCTTGGTCCAGTGTCGGTGGGGCTGGCGGCGGCGCTGGAGCGGCCGGCATGGCAGGAACCTTTGGACCTCCGAACAGACCGCCCATCTACGTCTCCTGTTCCACGTGAAACTATCTCCCCAGCGGGTCGTCGTAGTCGACGGCCATGTTGTCATTGCGCATGCTGGGCGTCATCAGCCCCAGCGCGGCATACGGTACGCGCGTCCTGCGCGCCTGTCCAGCATGGTCGCGCTGCCTGCTTTCGCTGCCCGTGCGCATCGCATCGCAGAAATTGCTTGACCAGTCATGCACCGGCTTGTCGCTGTAGGTGCGCCTGACCGGGTCCCACTTGCGATGGTAGTTGCGCATCGCCGCCAGCAGCGGTCCGCAGTGCGTCGTGTCGATGATGCAGGTTTTCAGGAAATGCTTGGTCTGGTCGATCGACCACGCAATGGAGTGCGTCACCGGGTTGACACGACTGCGGTAGTGGTAGTCCTGCGCGAACTTCTGCGCAAAGCTCGCCGCACCGCGGTTGCTGGCCTGCGGGTGAGCGGCATCGTGTGGGAAGATCATCGGCGTCGGGGCGTAGACGAACTTGCGATCGCGCGCGCGCTGGTTCAGTTTTTCGGCCAGCCAGTCGATACCCACGCCCACATCACTATCGCAGTCGATGATGCGCGTCTCGCGGCCCACCTTCTGCGTGAAGATGACCGCCATGTCATTGCCTTCGGTGGCGCCCAGGTCACTCCAGCACTCCACATCGAACCCCGGATCATGCGGACAGGGCGCGATGCGCGGCGGGTCCATCGCTTCCATGTCGGCCAGGATGCGGCTATAGATCGCGCCCGGAATGGCCGCATCGAAACTGCAGTAGTATTCCTGGTCGATCACACTTTGCGCTTCGTCGAGGCTTCCGCGTTCTGCAGCCAGTTCGCGCAACTCCTGCGCAATCTGTTCCTTCGTGAACAGCCCCGTGTCCTCGACCGTCAGCAACTCGCCAAACCATCCGTCCTGTACCCCCGCCTCGCTGATCGCGTAGCGATACATGTTCTCGAAATGGTTGTGCCCGAACGGCGTGCTGATGAACAACGCCCAACCGTTGTTTTCCTTTAGGATCGGCCGCAGGAAGGCCCATGCATTCGGGTCGGCACGGCTGTATTCGGAGAAGACGATTCCGGCAGGGCTACTACCAATGCCGGCACCGTAATTGTCGCTTCCCTTGACCTGCCACGTCGCATCATTGGCGCGGCATCGAATCAGCATGTCCGTATCGCGCTTCTCGAACAGTTTGTCGTGGAACGCCTCGTCGATACGACGCTTGCCCGTGTGCGGGTTGACCGCGTCCCAGATCGCCGTTCGCGCCTGGTCCTTCATCGGCAACATGTGCCAGTAACTCGCCGGCCGGCGCATCATGCTCACCGCCGCCCAGCGCAGCGCCACATCATCCTTGCCATAGCGCCGATGCCACACCACTGCAGCACGCTTGCCGCCATTGTTCAGGTAGTGCCAAAGCCGATCCTGCCGAGGCCTGCACTTCCAGCCGCTCAGCAGTTCAATCTTCGCCACGACGCCCCTGCTGCACACGACACCGCTTCGCCGCATCATTCATGCACAGCACGATCCACTTCGGTATCTCGAACGCCGTGAAGTACGGCTGACCCTCCCACTGCATCGTCGCCGCCACGTAAGGCACGCCAGTCTCGCTGATACCAGCGGCCAGAACGATGTCACGATCGAGTTTCAACGATTCAGGCATTTGATGCGACGCAGCATAAGTTGTCGGGAAAGTGCAAAAAAAAATCAGGAAGCGCGGTCGTAGAGTCTCATCAAATCCCACCAAACCACATCACGCCAAAACCGGGGTATACCCTCCCCTTTCGGTCACGCTTGCGTCAATGGGTCCCATCCAGCGGATTATCCTGCACCTTGAACACCTTATCCATGATGTCACGCGCCTGGTACGCTTCGGCAGCCGTGTCGAAATACTCGAACACGTAGTCATGCCCGCCTGTCATGCCCTGGCGCACGCTCACACCAGCAACCGACGGCAGGCTGCCATCGTACTGTGGCAGCAGCTTGCCTTCGGCCGTCGTCACTTCAATCCACAGCGCGCGCATGTCATCGGCGGTGGCCTGGTTGACCCAGATCGCGCGTGGTTCGATATGCAGCGCTCTCAAGCGATGCAGCTGTATGCGCAACTGTATGTATGCCTCGCGCCCGCGACGTGCGCTAAGGCTCGCGTAGCGCCTCTGCGGCTGGTTCACGGCTTGGGCAATTCCGGCGTCAGCAGCGTCGCAGTGGCGCGCAGGGTGGGGTCGTCGATGGTCACATGCAGGCGCAGGTCGGCGTCAACGGCGATGCGGTCGCCGTAGCGTTTGGGCCGCAACTTGCTAGCCGTCCATTTGAGCGCATCAATCGCCGTGCGTGCAGCTTGTGCGTCGGTACGCGTGCCATCCAGCAGTTCAGCAGCAACCGATTCGATCTTATCGGCGTGAACGTCGGCCCTGAACTCCATCGCGCGCGCGTACTGCGCCGCATTTTCGGGAGAGCTTTCAGCCCATTCGCGTATGCGCGTCTCTGAGCTCAGACCGAGATTCGCTGCAACCTGGCGCAAGCTTTCTCCAGCGCTGATGCGCTCTAGCGCTCGCTCTGCTGTGGCTGCGTCGAACATGCCTCGCATCGTCGTGCGCCGCGCGCGCGTTGTCAAGAGGCACGCAAAGGTCGCCAGGTAGCTCATCAAATCCTTAACAATTGGGCTTTTGGGTATTTTGTGATTTTGCCTATATAAGCCGTATATATTAGGCAAGCGTGACTATACGTATTACATCACGCGCGCTCGTACATGTGACGCTATCTCGATGTATTCTCAAAAAGTCCCAAAACTACCGTTTGTCGCCTGATTTACTACCGTTCGTCTGCCAGCGTGCTATTGCTACTTGTGTTATTGCTACAATGTGCTATTGTCACACAACGGTCGGTTAGGACCGGATGACAGAGGGTATAACTCACCATGAAACGTTACGAAGTTGTTAAATCTCGCTACTGGCTGAACTCGGTCACGATGGCTACGGCATCGTGCTACGGATCGGCGCCTTACATGTCGGAGTCGGATAAGGCGAACTGGTCCATTGTCGAGCGCGGCTACACAGTGCGCGACAATGTGACCGGAACAGTCGGGCTGGGCCGGCAACCGTTCGCAACCGAACGTGAGGTGCTGGATTTCATCGCATCGCGTCCGCAGATTTTCCGCCAGCGCGAGGTGACGCCATGAATTCAGCTACCCTTTCAATCGACGCGCGGTGTGCTGAGTTGGCCGAAAGAGGGATGAGGATTGCCACGTTGTCGGAGCGATTCCAGCCGGTTGACGCGTTTCAGGATCGCGTTGCGCTGCGCAATCTGGCCAACCGCATCATCGCCTTGCGCACGCTTGAGGCAGCGCAGCAGGCGCAGGCGGTGCGGTCATGAGCGCGTCCTTCACATGGACAACGACAACGTGCGAATGCTGCGGCACCGAACAAGACATGCGCAACGGTATCGCGCGCGGTCAGTGTCGCCATTGCTATCACGGTCGTCTGAAAGGTTGGTCGTGGATGGGTCGCGAGACTTGCGGCTATGCGAACTGCGGCAACCGCGCTATTGCTGCCGCGCCTCGCGTTGGGCAATGCTGCGCCGCACATTACGAGCGCGCCCACCGCAAGCCATTCCCGCTGACTGCGCAGGTGGTGCGGTCATGAGCCGCGCCAAACGCGAGAATTCGCCACGCAAGGTGTACGAGGTTCGGCACCAGTCCACTACGCCGCACCTGCAGTTATGGGGTTCGTACCTGTATGCCGACATGGCTGCACGCGTGGCCGAACGTTGCAACGCGGATGAAACGCTGCGCCAGTTCAAGCCGTTCATTGTCCGCGAGGTGACGCCATGACCGCGCAGAGCCCGTGTCCGTGGCACAGAGTCGGCAATTCGGTCTATGCCGCCAATGGTACGTGCATCACGGAGGCTCAATGGGGAGAGGTTGGGCACGTCGAGTATCCGAACAAGGCATCGGAAGCTACCGCTAACGCCGAATTCATCGTTCGCGCCTGCAATGCGCTGGACGAAATTGAATGGCTGTGCGATGGCCGTGAAGATATCGACGGCAACGGCGGTCCGAATCTCGCCATGCAAATTCTGCAAGTTATACGAGGTGACGCCATGACCGCGCGCAACGACACAACGCAGCGGACGCCGGGGTTGTGGCGCGTCGAGTACGACAACGACACTGGGCCAGATGATGAAGGGTTTGACGAATGGTGGACAGTCTACGATGGCGAGCGCGTTGTCGGTTGGTTCTCGTCGGAGGAAGAGGCGCAAGCGATTGCCAGCGTTCCCACCCTGCGCGCGCAGAACGCGATGCTTCGCGCGGCGCTTGAGGCAATCGCTGCTGAGCCGTGGTCGCCGTACTGCGCGCACAAGTTGCAAGAGCTGGCCCGCGCCGCCCTGCAGCAGTCCGCGCCACAAGGGGAAGGTGCATGAGCGGCGACCTGGTGGCCGAAATGATCAATGCCGCTAGCCAGTCATGCGCGGACATGCGGTCGCGCATAGGAAGCGTGGCCTATGGGCCAATCGACGGCGGACGCGAAACGGTCACATTTACAATCGACGGCATTCCGCACGTTGGAACCTTGCGCGGTCGCAATGTGGATTTACTGATTGGATTCGGGGCTGAAAATGATGCGTCTGTCGCATTGCGCACGCTGCTTGATGGCGACGCGATGGAATTGCAGACCGCCTAAGACTGTCCCGACACCTGCCCAAGCGGGTGTCGTGGCGGCACGGTTAGGTGTCGATAACCAAGAGGGTATGAAACATGTCACGCATCACGATCAAAAACTTGCAGGCTTTGGCCGATCAGTTCAATCGAGAAACCGGCTCCCCGATGTCGTACTGGGCCGATGGCAAGCCGTCCGGTACAACGCGCAGCGCAATCAGTGTGGGTCACTACACGATCGACGCGGCGTATGGTGGATACGCGTTGTCGTGTATCAGCAACGCGCAGGGTGGCGAGTGCATCATCCTGACCCGCGGCACCGCATCGGATCTGTACGAGCGCATGCACGCGTGGCTGGCGGGCTATCGCGCAGCGCGTGAGCAGTATTCGCAGCAGGTGGCGAAATGATCGCCGTGCTTATGCAGATCAAGCGTTGGGACAATGGCGCAGTCCTGTTTGAAGGCCAGTTTGAGTCGATGCGCGATTGCGTGTTGGCCGCGCTGAAATCATCCGTTTCGCTGCGCTACGCCAACCTGAGCTACGCCGACCTGAGCTACGCCGACCTGCGCTCCACCAACCTGAGCTACGCCGACCTGCACTACGCCAACCTGCGCTCCGCCAACCTGAGCTACGCCAACCTGCGCTACGCCAACCTGCGCTACGCCAACCTGCGCTCCGCCAACCTGAGCTACGCCGACCTGAGCTACGCCGACCTGAGCTACGCCAAGAACTCTGAAATGGCTGTTGCGATGACTCGCATCCTGCCGGAAGGTGCGCTAATCGGCTGGAAGAAATGCCGCAATGGGGTAATTGTCAAGCTTCGCATACCAGAAGCGGCACCGCGCAGTCACGCGTTCGGGCGCAAGTGCCGCGCGGCGTTTGTGGAGGTGTTGGAAGTCATAGGCGCAGAGTTTGGCGTCACCAACAATCACGGGCCGAAAACTGAATACCGCGTAGGCGAAACCGTCAAGGCTGACAGATGGGACGAGGACTTCACGAGAGAATGCAGCCATGGCATCCACTTTTTCATCACGCGCGCCGAAGCGGAGACGTACTCATGACCGCGCGCAACGACACAACGCAGCGTTTCGAGACGGCGCGTAGCATCGTGCGCGAGCACTACGGCCTGACGCGCCAGCCGACGGACGTCGAGGTAAACGCGGAAGTGACGTCCATTCGGCGCAAGCGCGACCGCATGTCGCTGGATGACAGGGACGAACGGCTCTGCGTTCGCTTCGACTTAGCAGGGATTCTTTAGCCTAAGACTGTCCCGGCGCCTGCGCACAGCGGACGCCGCGGCGGCACGGTTAGGTGCTGAACTGGCCACGCGCTGGCCACAACTGAGAGGGGTAATTGTCATGAACATTGCTGAAATTCGCAGGACGATTGACGAGTTGAACTGGACGCGCAACGACATCGCCGGCAGCACGCGCGAGGAATTCAAGCGCATGAACATTCCCGCGCGATTGATGCCGCGCATTGATGCCGTGAAGGCCCTGGTTATTCCGGCACGCTTTGCCAAGGATATCCATGACGCATCCTATGCGGTCGAACGCGCGGTTGCTGTGATTGGACGCTGGCACGATGCGCACGTAGCGGACGCACGTCCGGCACACTGGCCGACTTTGGAGGTAGCGCCATGACCTTCGACCAATGGCTAAAACGTCCGGTCTACGTTGCACAATGCAAAACCTGGCAGATTGCGGCCGAAACCAATCTGTGCGGATTCCTTATTCGCACATTGCCTGGCCATCGCACGCGCACAGTGCAGCTGGCGCGCGATCTCCTGGCGTTGCATGTGCGCTATCGCCGATTCATGGCGCGCAACTTTCCTCCGGTGCGGTCATGACCGCCTCGCGCCGATTGACGTGGCTACTGGTGTTCTGGATTACGTTCGCGTTCGCGATCCTCGCGCGCGCCTGCCTGGAGTCGATGCCGTGACCACAAGAGTCCACCTCTATCACTGCATCGGCGGTCGCGTCATTGTCTCGGTCTACACGCGCGCCGGCACGCTGCGCTATCCGCCGTTCTTCCTGGACAAGGATATGCAATGGCAGTCGATGCCATTTGCCTGATTCACCACCAACAACCGAAGGGGTAAATGTTATGTCTGTAATCCGTGTTGAAAAATCGCACTATGAAAAGTTCGTCGACCTGCTTGGACACGGCCTTGTTTCCGGCCTTGGCGTGCAGGAACCCGGCAAGATGTGCATAGAGGCCGCGTGGTGCTGCGCGCTGGGCCTGCCGCATGGCGACGATCCCGGCTGCGTCGGCGCTGCCGTGCGCGCCTACAAAATCCGCCTGAATGACGCGCGCTGGTCATCCAATGCGGCACGCGCAAAAGGCATGCTGCGCCTTGGCATTGCACAAATTGGTAGCGATACGCTGGATCAGAACGAGTTTCGGCACCGACTGGTCGAGACGCTTATCCGGCGCATTGTTCCGATTGCGCTGCGTGCTGCCGCATCGCGCAATCCGGCGCATGCAGACGCTCTCAATGATGCGGCATTGCGTTGCGAGCAGGAAGGAACGTGCGCGGCAGCAATCGCAGCACGCGACGTGGCAAGAAAAGCCGCCGCCGCCGACGCCGCCGCCTACGCCGCCTACGCCGACGCCGCCGCCGCCGTCGCCGCCGCCGTCGCCGCCGCCTACGCCGCCGACGCCGCCGCCGACGCCGCCGCCGACGACGCCGACGCCGCCGCCTACGCCGCCGACGCCGCCGCCGACGCCGCCTACGCCGCCGTCAACCGTGATGAGGTCTTGTGTGTGGCTGCCGAAATGGCGCTGGAAATCCTCATCGACATGAAGTCGCCCGGTTGCGAATATCTGTATATGGCAGACCAGTGACGACGACAAAGCCCAACCGCTTCCGCGCACGCTACGCACGCCGCAGGGAACGCGGCGACGTGTGTCGCAGCGTTTGGTTTACGCCGCAAACCGACGCCGTATTGCGCGCGTTGTGCGAGCGTACCGGCATGACGCACGAGCAGGCGATTGCGTCGGCGCTGCTCAATGCGAGTCTGCAGGGTCAGGCGTCGGGATAGCGTGTGTCCGCGTGCGAGGTATCGACCTTGGTGCGGATACCCTTGATCGTCGGCGCCTTCTCATAGCCGCCCTTGGCGAACCCGCGCGAGTGCAGCTCATCGCGCAGTTCGCCTTGCCGCAACGGCTGGTATCCGGTCGGCTCGACGTAGCTTCGATAACTGGTGTACAGCGTGCGGATGGTGGACTCGCACGGCGGCGCCGCACCGGTTTCGCAACAATCGGCAATCCATTGCCCGGTCATGTCCTGGTTGTCGAAATAGGCTGCCGATGCCTTGAGTACTGACGCGGGCGGATTGAGGCCATGCGATTGCCAGTCGATCGCCCCGCACAGCATCCAGAACGCAATCCCGTCGCGCTCGGCCCACAGCTTCTCCGATAGGTGCATGTCCGGCACGGGTGGCAGGTGGTCGAAGGGCACGATCAGCAGGCGCCGCCGCATTTCGTTGCCCACGCTGCGCAGGCCCGGCGGATGGTTGCCCATGATGGTCAGTTTCAACTGCGGCAGGAACTCAATCGACGCCGGCGCATAGGGGGCGCGGGCTGTGATGGTGTCCTCGCCGGTCAGTTCCTTGATGCGCGCCTCGTTCCAGCGTTTGCCTTGCTGTGTCTCGGCGGCATAGCCCAACCGCGCGCCGGCAAGGCGCACCAGGTCTTCGGCATGGGACGACCCGCCGGCCGTGCGTACCTGTTCGGTCAGCGATTCCATGGCGATTTTGCGCGCATACGTCCCCATGATGCGCGCCATCGTATTGAGCAGAGTTCCTTTGCCGGCGCCGCCACGGCCGTGGATGAACACGAACTTTTGTTCGCGCGTGAGGCCCGTCATGTTCATGCCGAACCAGCGTGCGAGGAAGCCTTGCAGCTCCGTGTCGCCGTCGGTTCCGTAGCGCAGGAATTCGGTGAACGTCGGGCATTCGCCGATGGGTGTGGCTTCGGTGCGCTTGAGGCAATAGTCGTCCAGCCGCACCGGCCGTATCGCGCCATTGGTCAGGTCCACCGCGCCGCCGGGCGTGTTGAGCAGCAACGGATTGGCGTCCCACTGCTCGGCCGATGCCGCATGCACGCGATCCGAACGCGCCAGGTTCTCGACCGCGGCACGGGCGCCGGCGGATTTGCAGCGCACGATGGCCGATGGCGTCGCGGCGCCTTGGTGCGCCTGTGCCTGCTCCGCGCACAACTGGCGCGCCATGTCGAACACCTGCAGCGTCGAATCTTCCTGCCAGCCTGCTGCGTCGCACCATTGCAGCCACTTGCCCCAGCGCGCGACATAGCGCAGGTTGGGGTGCGACGCGGTAAACGCTTTGGCCAGCGAATCGTCCGACAGCGGGCTGTAATCGTGGTCTGCCGACGGCGCCGGCTTCTCCTGCCGCCGCGTGCGCGCCTCGGTGATCGGCGTAACCGTCGCGGAAGCCGCCCCGTTGATCGCAGGCGCCTCGCGCGCGTCTTGCGGCTGCCCCACAGCAGGCTCCGGCGCGCGGGGCGCTACGGGCCGCAGGTGCTTCATCAGCCAGTGCCGTTTCAAACCCTTGGCTTCGGCCTCGGCCGGCGACCAACACTCGGCCATGCTCTCTGGTGCCACGACCTTGACGCGCGTAGCGTCCCAATCCTCGCGCCACGGTAGTGATTCGATCAGGTGGCGCACCACCTGCGGCAACGGGTTGGCGGCCCACACGATGCTGTTGCGCGTGGCCAAATGGCCGAGAAAATAGTCCTTGAGGTCATACGTGCCGCCTTCCCAGCCCAGCACGGGGTTCTGTGGGAACATGCGCGCGGCAGCGTCGAAGTTGGCTTGGCCTTGGACCAGGATCGCGCTGCCTTCGGGAAACTTGACGAGGGATTGCACGCCGAGCAGTGATTTCTGTTCGCTCATGGCATCGCATGCTCGCGGCGGATTTCGGACAGGACGAAACGCTTGCGGTCCTCGCGCGTCATAGCCGCCCCTTTCCGCGACCGCCGCCGCCCACACTGCGCAGCCAGTGCCGGTTATGGCACGGCTGGGGCGAAGTCCCGCGGCGTTGTGCGGCAGCCGCCACGTCGCCGTGCGCCCATACCACGGGCAGGCGTTCGAGTTTCAGGTGCTTGGGCAGCGGTCGCGGCTGCGCG
>Ga0134128_10001049_pt1 | contig 36880 bp, 55 predicted proteins | sample KB31754_FD_96462 | JGI IMG/M metagenome (GOLD analysis project Ga0134128, IMG submission 96462) | Terrestrial soil microbial communities with excess Nitrogen fertilizer from Kellogg Biological Station, Michigan, USA - KB3-175-4 | ecosystem: Environmental > Terrestrial > Soil > Unclassified ...
CAAGATGCTTCTTCAAGTCCACGACGCAATTTTGTTCAAGTTCTATCCCGACGAAGCGCACCTGTTACCGAAGATCGACGAAGCCATGTGCCGGGCGTACCCCCACCGAGTGCTACCCATGAAAACGGATTCGGGATTTTCAAATAAATCTTGGGCGCACTTGCAAGATGAAATTCCGCCTGTAACTTAAAGGAATGATGCAACTTCCGTTGGAAAAGGATTTTCAGACGGCGTACCTCAAGCGCTTGCGGTTGATTCCGAATTCGTGGTGGACGAAGATCAATGACCGCGTGACTGTCGGTCTTCCCGATCTTTTTGGAAGCGTGGCGGGGTACGCGGTTGTGATCGAATTAAAAACGCGATCGAAAGTGTCGAAGATCCAAGCGTACACGCTGAAGAAGATCGGACAAACCGGCGCACACGCTTTTGTCGTCACGCCCGACAATGCGGACGACGTGTACTCTTTTCTTCTTGAGCTTTCGCAAACGCCGAAGCTATAAGATACGCACCAAAAAGAGCGGTGAACGGAGTATGAAGCGGAAAGTTTGCAATAGCGAAAAGGCCGTAGCAAAAGAGAGACGTGAAAAGCCGCTCATTCCGACGTACCTTGAAGAGTGCTTGCGCAATGACTACGAAAGCGGCGGCAAAGCCTATGATTCCTTGCTCAAAAATTTGCTGAAGCCAGTCCGAATGAAGCGTGACGAAAGCTTGGTGATACTTGTCGGCGGTCAAGAACGGTCCAATTTCATAGAACGTGCCTACGCCCATTCCGGTCCACAGGTTTGCGTGATCACGGAAGAAGTCAAAAGTCAGCTTCCAAAGATCTACGCGGCCTTCGCTATTGAAGAGCGCATGCTTCGACAAAATAGCACCGCAAGCGAAGCTCGCGAAAAATATCAGTACGGTCGTTTTGAAGCGCTTACGCCTGAGAAGCATAAGGCCGAATACGACAAAGAGTAGCGCGATCGGTTGACTCTTCTGAGAAGCCAAGCACGCGGCGACTGCGATCATCGAAAGAACGGGATTTTCAAAACACAGCGGAAGAAGGCACGCTTCAAAGCACCCGCTCATAGAGTCGTTTCCCGTGACACCGACTCCGCCAAGAAGTAGCCACGCGCCGTTGATTGCGGCAATCGCTTGCCACGTCCACGGACGAAGGTGTTTGCCGACAAAGAAGGCAAGGCCGATCAACGCGAGTGCTGAAGCCGCACCACAGCTCAAGCCCGCATTCCATTCTGGAGACATGTAGGCGTAGGGCGACGTCGGTTGAACGAAGATCCGAAGGGCGCTGAAGGCCGTCCAAAAAGCTAAAAATCCCGCCGCAAGTGTTGAGCGGCGGGCGATCAGAAGAGATGCAAAAAGAGCGCAGGCAAGCCAAGCGTAATAGGCGAGATCAGCGGGCCATCCGCTCACCGAAAACACCTAGTTTCCGCCCTGAAAAACGCGCAAAAACCCTACTTCTGAGAAGGTTTTAGTGCCCCCTTTTGCGCGTTTTTTGGCATGTACTCCGCGTCCGGTCCGGTCGATCTCAGCGGAATCGGACGTATTACCTTCGATCGTTTCATAGAGCAGCGAGTCAATCGCCGTGATCAATCCGCAATGGCCTTCGGCGGTAGCACCAAGTCGCCATACGATGATATCGCCTCTTTGCGCGGGCTGGACGGCGCTGTACGCCTTCGATCGGTTCCAAGTGTCTAAGACGCCTTCACTCGCGACGATCGAGCTTTGGACGCCTTTTACGGCTTCAGCGTAGGCGATGCAGGTTTGCACGAAGTCGTCGCACCAAGCTTCCCCCCACGGCTTAACGATTGTCGAGCGGATAAGATCAACCTTGGCGGGATCGTCTTGCTCGGTAATACCGATCATCGCTTCAGCGGCTTTCAGCATGACTTCGATGGGCGTGAGCTGAGAAACGTCGCCAAGTTTTCCGTCGAGATACGCCTTCAGAGTTTCGTTGATTTTTCTCACGCAGCTTGCTCCTTGGTTTTGTAGCGAGTGCCGCAATTCATGCAGCTCAGAAGTCTGGACGTCTCGGTGTCTTGAATCACGTGTGCGATCTCAGCGTGGCACGTAGGGCAAATCACAGAGTTTTGAAAACGGATTCGCGCCGTTGCGGGATTACCGTAGGCGTAGTTGATGAGTTGAAGCGAAAGAACGCTTTTTTCAACGGGCTGTGGTGTTGACATTTTTAATCCGGTCTAAAGCAGTGTTGATTTGCGCGACAGTTTGTTTGAAAGCTTTCATGTCGTCGTCCGACGGAGACTTTGGAGCAATCGCCATGATTGAAGGCGTGACTTGCGTACACGTGACTTTCGAGCACAGTTGTTCGATCTCGCCTTTGATATCGCCGATCGCATCGGGTGACATGCACGTCATGCCTTCGCGGATCGAATCCCAAGCGGCCTTGCTGATATCTTGGGACTGCGTTGAGAAAAAATGCGTGATTACTGCGCCGTCCGCGCCGCGATCGGTGTAGAAGTCTTCTTCTTTGATCGGAACGGCGCAAGAGCTACAAAGAGCCGGGATTAGCAGCGCCGTCCATATGAGTAAGCGCGACCGTAGCTTTGTCGAAGTCTGAAAGTGCTTTTGCGAGTGCATTTGCGTCTCCTGATTTTTGTGCGGCTTTCAGCGCAATCAGCGCCTTTTTTTGATCGGTGATCTCACCGCCTACTTGGAAGTCAATAATTTCGAACGTCACGAAGAGCGCGAATTGCTGATATATTTTGTTCGCGACGAATTCAATGATCGCGTTGTCGATCTTTTCAAGGACCGGGTTTCCGAGTACCGGAACTTCCGCCACGATTGCGGCTTCGGCGGCTTTCACCGCGACGCCAAACACGCCGTCGATTCCACGGTTGACGACGGTCGCAGTGCTATTTGTCGGAAAGGGTAGGTTTTGCGTTGGCATTTGCAAGCTTTCGCTTGTGATAAAGGTGAAGGTGTACGTGCCCGATTGCAATGGCGACGTACACCTTCAAATGATCAAGCAAGTCTAAGAAAAATTGCTTGTTACTCAAGTGCCGCAATCGCTTGGTTAGCGACGCCTTCAACGACCAGCGCGAGAGGCTGAACGGAAGCGGGAAGGTGAGAATTCAAAAGCGCTTCGCCGAGCTTCAAGCCCATTTCGCCGTCGAGCACGATCGACGCTTGTCCTTGGACAACGCCCGCCGCTGCTCCGCCGCCGACTGATTCGCCGATCGAAACGGTGACTTTTCCGCCGTCTTCAACCACAGAAATACCGTTTTTAGGTCCATAAATTTGCTTCATAAATATCTCCTTTGTTATGGCCTAAAGGTAAGCCCGGTCATTGCGTAATGCAAGCGACTTATTGGTAGAACTCTTCGACGATGATTACACCGCTTCCGCCGTTATTACCGACTCTCGCGCCGCCGGTCATTGCGGAACCGCCTGCACCTATCGCGTATACATAGCTTGGCAAAGGCGTAGGTATTAGGGCGTCGATATATGCTCCAGCACCGCCGCCGTTTCCACTATACTGCGTACCGCCGCCGTTATCAGACCCCCCCCCCCCGCCGCCGCCGCCGCCAGAATTTGCCGCTGCAGAAGTTCCTGAACTAGAAAGTGTGCCGCCGCTCCCCGCGCTTCCAAATGGACTTACTCCGCCGTTTCCGCCCGCGCTTCCAAATGGACTTACTCCGCCGTTTCCGCCCGCGCAAATTCCACCGAGTCCGCCAATGATCCGGATGCGCCATTTGTCGTCGCGTTGAAGGAGTGCGATGTCCTTCGCGTGCTGATTCGCCTGAGTCACGAGAGGCGCGAGCATCTTCTTGATGTCCTTCGTCTCTCCGCGGATGAAGACCTGATGCTCTTCTATTCGGGCAAGTCTCACTTCAAGCGATTCCACGAGAATCCTTTCTCGAAGTTACTGATAGTGTTCTTCGACGATGATCAATCCAGATCCTCCTGATCCGCCATTGAAACCACCAGAGCTAATTGCTCCGGCTCCTCCCGGACCGACAGAGTAGACATAGGATGTTCCTACTGTAGTTATGAGCGCATCGATATATCCTCCCGCCCCTCCGCCCCCTCCCGCGAAAGTGCCGGTATTACTGCCACCCCCCCCGCCTCCACCACCTGTGTTTGACGGCGCGGCGGAACCTGCGACGGATTGAGCGCCTCCGCCTCCGCCTCCTCCAAATGGAGTCGCGGCCCCATTTCCTCCGAACGTCGCTGTACCGGACCCCCCTTGGCCGGACGCTCCGGTAAAAGTGACCGCGGAAAATCCAGTACCGGTTGCATTGGCGGTCCCGCCAGTCCCATTTCCCTCTCCCGATGCGGCCGTGCCTCCATTCCCAATGAACATAGATGCGCCGAACACTGATGCGCTTCCAGAAGTAGCGGCACTCGATGTACCCGCAGAAGAGGCGCCGCCTCCGCCGCCGCCTACCATTCGCACCTTCAAATAAAGCGCATCCGTTGGCGGAGTGTACGTTGCAAGGGCTGTCGCCGCTGAAAATGTAATCGAAGAGTCGCCCGTACCTGTAGCTTTCGACAGCGTTCCGCTTGTAGCAGGTGCGCCAGTTGAGCTGCAAAACAATGTCGTTGCGCCTGCGATCGTTGCAAGCACCGTAAAAGTTTGCGTATTATTGGTGTACGTCGCTCCGATCGTAGCGTTGCCGGAAGTAATCGTAAAAACGTAGCCTGTAGTTGTGCCTGTGGAAGTCAAAACAGTTCTTGTAATAGGCTTGAACGTCGTCGCGTTTCCTTTGAGCGTGCCCACATAAGACCAATTTGAACTTCCATCGGTCGTAGCAATTCCAAGGCACCGCCACGGGTTGTGGCGGTTATAGTATCCCTTGAGATCAGGACGATAAAACGGCGGAATGTCGCTGATCATCGTCGCGCCTTGATCGGTGAGATACAAGTAGTAAGTCGAGCTTGCTGCGAACGTCGAAAAATAATCGGAGCTTGAAGCGTAATTGTTCGTACCGTTCCAAATCGGAAGGTAGTATCCGAAGCCGATATCTTTTCCATTCACGCTTGTTGATCCGAAAAGACGCTTTGCTTGAATGTTCGTCACTGTAGCGGCAATTTCGAGATCAATCGACGTTTCAGCATTCGTTCCGGCGTAAAAGTCCACGGATCTAGCTGCGACGCAGTTCGCACTGTCAACGACGACAAGACCGATCAGTGTGCGGTTGACGATTTGGAAAGTCGATCCGTCGTATCGCTTCCAAATTTGATTGACGGTATCGTACCAGTAGTCGCCGGTCGCAGGAGAGCTTGGTGCGCTCGAAGCGTAGGTAGGTTGATTGTACGTGACGTCAACGGTCGTCGCATCGTTCGTCATGAACACATAGCCCAAATTCATAAGCGTGATCGTGTCGCCGTTTGAAATGGGTTGTGCGTTGATCGGATTCAAGCCGGAATCGTAGAAGTATCCGCGAATCGCGTGTGAAAGAACGGTCGAGCTTTCAACAAGCGCAATGAAATATTCGGTCGAAGCACTGTGGACAAGCTTGAACGCCGCAAATTTTCCGATCTTATTGGTGATATTCGTACCCGCCGAACTCAGCGTGATTTTGCTTGGCGATCCGACTTCACCCCAAGTGCGTGTCGCCATTTGAGCATTTGCAGTCGCATCGTTCACCGTCGCGGTATTAGAAGTTGAAGGTGCGGTTGTCAATCCGGTCTTCGTGATATCCGTATTCACCGTAACAGCGACACCGCCGATCGAAAGAACAAGGTTTGTAGTCGCGCCCGCTATCAGTACGCTTGCAGCGGCACCGTTTGGAGTCAAAAACGCAGGTTGATTTGAGCTTGTACGCGTCTTGCCTGAAACGACACGGTTTGCAGGCGACACGATTTTAGAAGTGTCGAGCGAAGATCCGTTCAAGTTGATCGAAGCGCAGTACAAAGAACCCCACGGAAGGGCGAGCGTTCCAAGGTTTTGACCGCTTGTCGGAATCCCTGTAGCTCCGCGTCCGACAAAATCCCCGTCCAAAGCGCTGTGGATATCGTTAAAAAACGTATCCAAAATGGTTTGTCCGATCGAACGATTGTTCAGTGTATTTGCGCTCATGACGTTTCCTCTTTCGCTTGAAGCTAAGCGCGATCGAACAAAGAATCAATCTTAAAACTCACTACGCTACTTGTGTCGATCCAACGCGAGCGGCACCGATCACAGAAGGATTCCACTGAGCATCGGTACTACCTGTCCCGCCGATCGCGGCACTTCCGATCACAGCATAGCCGATGATCGCGCTCGCAGGATTATTGAAGTATCCGTCGGAAAGAGTCGTACCAATTTGACGAAGCTTCAATATCGACGTGAAAGTGTTCGGATCGTGATCAATTTCGATGATCTTAAAAGCTACGTTTGGAAGCACGTACAGACTTCCATTTTTGTTCGGTATCGGATAACTGGTATTACCAATAATAGCCGTCCCGATCACAGGTAGCATTTTGCCGCTTGCGGCGGGCGTAATACGTAAAGGCCAGTTGATAGAAACCAAGTCAAGAAGGTCGTTGCCGCTCACAAGCGACGTAGGTACTTCGACTTCAAGCTCAACCTTGGGGGAACTGAATTCCGCCAAGATCGCTTTTCCGACGGTCGCGATATTGCCCGGTGACGTGAGAAAATTGAATGTCAGCGCCGTTTGGTTGTAGCCGTAGGTTTGCGCAAGCGAGACGTTGTCAAAAACGGTGTCCAGTCCGTTTCCGTCCGTGATCAGTACGCTTGTGAACATGCGCTGAAGGCCGGTATTGTAGTTCGAAATATTCACCACGTTTTGCCTGCGCAATTCGTCGTAAGGTCCGTACAGTTGGAGTGCCGCCACGTTGTTTGCCGCCCGCGATTGTATGGTGACGACTCCGCTGCTAGATATTTTCATTGTCGAATTTGAAGCGACAAGAAGAAGGTTCAACGCATCTTGCGTTTGCATGTCGTCAAAAGCATCGCCCACGTCGATCGTGAAACTAGTTGACGGGTTGATATTGCCAAGGCTGATCGAAAGAACGCTTGAGATCGCAGCTTGATTGAGAAGCGCAAAAATAGCGGTTTTCACGCTCACACCGCTTGCGACGGTTCCGCCCGCTACTTGCGTTGTGCTGATAATGCTGTCGAGCGAAAGAACTCGGAACGTCGCCGTTTCGTTAAGCGCGTCGATCTTAGTTGCCTTGTCTTGAATCAGGCCGTAGTAGGTAATCACGTCGCCCGCTGTGTTTTCGAACACAACTCTGCACTTCGTCAAATCTCGGTTGTACGGGAAGATGGATCTAAGATCGCTTGAGTCGTTGAAATAGCCGTTGTCATTCGATCCGATCAACTGTAAATCGCCGTAGAAGTAAACGCCAATTTCGTAGTCTTGAGAGTCGAGCGCACGCTTGATTTGGTTGATTCCATTGAAAGTAATGTGATCGGTGACTTCGATTTCAGTACCGTACACGAATTGCGAGGTACGGGGGGTCATGTAAACGCGGTAGCGCGTGCCGGGTTGAATCGGCGGCGTGAACGTGCCCACTAGATTGACTCCTGTAGACTGACTTCAGCGTTGAGCGAATTCTTCGAAATGCTTTGCGTGTAGGCGAGTGCAAGCGCTTTGTCGATTTGCATTTGATAGACGTCTTTCAGCCGATAACCTCTCAGCGTGTAGTTGAAGTACGTCGTGCCACGCCTACCGCCACAAAGCCAAACGAGAAAAGGCGCGTCCATATCGTGCAAGGTCATCATGAGATCAATATCGACGTTGTACGTGATAGCGGAAGGATAGCTTTTAAAACTGAGCTTAAAAGCCGCCGTTTCGTCGGACTTTTGAATGCTGTAGCGACCGGACAAGGTCTTTTTGATCTTCGAATTGCGATCAACCGTGACAGCTTGAATCGTAGGATATCCCGCGAGCGTTCCTATCTCAGTCGTTGCAATGCAAGTATTCAGGTACTTGTCCGCGTTTGCGACTTGTGTTGTTGTGATCGAAATTTGAATGGACTTCGTCGTGACGGAATCAAATTCATAGTAGGCACTGTTATCGGAAAACGTCGTTTCACTGATTTTACCGCCCGACATTGCGCCGTTAAGTCCTACGGCATTCGTGAAGTCGGTCCAAGCTCCGCCGCTATTGAGATACTTTGCCGTGAACTGTTTAAAATTATGGTCAAGAAGAAGAAGGCGCGTGATCGGCACCGACGACGGGAAAACCACTGTGAGCAATTCGGTCGTCGAATCGTTGCTTCCGCTTGTGTACCAATAGCTATAAGGGTTTCGATCCAAGCAAAAATTACCCGTCGTCGATCCGTTCGACGGTACGCTTGTCGCGGAAGCGCCATTTGCTGCAAGACAGACCGAAGTATTGAAGAACTTTACGCCGCCTGTGATCATGAGCTTGCCCTATAGGTTCCGATTGCTTTAGCTTCTACGATTTGCGCGGTCAAAACTTGCTGCGCACTACGTCCGTCAAACCCGATTTGAACGCCTACGTTTTGCGTGCCGCCTTCGCTTCCGTCGTCCTTCGTGTAACCGCGAGATTGCGCCACGCTATCGACAACTTCGTTGAAGTTTTGCCTTGGCGCGATCAGCTCGCCCGGTTCTAGCAAGAAGGGTTGACTATCGCCGTAGCCCGGTCCTGCGACCGCACCGCCCGTTGCCGCTGCACTTACCTTACCTACTTGCTCAGCGCCAAATGCTACCGCCGCCGCCGCGCCTGCGATACCGAGTGCAGGTCCGACGATTGGAATCGTCGAGAAGCCTGCGTAAATGTTCATGGCGGATTCAGCCGTTTTGATCACGATATTTGCTATCGAAGCAACTTTTCCGATCTCTTTTAAAGTCGAATTGCTTGAAGTTTGAAGTTGCGCGAGATCACCGAAAGCGGATTTCGTGCCTTGATAAACGGTTGAATGCATGGCTTCGTCGATCGCGGCATAAGCCGTACCGTACTTCACTTGCTCTTCTAAGAAGCGATTGTGCTGCGCTTGCTCATACTTAAGGTCGTCTTCGAAGACCTTCTTTTTTGCCTTCTCTTGCGTCTCAGTATTTTTCTTAATGTCCGCGATCTCTTTTTTATCGGCCTGTGTGCGGATCGTCTCCATTCCAACGCCGTGCTGTTTTGCAGCGGCTTCTTGCTGTTGATCGAACTGCTTTTGAATTTGCAAATCTTCTTCGTTTTGCGTCTTTTCGTCTTGACGAATTTGAGCAAGGCGCTCTTGAAGAAGCTGCTTTTCTTCGGCGCTTTGCTTCGATCCAAGCGCTTTCAGAGTTTCAATCTCTTGCTTCTTCAACTCAATTGCGGCTTGCGATGCATTTTGGAGTTGAAGCAACGTGTAATCTTGCTCAGCTTTATCAAGCGCCCGGCGATTTGCGTCCTGTGCGGCACGATCCGCCGCCGCTTTGTCGGCAAACTTTTTCTTTGTAGCGTCCTGAGTTTCAGCGCCTTTTTCAGTCGCCTCATTCGCTTCTGTCCACGCCGTCTTTGCGTCGGTTCCGATCTTGGAAAATGCCGCCGCGATATCCGCCAAGCCCTGCTTAATTTTGCTCGCGTCAAACGTGAACGCGCCTTGCAGAATAGAGCCTACGCCCTTCGCGACGTTCGCAAGCTGCGCGAGATCGGCGATAAAGCTTTGCACAACCGCCTTCACTTGATTGAAGTGAAGCACAAGCTCAGTGAGCGCGATCGAGATCAGGCCGATTCCAAGTCCAGCGAGAAGCGCTTGCGTAAGAGTCAACTGCGTATTGAGCGCGATCATCGCGGCACGCACGACAAGGAAAGCGTTTGCCATGATCGGAAGCGCTACACCTACGGCTGTAATCGCAAGACCTGCGACAATGAGAGACGCCTTCAAATCGACAAGTGAGCTATTTGCGTCTTTCGAAGGCTGTATGAAACTGGTAATCGTTTCTATCACGCTCGCCACAGCGGGCGCAAAGCGCGATCCAAGTTCGACTTCACTCTCTTCGAATGCTGTCGCAAGCTTCTTTGTCGCAAGGGTAACAGGGTCAATCGCCGAAGCAGCTCCGCCGTACTTCCCGTTGACGAAGTCAAGAACTTGGGCGTAGCGCTGAGCTTCCGTGCTTGTCGCGGATATTTGAAGCCCTTGGCGAAGCAGCATGCCGGTGCCGGTTCCGATCGCCTTGCCTAATTGTTCGGCGGCGCTTGGAAGCGAAATGCCTTGCGCTTGAGCAAGGTCCGCAATCGCCTGCGTGAGCTGTTTTGTCACCGGAACTTGTCCGAGATACGTTTGCGCTACGGCCTGCGCCTGCGTAATTTGAGTCGTTGAAATGCCGGTGACAGCCGACACTTCTTCAGCGTAAGCTTTGTACGACTCTTTGAGCTGATCGGTGTAAATGCCTTGGTTTTGAAGCGCGTTTGACAGCTCCAAAGAAGCATTGTTTGCGTCGGAAAAAGCTTTCACCGATACGGCGACTTGAGCGCTGAGCGCGGCAAACGCGACGCCTGAAACCTTGGCGATCTCAGAGAGTGCGCCTTCTAGGTCTTCGGTCTTCGCCTTGACGTCATCATAAGCTTGTTTGACGTCTTTGGTGTCCGCACTAATTTTGATTAATAGATCGTCCGACACTCGCCGCCTTCTTTCGCTCTTCTAAAAGCGCCAAAGCCCGCGCTTCCATTGCCTTATCGTGTTCTTCGGTGAACTGAGCTTCTTCGTCTTCAGAAGCTACACCTAAAATTTCGTCGAGGGAAGCGATCTCGGCTTTATGGAGCTTTGCAAAGAAGCTCATACGGTAATACTCTTTTTTCGTCGAGCGAACGCGAATGTGCTCAAGGAACGCGACAAGCTGTCGCATCGTCAAATCTAAAAATTCTTCGATCGTGAAGCCGTATTCGCTTGCGATCAGGTCGAAGATTGCGCCCCAATCAGTTGATTGAGGCTTTCCGCGTTTCCCGTTTCGACGTCCTTCTTGAGCTTGTCCATAACCGGCTGTGAAATGCCGATCGTTTTCAGAAGTGCGCCCATCATGGCGACGCGGTCTTGATTCGTGACGATCGCTTCGCGGAGCGCTTCAAGCGACGTGATTACGCTCTTGTCTTTGAGCAGGAAAAACACGACTTCGCTGATCTCAGCTAAGCGCCTGTTTTCGAAAATACCTTTCACTTGCTCTTGTCCGAAACGCTCATTCATCCAAAGTTGCGCGTTGAGCGAAAACTTCTTCAGCGTGAACGTCTTGTCAGGGAATTCAGATAACGTGAAAGTTGCTTCTTCAGGCTTCAAATCACTTAGATTCAGTTTCATAGCATTTTGATAGCACAGACATTTCAATGACTTACAGCGTTAATTTTATGCTTGCTTGGTATTACCTTTTATGTAATACTGTATTCAGAGGTTACGGTTATGAAAACGATCTCAATGCTTCTTCTAGCAACTCTTTTAAGCGCCTGTGGCGGAGCACCTAGCGGTTCAGGCGCTTCGGATACCTCCACGGGTACAGGTTCCGGCGGCGGTAGCGGCGGGGGGTCAGGCGGCGGCGGAGCAGGTCCAGCGACTCACGTCTACGAAATGGACGTCACTTGCCAAGGCACGGACTTTCAGTACGCGCCTGCGATCTTCGGAGTCGGTGCAAACCAACTCAGTCCCGGTCCGCAAAGCTGTGTCAGCGGTCAAACGCTCACCTACACGTTGACCGATACGCAAGCCGATCTTCAAATCACGGGCAACGGCGATCACGAAAACAATCCCGGCTTCTACGTCTCGGTTGTGATCTTAAAAGACGGCGTGCAAGTGCTCAGTTGGAACGTCGGTACGGGCGTGTCGCAAGATTCGGGGACGCTATGAATGGAACACCTAAAACTCTACGCGACGCAATCACAAAGGCGGCGGAAGCGATCAATGAATTATCAGCTGAAGCAAAGCTCGATCATCGACTTGGGAATATAGATATCGTTATGCTTGAAACGCACATTAGAGACTTCTTAGCACAAAAGTTTAGTGCTGCGATCTTGAACGCAGCGGAAACGCCTACGGAAAAGGAATTGAGTGACTTATGGCAAAGTATCTCGGCGGCTTAGCTATCATCGTGCTATTGACGGTATTACCTTGCTGTGGTAAGGCAAAGGGCGATAGCGGCGTGCATGCTGAGATCATCGCTTCGCCGGACGGATCGACTTGCTACGGAATATTCGACGGCGACGGAACTTTGAAAGGCGGTAATTGCAAATGAACGAATGGCGATATTTGGGCGACGGAGTTTACGCAAAGTTTGACGGCTTCCACGTCTTGCTTCGTAAGAATAGCCACGAAAATGAAGATAGCGAAATTGCTTTGGAGCTGAGCGTTTTCATGGCGCTCATGACCTTCGGCGGAAAAAATTTCAACTTCGAATTTGAGGTTAAGCATGGCTAAGAAAAAGCGTAGTCCGCTCAAGATAACTACGATCACCTACGGGCGAACGATTCAAACCGCGCTCGGCGAAAACTGTAAGGTCGAAATGACGGCTGAGATTCCACGCTCCATGACGCCAGAATCCGCCACGAATCGGCTTGAAATTCTAGTGAAGAACGAACTCGACAAACGATTTAGAAGGTTCCGATGAGCAACCTTAAATCAATCAAAAAACCAAATCCCTACGCCCGCAAGATCGTCGTTCCGTTCAAGGTCAACGCTGACGAAATGCGCGAGCTTCTGAAGAAGGCGCACCAATACACGAAGGGCAATATCAGCGAATGGGTCCGTTTCGCAGCGCTCAACTTCAAACCGAAAAAAGAGGACTTTGAAAAATGAGCAAGCCACAGCCGACAAAGTACGATCGCAAGGCGGTGTACACCGGGCGTCGTCTTAGTTCAAACGGCAAGGTTTATCATCGCTTCGAGTTGCTACCTGAGCGCGAGTCAATGTACTTCACAGGCGTGGTAGGCGTTTGGCTTGGACACACCTACGAATGCACAGATGATAGAATCGCCAAGCGTCCTAAAATGACCGACGATCCGCGAGAAGACAACGCTGAATGGGAAGCCGCCGACGCCGAAGTAGACGCAAAGAACGCTCAAAAACGCGCTGAAGCTAAGATCAGGGCTTCCACTAAACCTGCTCTTAAAAAGGCTGTAGAAGCACTTCGCCCGCTTGTGCGCGGCAAGGACTACTTTGCTCGCAAGGCGTTGATCGAATATCTCGCTGAACTATCCAAAAAATAAAAACGCCGTACCCCCTTTCGAGGATACGGCGTCCCGGAGAAAAGGCGGGGAATCACGCCGCCTATGGCCCACCTATCAGGTGAAGGTCGTCGGAATCACAGACCGGATCTTGAAGACCGCGTCTTGAACCGAGTCATAGATGCATGACACTTTGATCTCGGTTTGGCTGAACGCGAATTCGTCGAACGCGATCGGGAAGCCGGAAGCGATGCAGTTGAATGCTTCGATTTCGAACATTTCAGCCGTCGCACGCTTCTGAGCAAGAATCACCGCACCGAAAGCCGGAAGCGTGGTGCTTGCCGATCCGATCGTGATATCGCTCGATCCGTTGTTCACCGGACGTGCCGAGAAAATCGCCGTGTCTCCCGCCACAAGTGCAATCGTTCCCGATCCGCCCGTGAGAGTCAGACCGAAGTTCGGAATGTCCACGCTCGCGCCGGTCGTGATCGAAAGCGGCGTAGCAGTGACTTTCAGGCCGTCGCTTTGGTACGTACCCGCGTTGCCGCGAGCAATGTCCACGTCGGACATGAGGTACACGTCAACGTGAGTCGCGTCAGTAGCGACAAGAACGTACTTGCCGAACTTCACGTCGCCTTTGCTTGCAGTCTTCACAGCGATCGACGCAAGGCCGGTCGTGGCTTGCATGACCGAAGTGCCCTTAACGTTCGTCAATGCTGAAACGCTTGCGTCAGTTTCAGCCGCGTTGTCCGTGTTCGTTCCTCCCAAAAACTGCGTGAACAAAAATCCCGGATACGCTTTGACCTTACAAGCAAGCTCAGCTTTGATCGTCTTGCTTTCAGCCGCCCACGAAAACTTTTGAGCGCCGCCGTACAGCTCTTCGAGCGCAGCTTGCATGCTGATATTTGCGGAACCGATCACTTTCAAAATGCCGTATGGCGTGTGATCGACGCGTGAATACGGCGACAGCGAGTGTACGCCGAAAACAATTCTTGGTGCCGATAAACTCATATCTTCCCCCTTTAGGCTATAGCCATCGTTAGCGAGATGCCGCCTACTCTGATCTCTTCCGATGAATCAGTATCCAACTTAAAGGAAATAGGCCGCACTGTCTCGATTTTTATTTTGTTCGAAGTCACCGGAAAACGGTCGTAGTTACTTTCAAAAACGTCTTTGATCGCTCGCGAATACCGCGCAAGGCGCTTAAGACCTAACGTGTCGTTGCCGCTATCGGTGTGAATGATCTCGACAAACACCTTCATGACCTGCGCCGAAGCCGGTCCAATCCCTTGAGTTTGGATATCTTCCACGCCGTAAAAGATCGCGTCTTTGACGTTCAAGTTCGCAGGCGACCATGATTGCTCAAAAAGGCCGTTATAGCCCGAAGGATTCGTCGTCGAAGCCGTCAAATCAATGTGCTGAATGCCGGACGCCGGAAGACCTTGTGCGACCTTCTCAGCTTCTACAGCGTCGATCGCCGCGTTGATATTCGACACGATCAAGGCGTTGACGTCTTTCAAAAGGTTTTCAAGATCGTACTTCATGCGAATGCCCCGCTTCCACGCGACTGCTTCAGCACGTAATCGTTGAGAATATTCATCCAGCGTTCGGGACGGCCTTGCTGATCAGAAGTCGCAAACTGTGATGCTTCCGGTCCGATGAAAAGGAATTTTCGAAGCGGAATTTTCGAGCGTGGCGCATCCGACTGGTGATAGACGCCGTAAGGAATCGTCGTGCCGATCGTAAGCTCAGTCGCTCCGATGATCGCCACAGCGCCTTGCGCAGTCGCGCTTAAGAGGGACGCCGACAGCGATCCGGTGCGCACCAATAGCGGGTAGTCGAAGCCCACCTTCTTGATCTTCTCGCGCTGATATGGGCTTTTGGAGACGTCATAGCCTTGTCCACGCTTGACGTCGTTTCCGAACTTCTTACCGAGTGACGTCGCCCTTACCGAGTGCTTGAATGGCGGATACTGTCCCGGACCTTTGAGCGCAAAAATAGCCTGCTCAGACTTGTAGAAGTCGGCAAGGATAAGCCCGAAAGGTACGCGCAAATCGCCGGTCGCGTCCGCTGCTCTTTGAATAGCGTTTCGAAAGCGCCGGTCGTTATCGACTTGGTAGGATGTAAACGCTTCCGCCACAGCTCACCATTGCCTTCGGTTTTTGTTGAAGCGCGGATTGACGCCGTTTTGGTTATTGTTCGAATAGAAGCTTGCATTTTGATTGAGCAGCACGGCATCCGAAAGAGTCGATACGCCGTCTTTGAGATCGGCAAGCGCCTTCATGACGTCCTTCGTGGCGAAGCCGTCGGACTTCACTTGCTGATTTGCGTCCGTCGCAACTTGCTGTTTGTTCGCCATGATTCCGCGAATGCGATCGGCGACTAGCGTTCGGCAAAAGAGCGACATGAGCGCTAAGCTCATGGTGCCAGTGATCGGCGTCACGTAGCGCGATCCGACGTAAGAGTCAATCAGCGCGGACGCTTCGGTAATGAACTGAGTTACTGCGCTAGACGTAACGAGAGAAGTACCCGTAAATTGGATATTCTTGAAGTCAGATTGTACGTCGGTATAAGCGCAGTAACTCATGATTCACCTTACTTCTTGTCGGCCTTGGCTTTTGCTTCCGCTTCAGCCTTGGCTTTCATTTCAGCTTGCGCCTTCAGCTCGGCGTCGGAAGCCTTGAGCGGTTCACCGGATTTTCCGGCTTCAAGAACCGGCGATACCAAGCCCTTCTTCAGCATTTCGCCGTGAAGAGCTTCCGGGCAAAGATCGCCCGTGACAAAGGTTTTTCCGTCGTGAATGACTGCGCTTTTAAACACATGCTTTGACATTTGATTCCTGCTCCTTATTGTCCGGGATAACACCGGAAGTTTTGGACATAGTACATGTCCACTTGGTTCGCACCGTCTTCCGAACCGTTCGGGATAAACGTATTGCTTTCGATCGCCGTAGCGTTCGCTGCAATCGTTCCGCGAGTCGCTTCGTAAGCTCCGCCGTACACACTCCAATCGTAGTCGCCGGTTTGAGCCATGCAACGACGAAGTCCTAGTTTCGTTCCGCTTCCGATCGACAACGTCACGCCGGTTCCGCTTGCTTGCGGAAAGACGACAGAAGACACGCTCTTGAAAGCCTTATTTCCAGTCGTAGCCGTTGACTGCGTCGAGCTGATCGAAAAGTTTTCACTGATCGTCTTGCCGAAAATATTCAGTCCGGTGACTACCGCCGTTCCAGCGGCGACGTTCGCCGTGGTGCCGGTAGGGGTCAGCGTGATATTTCGAGCGAAGTCAGGCTGTGCAGCAAACGAAGTGATCGTAGTCGCAGCGGTTGAGCTGATCGCAGCGCCGGACTTAAGCAGCGTTGCGGAAGCAGCGGCGGGATTAACCCACTGATCGTGCTCCATAGCTACTTGAGTCGGAAACTTGTAATCCTGAAAAGAACGAATCCAAGGACCGTTTGCGAACGCTGTGTTCGCGGTCAAAACCGCTACAGCGAACGTAAAAACAAAAAGAATCGAACGCATAAATTTTCTCCTTATCGTAAAAACGGCGTGGCACAGTTTCCCGCGCCACGCCGATATGATTTAACCCGAACCTTACGCCACGGCGGAAGCGATCAGGTAGGCGCAAGAAGCGTCGCTGATCAGCATGTCGTATTCGTCTTCGACAAGAACCTTCGTCGAACCCGGTGGGTTGAAGTTGGATTCCTTGTAGACCTTACGCGGCTGTCCGCCGACGGGACGTACAAGGTAGCCAACGGACTTCTGCATGATCTCGGCTTTGTCAGGCGAGACAGCGAACACGATGCCTTTGCCCCACACGGAAGCGAGGGAAGACGCTTGGCCTTCTTTCGCGCTTTCGTAGCGAGCGGAACCGAAGAGCACCTGATCGACGCCAAGGGCTTTTGCCATTTCGTCCTGAGACATTCCGCCCGGACGATCCCATTTGAATCCGAGCGCGTCGAGAAGCTGCGGATGGTAGCGCAGGACTTTCCAAACGTACACGTCCATAATGCAGAGGTTCGGAAGGACGCCGGTCGCGTTCAGAATGGTGTTCTGAGCGGTCGTGGTGACTCCGAGCACGTCCGAGTTGGCGTAGTCGTTGAACTGAGAATTGCCGGACAACGTGACGTTCTGAGTGATCACCGAAGTGTTGTTCAGAGCATCCGCCAAGGTCTTCTCTTTTTCAAGCCACAGCATCGTCGAGATGCCCATAACTTCGTCGCGCTCAGCATCGAAAGGCTCTTCCACGTTGGCGTAGTCTTCTTTCGAGACGAAGCCTTCAAGGCCGTGACCTTCGATCAGGTACGAAGTCGTGCTGTACACACGTGTTTCGACTTGGCGATACTTACCGCGTCCGCCTTTCACCGAGTTTTCGATACGAAGATGATTCGTACCGTACTTTCCGAGCAATCCGCTGTACTGCTTGGATTGCACCGTTGGAAGAACCTGCTCACAGATAAACCCTTTCGGAACGTAAGCGGAACTCACGCCCGTAAGGAGTTTATCAACAATTGCTCTCATTTGAGACATACTTTTAACCCCTTCTCTTTTGTGCTGCTATCGTCATGATAGCAGCGGTTGAACCGCTTACGCCGAAACGCTTAGCTTTGCGAAGCGTAGGCGCTGGTGTTGCCTTTCACGAAGACTTCGAAAATGTCGCCCGCCGATGCGTCGTCCATCGCGATAGCGAATTCGGAGTCACCTTGGCTTGCGACCTTCTGAACGGAACCGCTCGCGTTCACGCCGAGACGATTGCCTTTCGAGATCGAAGCTTGCGCCAACGCTTTTGCGCCGCCGCCCGGAAGTGCAACTTCAACGAGGTCGCCCACGTTGACAGCCGCATTCTGAGCGATGCCGACAACTGCGTCGGTCGTTGCCGATGCCGGAGTCATGCGCTTGTTCGAAGTTCCGAACTTCACAGCCTGTCCCTTCGCAATTGCGGCGTCGGCTTCATACGTCGCAATATTCGGTTTAACCATTGCACTCATTTTTCAATCCCCCTTGTGGTTCGTTAAATCAGCGACGTTCGCCGATTATTCTTTGATCTCTTTGTTCGCGAGCGAGATTGCGTCGGTCAACTTCAGATTCGGATCGGCTTTCACCTTCTCTTCAGCGAGTTTCAAAACGCGATCTTCACGGTCGCCCTTGGTGCCTTCCGAGCTTCCTCCGCCGTGTCCTTTTCCGCCGAGATTCACCGGCTCAGAAAGCTTCACGAATTCTTCCATGTCGCCTTTCATGAAAGCAGCTTCTTGCGCCTTGCAAGCTTTGCCTTCGGTAAGCATGACTTGGAACTTGGCTTTTTTCTCGGACATTTGCTTTGCTTCTTCGGCCTTTTTCGCATTCTCGGCGTACTCAGCAAGCTTTGCCTTCATGTCCGAAAGCTGCTTCTTGGCGGATTCAAGGTCTTTCGGTTCATCGTCGCCGTCGTCCGAATCATCTTCTTCGTCATCGTCGCCGTCTTCTTCGTCCATTTCGTCGAGCTTCTTTTGAAGCGCTCCGTGTTTGGCGATCAAGTCGGCGTGCGCCTTCTGAAGATCAGCGTGCTTCGCTGCGAGATCGGAATTGTCTTCCGCGAGTTTCAAAACCTTTTTTTCCAATTCAGCAAGAGTCATTGTTTCCCCCTTCTTTTCAGAAGCTACGATAGCCGCCATGTCCTTAACGAACGGGCGATTAGTTAGACCGCCGCCGAATAGAACATTTTGGTAAGTTTTTTCAGTTTCAGGATCGGTCCATTCAAAAGCAAAGTCAGGCGAGAAGTAACGAATCTCTCGCTCCGCGAGCATCTTGCGGGCTTTCGGTGTCCATTCCACGACGCCCCAAAGTTCAGTGCCGTCTTCGCTCAAGAACAATTCTTTCAGCCAGCCGGAAGCTTCTTTATCGGAGTCATGAAAATAATCGAGCGCGATATCAATGCCGCGAATGTTCGCATCGAAGTTTTGCTTCATCTCTTCGAGTACAAGCGTGGTGATATCAAACTCACCGTACTTCGGATGATTGAAAGAACCGACGCGCAAAACTTGGACGTTAGGATCAACGCTTGCGGGCATTCCCTTTTTCACGTCCGATAGTTTAATTTCAGCGCTGAAGTAGCCGCGCTCAATCATCTTAGGCATAGATCACAACCTGAACGCGAAAGCGCGTATTGTCAAAAAAATTTTCAGTCGCCGCCCATGTCTTTTGAAGTCGGTGTATCGGCACTCGGAACCTTCGTCAAATTAGTCGGCGCGTCAGAATTCGACGGCCATTTTTCGTCTGACTGTTTGTCGTTGTCGCCGGGGATTAAGTCTTCGTCCAACTCGCAATCATCTTCGTCTCCGCCAAGGTAGTTCATTTGGAATCCCCCGCAAGCGACGGATACTTCGCATGAACCGCCTTCTTCACGCGCTCTTCGTACTTAGTGCCCGCCGCACGTGCGAGTGCGTTCCGAGCGTGCGATATATCGTGAATCGGAAACTTCTTCTCTTCCGGTATCGCAAAGTTTCCGTGTGCAATGTGCTTTCGAGCATTCGCATCTAACTCACCTGCGACGATAGACGTAAGTCGAACGCGCTCGCTGAGCGTGATCGAATCAAGCGCCTTCTTCGACAAACTCAATCCGCCGTTGGTTTGAGCGTCGCCCGAACCGATCTCGGGATTGTCGTCAAAGCCCTTTGGATTTGGAACCCAACGCGATTTGCAGTTGTGGTGTAGCGGCGTACAATACTGATCTAAGATCGGATCGCCGGGCGCAACGGTCGTGCCTACCATGCTTTGACAAATCTCGCTCACCGGATCTTCGTTGGTGAAGGTGAATGATTCAATGCCGTCCACAACGTCGGCGTCCAAGAAAAAGGACATGGAAGCTTGCTGCGTGACATGGGCAACGGCGTCGCCCGCCGCAACGTCGATCGACATTCCGTTTTCCGTTGAACCTTCGAGCGAAGGCAATACGTCATTGTCCACGTCGGACAAAATCGTGTCGATATCATCAGAAGCCGTGGCGGAGCTTGTGAACTGAAAGTAAACCATTTTCTCAATATCAGCGGCTTGGGTTTCCGCCACAAGGCTTGACTGAACGTCAATGAGCTTGCGCACCTTCGGATCGAGCGCGTCGAATTCGTCTAGCTTCTTACGCTTCGCAGGGATTTGCTTTCGAGCATGCGCGATGCTTTGTGCGGCAACGCTTGCGAGTTGATCGCGAAGCAATGCCTTGTAGTTTTGAAGTCCTGGCATGTCCATGTTCTTCGCAACTGCGATCTTGTCCGAACCTTTAGCAGCATTGTACTTTTTTCTAAGCTTGTCTTTGAGCTGCGAATACATCGCGGTCAACTGCGATTGCATGAGCGCTTTCAACTTCGCTTTGTTCGCATCGAACTGTGCAACGTACTTCTTATCCGCGAGCTGAATGGTCTTAACGTATTCGACAAGCTGTGCTTGCGTAGGCTTCGCGTTGTTTTCTCCGTCGTCGGTAAGTTGAGAAGGCTGAAACGGTTCAACTTTGTCGGTAACGGGATTTAAGATCGGATCGTTAGGCTTCGGAAAGTTCGCAGCTGCGCCCGCTGGAATAACGGGAAGCGGTACAGCTGTCGAGTCATCCGGCTTCGGCATATTGTAAATCTTTCGAATCCATTCCTTGAGCGGCTTGTCTGGATCGAGTGCGCGTCCGTCTGAAAGAAGTTTGATCGCTTGCGCAAGCTCTTGTCCTGCTTTGTCCGTAATGCCGCTCACTTTAAGCTTAGGGTATCCGGTTTGCTCACCGAAGTTCAGCTTCACAAGGGATTTAAATAACGAACGATTAATGCAGTCACACACAAGATCAGCATAACTTTGAATGCCGCTAGTGAAGAACTCGCCGAGATTGGAACCCAAAGCATACGCACCTCCGCCGCCGTTCATGCCAAGGATTAAGAAGTTGGCGACAAGCGCGTTGACCATTTCAGTGTTTTCAAACGTGAGAAGGTCTTTCAACTTGCTTGCGTCGAAGTCGCCCTTTTGAATGTCGATCTTCCAACCTTCGGGCACAGTGATATAAGACGATTCGTGCGACGTATAATTTTGCAACGTCGCTTTGAACTCTTCGTACTCCTTACTTCGTTCTTTGCCTTTCGGAACGGTTCCGATCGGCGTTCCAATGGCGAAGCGCTCAATACCGATCGCGGCGAGCTTCAAGTAAAGCTCTTTGCGCATGTACGCGCCCACCATTGGACGAAGCGCTGAAATGCCTTCGTAGTTGTCGCCTTCTTTATTGAGTGTAAAGCACAAAAGGAATTCGCCGGGAATGAATTGGTTTCCGCCGAGATCGCTATACGTGTATTGATTCACACCGAGCAATCGTCCAGTGCCTTGCTCAAGTTGCCAGTTTTCAATTGTCTTCTGTGAACGAAAGCCAAGGCACTTCAAACCGTTGAATGTACCGAACTTAGGATGATCAATCACGACGTCGTGAATCATCTCGAAAAGAGAAAAACCAAACTCTAAGCAAGTCAACGCTTCGTGCTTGAATGTATTGAAGTCGATTCGCTCGGTGAGATTGAATTTTACGAAATCAGCATGCTGCTTAAATTTCGGATCGCTTTCGTCGTAAGCTTCAACGTCCCAATTAGCGGCCTTGATCGGATTCTTGATCGCGTTCATGAGAAGCGAAACTTGCGCTTCGCTTCGCCGCATTTCATCCCATTGCTTAGCACCGATGCGACCGCGAAGGCGCGACAGATATTCTTCTGAGAAGTATCCGCCGAAGATTTGCGTACCTGAGTTACCGCGTGCTTGATCTTGCGTCGGAACGTCTTTCACACCTACGCTGAAGCCCGTTGTTTGCGGTTCAGGCGGAGCGACAAGAATACTTGAGTTACCATTCGGTCCGGCTGAACCCGCGCCAACGGCGGCGGGAAAAGGTGTCTTTGCTTCGGGATAACGTCCGTCGGTTTGAACTGGACGATCATTCGGTGCGCGGAAGTTTGGAGCAAGGCCGTTATTGTTCGGCATGGGATAAGCTGCGCCCGCCGCCGGATTGCCGGTCTTGGTATCCGCGAGCTTGATTCTTTTTGTGCTCTTTTTCTTTACCATTGCCTGCTTCCCCCTAAGCTCGCCGCAAACGGCCTTGCGAATCCTGCGCTGTGTCCTTCTTCAAAACTTCCGACGGTCATTTCATCGTAGCGTCCGAAGTTCGCAAGCGCCAAGCTATCCGCATCGTCGGGCGATCCACGTCCTGTCCGCTTTTTATAATCGTCTTTACTCTCGATCAACATACGGCCTTTCGAATCAAAGCGGTAGAGAATAGTTGGAAGTTCGTCGGCGTACACGTCTTCGTTGGCGAGACAAAGCCCGTTTTTCAAATCATCGCGAAGCAATCCAAACATTCGCGCCTTGAGATTCACGTACTTCGCTTTTGAGCACTCCGTATGGCGGCAACTCTCACCGCCGTCGCATTCAACTGCGCCGCCGAACTGAACCGCCCGAATATCGGTATTACGTAAAAGGTCAAACGCTGGATGATTTGAATCGGTCTTAGCTTCGTTCAACGAATCGACGACACCCCCACCGACTCCTGTTACGTCAACGCAAATGACGTCCATGCCGCCTAGCTCGCGAGTGAACGCGATTACTTCGCCCGCAACTTCGGTCGTGCTCTTCTTAACGAGTTGCTTGCGTCCGTTGTGCTTAAATCCGTGAAGCGCAGTCAGCACAGTCGAGTCGCTACCGAATCGCGCAACGTCAACGCCCATTGTTCTACGGTCGCCGTCTTTAGGCCAGTACACTCGCAGCATCGCTTCTTCGATCACGCCGAGCGGAAGCAACGTGCCGTCGCTATCAGAAGGAAACTCGCCGAGCACCTTGCTCACGAATAACGGATGATCGACGCCCCATTTGCGCGGCAATCCCATGCTCACAACCCATTTGAGCGAAAGAAGATACGGCTTCACGACTTTGTACGACTTCAAACGCAACTGCGCTTCTTCGTCGTTGAGCTGTCGAACTGTGTCGATCTCACGATTGAGATCCGCAAGAGACGTGATTCCGTTTGCAATCAAGTTAGGGCTATCGAAGCAGTTGAGCTTGACCTTTGTCCATTCAGGTGAAGAGAAGCACTTATAGAACTCAGATGATCGCGACGTAGGATTTCCGATCGCGACGAACTTCACGCTTGCTGAAGTCAAGATACCTTCAGCCATTGTCCAAATGTTATGCGGAACGCCCGTCGCTTCGTCGAACACAAGAAGGACGTGCGGTGCGTGGAAGCCTTGAAAGCTCGACTGCGTGCCTTGTCCTGATTCGCCGCTCAGCTCATTGCGCGGAGTGAATCCGATAGCAAACCAATCGCCTTCGGGCGTGAGTTGCCATTCGGTGAGATTCATCTTACCGCCGAGCGGAAACTTGCTTCGCGCGTAGGCGCTTCGAATCTCAGACCATAGAATGTTTTTGACTTGGTTGTACGTTGGCGCTGTCGTGATGATCTTCGAGTACGGGAAGACGCTCGCGTACCAAAGAACTACGCGGGCGAGTGTCCAGCTCTTACCGACGTCGTGACAAGCTGAAATTGCAACGCGATCATTTGTCGCAATCTCTTGCAGTACCTTGCACTGGTAAGCTTCAAGAGTTTCGACACCAAGCACTCGCTCGAAGAACAAAGCGGGATTGGATTGGAATTCTTTAAGCGCTTTACGTTGCTCATTGCTGATCATGCACGCGCACAGAAGAACGGTCTAACGTAGAAGTAGCCCGGATATTTGAGCTTCATTTTCTTATCGTTGTAAATTTCTATGAATCGCTTTTGCTGCTCTTCCGAAAGATGCTGAAAGTAAAACTTGGTGTGCGTTCTCTCTTCAGTAATCCAGTGCGGACACGCTTCAACCTTTTCTGTTATCTGATCACTTGTTAAGTTGCGCGGAAACTCACAATTACAATCTTTGCGATATCGTATCTTAAACAACTTAGATCCGACGGTATTGTCCACGTAAATTTTGTAAGACTTATCTGTCGGTGTCAGCTCAACGTCGCCTGACTCAATACGCTGCATAAGAGTATTGGGATTCAAGCTTCCGCAATAACTGCACGTATCGTCTTCGCGCCAAGAATCTTCTTTAGGAAGTTTGAACGGTCCTTCAATTCTTCGCGGGCATTTCATTCTTTGTCGCCTTTCGCGATCTCGCGCACCAAATCGTTGAACGACTGAAATAGATCGGTGCCTTGTGCGCCGGTAAGCTCAACTGCTTTGCGCTTCGGATAAACGAACTCCATAATGCTCACGGCGGAATCTTTGGCGACAGTCATAGCGCCGACAGCGCCGAAGCCGTTGTGATGCAGAAGCCTTTTTTTGTAGAGCTTCGTTGCTTCTGCATGCACTTCGACAAGTGCAGCAACCGGATCGAAGTTCTTCGATCGCAGCGTTTCAATAAGATCAAAGCGCAGCTCTTCCGTCTTGCGGTAAGTTGCGCCCTTCTTCGGTCCTGGCTTTTTGCGTTGCGGTGTACTTTCGTCCATATGTGCTTTGTTCGAAGCTGCTTCGTTCAATTCGCAATGTCAAGGCCGTTCGGTTTCCCCCATGAAGACCGACTTTTGCGGTCTTCGAAAACGTGTAGGGTGTAGGATAGCTTTCCTATCCTTCTCCCATCTCTCTACAGCCGCCTATTTTCCCCTCTTTTTCTTCTTCTTTTTTTTCTTTGAGTAGAGAAAGAAAGAAACCTACATTACCCTACATAAACCGACCTAACTTGCCGGAACTTCAAGCGAAGAACGAAGATCGCTGAGCCTACAGCTTCGTACATTTGCCTACACTACCCTACACATTAAGCGAAGAACGAAGCCCGACGTGTGTAGGTGCGTGACGGTAACGTGAAGGATTGTGTAGGGTCTAAAATTCGACAGGTCCGACGTTTCCACGTCGAAACTTCATACCAAAATACTCAACGCCTGAATTGGTGCGTCGTTTGCGTTTTGCGACTTCTGGGATTGCGTTGATCCGTTTGTAGAATTTCAGCTCGGCGTAAGCGTACTGACCGATCGTTTGCTTGTAGGCTTCGTACAATTGTCGTGGCTTCAAACACTCCGTAGTTTCCTTAGCGTCGAACGAAATGGTTTCAGCAAGCCATTGAGCAGCGGTGCACGAAGAGCTACGAATCTCTTCCATCTCAAGCGCCGATTTATCGCTCTTCGTGAATCCTTCTTGACGTTCAAGTCGCTTCCAGCCTTCAAAAGCAAAGTTGAAAATACCGGGAAGCTCAGCAAGTAATTTTTTCTTCAAGTTGCGATCTTGCAGCGATTCGTCGGTCAAATCTTTTTTCCACGGAATAATAATCGGGCGTGACAGCATTCCGGGCGACAAGTCTTTGAGCATCGGCACTTCGTTGTAAGTCATGATCAACTTTGCGCGAGATCGAAATTTATACGGATCTCCGTACTTCTTTTGCGCGTTCACATCGCCGTCGCCGGTTAGATTTTTGAACTGACTTGAATCCGACAATTCTTCGGGCGAAGTCTCTTCTGAGAAGTTCGCAATCTTGCCGTCGAGATCAGCGCTTGAAAACTTGTCCTGTGAAATGGCTTTGATCGAAAGAGAAGAGTAGTTATCAGCGCCGATCAAAGCTTTGAGCACGTCTAAGAATGTCGATTTACCGTTTCGTCCGCTACCCGATAGCCACAGCGCTTTGTGGTACTTGTATTCCCCCCCGCGCACAACGTAGCCCATGAACTCTTGCAAAATAGCGACAAGGTCTTTGTCACCAAGCATGACGTCGTTTAGCCACCATTCGAACGTCGGGCACAGTGCATTTGGATCGTAATCATACGGCAATACTCCTCTGAATCCATATTCGGGACTATGAGGGATGAGTCGAGCTGAATTACCGGCACCGTCTTCGAGTTGCAAAATTCCGTTTCTAAAATTGATCTTATTTTCTGTAGTACGAAGAAAAAAGGATCGGAACTCGATGTTGTTTGCGAAGACTTTGTGGCAGAATTCTTGTCGCAGTTTTTCTTGCGGCTTAGGTTCGAACGCTTCTTCAGCGAAGCCTTTGATTTCGATCGGTGTGCAGTCTGCATAATGTGTCCCCTTAAAAACGACGACGCTCTTGGTATCTGCTATCGTCTTGTAAGCGTGCTTCTTCTTGAACTCTTCTAGCAGCGCATTGTAATCCGGTAATAGCTTTCCTTTGTCGCCGACGATGTAAAAGCGCGTGTCGAAGATATTGACCGGCGAATTGATCTTGCCGTAGAGCGGGCACGACTTACATTCGTCACTGAGTGTCGCGATGTTTTGGCACGTGCGCGGTGCGGATTCTTTTTCAGCCTGATCAATCTTGTCGTTGCACTGTGAAACCGAGTAGCCGGGATGCCCGATCGAGATCGCATGACACTGCTTACGTCCCTCTTGAAAGCGTGAGACGATCGAAAGAGCGGCGTACCATTGCGGTTCATTGACCGTCGCAGGCTTCTCTTTACAGCGCTTGAGGAACCCACAGCGCTCAAACGCCGCCGTACCAGACGGTGCAAGCCAAGTCTTCTCGATCGTCTTCGTGGGGGAAGCCTTGGGCGTCTCCGCCAAGGTCTTAAGTAGCTGCGTGAGTTTGTCGAGCGGCGAACGTAGAGCGGTGACCGGAATGTCTAGGCTACCGCGCTTTTCAGCCGTGAGCTTGATTCGTTCAAGATCAATTTCAAGATCACCGAGCGCGATCTTGTACAGTCCCGTCTTGGGATGCCGAGATCCGAGTGCGCGGAACTTTCGATTTGCGTTGTAAATCGTCGTATCTAAGGATTTATAGGTTGACTTAAGATGCGTCGCGAGTCGGTTGAGAATCACGCCAAGATCATTCGACGGTTGAAGGCCGAAGCAATCAAACGGCACGCCTACGTGGAATCCTTTCGAACCTGAATAGCAAATGAAGACGTCGTGAACGCCAAGCCATTCGACGAAGGCGCGAGTGTCGGCAAGGGCTTGAACGCCCGCCGGTATTTTATTTTCTTCGTCGGCGTGTGAATCAAAATCAAACCACACGTAGCCGAGTGACGGGCGCATAAGGCCGCTATAGCTATTGAAATTTTCTCTCGGTTCTAGGTCAAACGCGCAGTGATAAGCTTCGCCGCCGTCGTGTGCTTTGATAGTATCGCGCAAGCTTTCAGCCGGAATATGGCCTTCGTATCCGAAAGCCTTGGTGCTGTGAACGAAGTAGTTAGCCCATTGAGACATGTGCTACCTCTTCGCGTGCAATTTCAAATTTGCGCTCGCTGTCTTCGAATGCGATCACGACTTGCCAGCCGGAATGAAAAGCGATCACTTGCAGCACAAGCGTTTCGCCTTGGTGCCTGATCACGATTTTATCGCCGAGCTTTCGCTTAAGTCTTAGACCAGAAGGCACCGCTTGCGGCGGCACTTCTTTAAGAACGGACATCCAATATCCCCCACGATTCAGATACGTCCGTTGTAAGCCGCACGGTTTTGGATTGTCAAATGCAATTGTCCGTGCAAAACAAATAACTATGACGCACGAACCCAGTTGTTTGATCTATCTCTGTACTTGCAAAAATAAAAACGGAGCTACGCCAAAGACGCAGCTCCGAATTCTATTGACTGAAATTCCGAAGATTACTGAATTGAGTCGGATTCGGTAATGTACAGGTTTCCGGTCGAAGAAGTAATACCGGAAACTTTCCAGCTCCCTTCAACGCCAAAAACTTGCGGCGTCTTTGCGGGAAGATAGATTTTCGCGTTGGTAGCGACGGGCGTAGCGCCGAACAAAATCCAACAATCGGCGTCGCTCACAACTCGCACTGACTTCGTCGTCGAAGCGAAAGCGGAGCTTTCAGCGTGCGTACTTGTTAACGCCAAAACTTGCGGACGAAGTTGCGGCTGAATGGGGTGTTTGTAGCTCATAGTCTCTTGCCTCTTTTTAAAGTCAGCTCAATTGAACTGACTATGACTTGTGTCTTTTCAGAATTAAGATAGGTTCAAAACAATGGCTGCGCAAGCAAAACCGAAAATGGTGTCTCAGCACTCCGTCGATCTCGCAATGCGGATCTTAGGTCCATTCGGTGCAAATCAAGCGTATTACCTTGAATATCTTCTGATCAACTTTCCACATGCGCGAGCACTCAAAGGCTTGGAATGGCTGTGCTCCAAAGGCATTCGCGGGAAGCTCTTTGAAGAGTTTGTCCGCGATACCTGCAAAGGTTCGGCGCTTGAATTCTGCAAACAGGTTTTTCGCGGCATGGAGCGAGACAAGGACGTCAAACCCATTTACGCAAAGGACTTGCTCACATGAGCGAAAAACGAAGCCCGCAAAGCCTAGAAGGCGTGTTCTACATTGTCAGTATCGCCGCAATCGTGCTCGGCGGAATCTTGTGGTTAGTCGCGATCGACAACAAAGCGACGGCGTCCGTCCAAGGCGTGCAAGAAGTTCAGCACAAGCTTGAAGACGATCGAAAGGCGTTCGAAGAGATTCGCATTCGTCTCACTCATATCGAAGACGCGGTGAATGCGCCGGAATTTAGATCAGCGCCGAAAGCGCGTAAATTCTAATCGCGCAGGGGTTGTGCGCTTTGGAGCGCATTCATCGTTTGAAAAGTATTTGGACTTACTCTCAGGCAAGCACCGCCACGTGCGCTTGCATCCGCATTTACAAGTCCGAGTTTCAAGTTTGATCTTTGGCACTATTCTTAGTTTACTATTCAGCCGCCCGCTGTCAAACTGAATGCATGCCGGGCGCAGCGTTTGGGACGCTTCGGGAATGGTGTGCAGAGCACCTGTGGGGGATTCCTGAAAAGAGTAGGGCACCGAAACTCCTTCGCCTGACTCACTCACGGATCGGTTCGAATCCGACGCCCGGCACCTTTTCAATCGTCATGCAATGCACATTTCGATAGGAACCGCACTTCGCGCAGGGGTTGACGTCGCGCTCTTCAAGCTCGCGAACAATGACCTTCGTGACGTCGTCTTCGTCATAGCAGTTGGAAAGATCGCCGAACTTCTCAGCGAATCGCCCATAGACTTCTAATCCTTTTTGCAGGTCTTCTTGTCCGCGCTCAAGTGCTCCGATCTTCTCGCGAAGCTCTTCGTTCAATCCCATGAGATCGCGGCGCGTGGCTTCGAGTGCTACGGCGTATTCTTTGAGACGTTGATTGTCCTTGCGAAGACCTTCCAGCGTTCCGAATTCGTGCTCTATAGACATGGCTCTTCAACCTTCTTCTTTTTCCAGCCGTGACTACGGCGCATGTTTTCTTCTTGCGTAATGATTTCAAGATTGCATTTGCGGTTATCTAGTCCGTCGTCGTTGAGATGATCGACGACGCGATCAGGGTCAAGGCTTCCCGGCGGAAGGTCGAGCACGAATCGGTGCATGCGGATCTTCACTCGCTTACCGTTCATGGTTTCGCGCCTAATAGCGTAGTGCTTGGTGCCGCGAGATTCCAAGCTTGCATACCATTTGAACGCGTTTAAGCGCTCAAAGTCTTCGTCGTCCACATGCGCCCACAAGCCTTTTGATAGTTTGATTTTAGCCATGAATGTAGAAGCTTCCCACGTAAGCAGCGAACAACGCCGCGTAGCACAATAAAACTGCGATCCCGAATTTCATAAAACGCAAGTAACTTTTTTATTTGCAATTCGCAAGTGCGATGATAGCAATTTGCACACCGGGGGAATGAATCACCATGATCGACAAGTCACTTCAAGACGGCTACCAGAATCTTCTTAAAGAAAACACACGACTTCACGCTGAGAAAAAACAAATCGCCGATGCGGCTGAGAAGGCAATACGCAACGCGGGCGAAGTGATCGAAAAGCTCGAAAAGATCATTGATAGCTTAATTGGTAATTGCGTGACGCTTGTGCGCACGCTTCCCGATTCATCGGAGCGTCGTCAAGTTGAGCAGGACATTTTGAACCTGACTCCGCTGAGGATTGGTGCCGACGGGCAAGAGAAGGTGAAAAAATGAGAGTATCAAGATTCCTTTTTAATTGGGCGTTTATGCTCACGTCGCCGATTTGGGTTTTGCCTGTGTTCGCATTCGTTGCGATTTGGAGCTTGCTTGCTCCGCGCAAGTATCCTGATTTTTTTGACGTTGCGTCCGGCAAGTCTTGGATTATTTAAATCGAAAGCCCATATGAATCAAACAACCTATTTCGAATGTAAGTGCTCTTTCAAAACGAAAGTGAGCTTTAAAAAGCCGCACATTGTAGAACCGTCGATCGTGAATATGGAGTGCTGCGAGTGCAAGAGCCGCTACACGCTCAAATTTAAAAAGCATCGCACTGAGAAGGACAAGGTACACGTCGAGAGTCGTTTGTACCACGTATCGCCTGTGCTTGAAGCGCTCTTAAAAGAAGAAGCCGAATTCAATTCCGAACCCTTGGGGGATTCCGCCACGTGAGCATTCAAATAACGGCATACGAAGTAACGGTGAAGCAAAATGAGGACCGTACGCAAGGACAAGTCGTTTTGACGGTGAATTTCAACGGACACGTCAAAGAGCGTTGCGACGCGCTTCTGATGATCTTGGACGCTTGGGATGATTCTATGAAAGAAGCGGGCTTCGATCCGCTCAAGAGTCACGCCGCTTTTCAGCGCGAAGGGAAGATGAACTAATGTCAAACGTCAATCATCCGTCTCATTATAATAGCGGGAAGATCGAAGTCATTGAAGCAATCGAGGATTGGAAGCTTGACTATCATTGCGGCAACGCTGTGAAGTACGTCGCCCGCGCAGGCAAAAAAGATCCGTCCAAAGAGATTGAAGATTTGGAAAAAGCGACATGGTATCTGAAACGGAAGATCGAGAAGCTGCGAGCGAAGAACGAAGGACGGGAAGCGACGCGCCCGAACGACATGAATCCGCGTGCCTCTACTTCTGCGACCGTTGCCTTGACTTCCAAAAAACGCGGACCGCGTCGGGCTACTGCTCGGCATGTACGTTGAGTTATGAAACCTTCTGAAGCTTTATCGTTCAGTCGTCCACTATGGAAACACCAAGCGGAGTGCTTAGATCGTTTTGCCTACTTACCGGAAGCAGCACTTCTTCATGAAATGGGAACCGGAAAAACGACAACCGCAATCGCGTGGTGTCGAGCAAAGTACAACGTCGCAAAGAGCATCTTACCGACATTGATCGTTTCCCCCAAGGTTTCGCTTGAAAACTGGCTTGACGAAATTAAGCGCAACGCACCTGCGAAAGTGTTTGATAGCGCGGTGATATTGAAGGGTAGCGAGAAGAAGCGAATTGAAATACTGCGCTTTAGTGAAGCGAAAATTTTTATCGTCAATCCCGAAGCGTTTGACATGGAAGGATTAGTTGAGCAGCTTCACAAGAAGGCGTTTCAAATCGTACTGATCGACGAAGTGCATCGCTTCAAGAATCCAAAGAGCAAGCGGCTTGGGAATCTCCTTTATATAACGGATTTTGCTGCAAATCGAATGATCATGACCGGCACGCTGATATTAAACAGCTATCTCGACATTTGGGCGCAATGGCGAATCCTTGATAAAGGCGCTACTTTCGGGCTTAACTTCTACACGTTTCGCGAGCAATGGTTTCGTGACGCGAATGTCGCTTGGAAAGGGAAGCCCAAATACTTCCCGAACTACGTTCCAAAGCCCGGCATTGACGGCGAACTGTCAGTCAAGATCGAGCGCAAGGCGTCTCGGAAGACAAAGGCTGAGTGCTTAGACCTTCCCCCCCTGATCAAACTCATTGAGCACGTCGAGCTTGGCGCTGATCAAGCGAAAGCCTACAAGCAAATGGAAGCGGACTTAATCGCCGAAGTGAAAGCAGGCGTGTGCGTTGCTACGAATGCCCTTGTGCGCGTCCTTCGCATGCTCCAAATTCTCACAGGCTACGTGCAGGTTGAGCGAGATAACGAGAAGTTTGCTCACCAATTGAAAGAGAATCCGCGCTTGCAGCGACTCAAAGAACTCCTTGAAGAGATCACGCCCGCGCACAAGGTGATCGTTTGGTGCAACTTCCAAGCAAACTACGCGTCGATTCGCGATCTTTGTGACGAACTTAACGTCGAGTATGCTGAGATTCACGGCGAGAAGGGCGAGCATCGCAAAGAAGAGATGCGCTTTCAAAACGATCCGAAGTGCCGTGTCATGATCGCAAACCCCCAAGCGGGCGGAGTTGCAATCAATCTCACGGAAGCGTCGTATGCGATCTATTACAGTCGCGGCTATAGCCTTGGCGACAGACTTCAATCGGAAGCCCGCTGCCACCGTGGGGGTAGCGAGAAGCACCAAAAGATCACGCTCATTGATCTAGCTGCGCCCGGCACGCTTGACGAAGACGTTCTTGCAGCACTCCTTCGCAAGGAAAACTTTAGTGACAACGTATTATCGCGACTTCAAGAGCGTTATATCAGCAAACAAAATGTATAAAATACGCTTGCCGAGCTGCAAGCATAGTGATAGCAAACTGCAATGGCACAATCGAGTGAATCAAAGGTTTTAAAAGATTACGCAAATGATCTTTATTTAGCGTCCGACGCTGTTGGCATGACCGAATGGGAAAAGGACTTTGCGTTTGATATGAGCAATCAAGTGAGCTACAGCGCAAAACAAAGAGACAAGATTCTAGCGCTTGTCGAGAAGTACGAACTATGAACGAACATACTTCGCTTGCGCTTATGATCTCGACGTGCGTGATCGCGATTTGCACCGCTTCGGTGAAGGGGTGTCAGTCGGTTTATAACCCGGATTCGATTCGCGCCGATACTGAGCAGCGCGTACAGATTTACAAAATGACAAAGGGGGAATCACATGAGCAGCAAACTCACTGACATTGCGAAGCGCTATAAAGAGCTTCAAGATAAGCACGAAGCGAAGAGCGACGAACTGAAGGCGATCGGTAAGGACTGGACCGCCTGCGAGACTGAGCTTTTAGAAGCTATGGTTGACGAAGGCGTGAACTCAATCAAGATCGACGGCGTAGGTCTTCTGTCCATGCGCACAAAGAACTACTTGAACGTGAACGCCGCAAACAAGCCTGAATTTTACAAGTACCTTCAAGAGTCAGGTAACGGCGGACTTCTCAAGCTCGACGTGAATCCGCGCACACTCACTTCGTTCTTAGGTGAGCATCTTCAAGAGCTGATCAAAGCGAAGGTGCAAGCGGAAGGCAAAGATGAGATCGAAGCGCGGAACGAAGCACTTGAATTCTTGAAATCAAAGGGCGCTGCTTACTTCAGCGAGCGCGGCATATCGCTGCGTTCGCAATAACAAGGGGGATTAAAATGGCTACTGCAAAGAAAAAAGAAGCTCCAAAACCTGAAACGAAGGCTGAGAGTGTTGCTTCAACTGAAGCAACAAAAGCCGTAGCAACTGCGACACAAGGCGCGTTGCCTGCGATCAGCGGAGCAAGTGAGCGCATTAAAGCGGCACTTGCTGAAGTCGCGGACAATTTGAAGTCGGTTGAAAACTACCGTCTTCCGCGCACGAAGCTCACAAGCGAAGGCTTTGAGCTTTCCGAAGGCGAAGAGCCGGTTGAAGAGCTTGAAGGCATTCTGATTCACGCGAAGAAAACCAACGTCTATTACGACAAGCCTTACAATGCGTCCGACGTCACGCCGCCAACGTGCTTCAGTCTTGACGGCGACAAGCCCGACAAGTCGATTCAAAAGCCGATTCACGCGACTTGCAAAGGCTGCCCAATGGCGGAGTTTGGAACGAACGCCATGAAGTCCGGCAAAGCGTGCCGAAATCTCAAGCCGCTCTTTTTGATTCGTCAAAGTGAGGACGGCATGGCGATCATTCCACGACAAATCACGATCACGCCGACAAGCTTGAAGTCCGCAAATCAGTACCTCATGGATCTCACCGAGCGCGGAATTGCGTACCGCAAGGTGCTCACGAAGATCACGACGTACAAAGAGAATGCAAAAGATCCGTATCGAAAAATGAAATTTTCGATTGCAAAACGCTTGGACGCGCAAGACGTCGCGGACGTCGAGGTATTACGCAAACAATGGCTTCCGATCATGGACGCACAAAACGTCGATCAAAATGAAGTTGACAGCGGAGCAGGCGCGGCGGTAGCTGCTGAAGCTTCGGGAGAGTATTGAAAATGACTGAACCTAAGAAAACCATTCTTTATCTGCATGTCAGTGCGAATACGAAACGCTGGCTGAAGCGCCTTTGTGCGCAGCAAGTTGGAACCGTCTCGCAAAGCACTATGGCTGAGCAAGTTTTTGTCGCCGCGCAAAAACTTGGAATCTTCGATCGCGGCAATAAATCTAGGGGGAAAAATGGCAAGAACAAAGTACAAGCTAGGCACGTTCGTTAAAACCGTTGAGACTGAAGACAACAACTCGCATTACGGCGCTGTGGAAGAGATCCGCACGACGGTCGCAGGCACCGAGTACAAGCTTACCGGCCTTGACGAAACCGTTCGCGAAGACGATATCGCAGCGGCTTATCGCGAGATCACTCCGCGTGCTCCGAAGTCTCGGACTTCCGCCAAGGGGAAGTCGAAGAAGTCTCGCGCTGAAACTCAGGCGAACGCAGCGGCCTAATATCCTTAGCAACTCCGTATAACGTATTTGGTTATACTTTTGCGGGATTCACGACGGCGACGTAGGTTTGTAAATGGACTTTGCTAGCGGGTCCGCCTACGTCGCCGTTTTATTTTGAGGGGGAAGTATGGAAAAAGAAGCTGAAGTCGCTGAACAACCCGTTGCCGTCGAACTCATGCCGTCGCAGGACCGCGCAAGCATCGTGCTTTTAATGCGCTCCGATCAACCGATTGGACTTGCGACGTTGATTCCGACGCTCGAAAACTTTACGGACTTGCTCAAAAAGCAGCTCGAAAAACAACGCTCCAAGATCGACGTCCAAAAGCCCAAAATCATCATACCATGACGCCTAACCAAATGTGGCTTCTTCGCGATATCATCGAAGAGATCATTAAAAAACTTCCGCGCGACGGCGGACAACCCACCGACGTAAGGCTTCGTTTCACGACGCCAAACGAGTGCGACTTACACGAAATATCGAAAGAGTTGAATCATGCTTGTTACAAAAAAGAACTTCGACAAAGCTTTGAAAGAGTTGGCGGAAGCCGCGAACCGAGACAAAGCACTATCGACGGATAGCGAAACCTTTTGCCTCAATTGGTGGGATACTCCTTGGTACGATCCGCACGGAATCAAGCCCGGCGTTTTTGCGTGGCAATTCGCGACGAAAGACACTGAGTATTATTTCGACTTTCATTATGAAAGCGACAAGCTTAACGACAAGCATTTTGCTATCATCAACCGCGAGCTGTGCGCGAATCCTGAAACCATTTGGTTTATCGCAAACGCTAAGTTCGATCTTCACCAACTGCGCAACTACGACGTCGATTTTAAAGGCCGCATTCATTGCACGAAGGCCATTGCTCGCGTTGTGGACAACGTCGAACCGGAATTGCGACTCGACGCCTTGGCGACGAAGTATCTCGGTGAAGGCAAGTTCCTTGACATGGCGGCGATTTGCAAAGAGAAGGGCTTCGTCACGAAGGTCAAAAAGTTCGGGCATAACGACAAGTACGAAGAAGTCCTGCACTTTGATCGCATTGAAGCCGGTCCGATGATCGAGTACGGTAAGATCGACGTTCGCCGCTGCTTTGATTTGGGCGTTTTTCAGGTCAAAAAGGTGCTTGAAATTGACCGCGAAGTTCACGATAAATTGCCGCCACAGCACGACGGGCGACAAGTGAAGCTTTACGACGTCCTTGTGAATGAGCAAAAATTAACGAAGGTGCTCTTTGAAATGGAGCGCGAAGGAGTTTTGATTGACCGTGCTTACACCGAAGAAGCCTACGAACACGAAGTCGCCGAGTACACGCGAATTGAGAGTGAGCTTGATCGAATTGGCAAACCATATAGCGAAACAAAAATCGACTGGAATTCAGCGAAGCAGCTTAAGCCCATTTTTGACGCTATCGGCGAACCCTACACTTACACCGAAAAAGGAAACGCAAGTTTCGACAAAGACGCCCTTGAAGATAGTGAATCCGAGATTGCAAAGCTGATCTTAAAATTCCGCTATCACAACAAACGCGCACACACGTACTTCGAAAATTTCATTTGGCTTGCAGACCGCAATAACGTGATTCACGCAGATGCGCAGCAACCCGGCACGCAGTACGCTCGCATGAGCTACTGGCAACCGAATCTTCAAAACGTACCTAAGCGCGGCGACAAGGACGAAGCGAAGTACAAAGTTCGTCGCTGCTTCATTCCGAAACCCGGTACGCTGCTTTTAGATAAAGATTACAAAGGCGCGGAATACTACATGAGCATGGACTACGCTCGACAAATGGACGTCGTCGAAGAGCTGAAAGCAGGTTTAGATCCGCACAAGCGCTTAGGTGCCGAAATGAACCTTGAGCGCGATCCGGCGAAGACGATGCAATTTCGCATTCTTTACGGCGGCGGCGGGGGGGTTGTCGGTCGAGCACTCGGATACAAAGGCGCTGAAGCGGATCGCATTGGAAAGCAAAAGAAGAAGGAATATTTTCAGCGAGTGCCGAAGCTTCACCTACTCATTTGCCAAGTCGCAGGCGGCTGGTACAACGGGCGAAAGATCACGGGCGTTGCGGAATCTCGCGGCTACGTTTTCAACTGGCTTGGACGCGTTCTTAAGTACCCACCGAATCGCGCCTACGCTGCGTTCAACGGGCTGATTCAATCGGGCGTCGGCGACATGACGAAAGTCGCAATGGTGGACATTCACGAAAACGTGCTTAAAGGCCACAAAACCAAGATGCTTCTTCAAGTCCACGACGCAATTTTGTTCAAGTTCTATCCCGACGAAGCGCACCTGTTACCGAAGATCGACGAAGCCATGTGCCGGGCGTACCCCCACCGAGTGCTACCCATGAA
>Ga0134128_10001050_pt1 | contig 36877 bp, 32 predicted proteins | sample KB31754_FD_96462 | JGI IMG/M metagenome (GOLD analysis project Ga0134128, IMG submission 96462) | Terrestrial soil microbial communities with excess Nitrogen fertilizer from Kellogg Biological Station, Michigan, USA - KB3-175-4 | ecosystem: Environmental > Terrestrial > Soil > Unclassified ...
ACTTAGAAGTCGTGACCAAGCTGCCGGCATCTTCGACAGCTTTCACGTATTTCTCGAAGCTGGCTTCGCTGCGGTGGGGAGCCAGAACGATGCCGACGGCTCGTGTGATCCCTTGTTCGATCATATCTGCCAGAGCCTTCTCAATTGAAGGCCGGCTATACAACATGCCGACGAAAACCGGCGCCTGCGATGCATTGTTGGCGCGCATCGCCGTCTCGATGGCGGCGGCTTGCAGAGAAGTCAGTCTATTGTAGGGAGAACTTCCGCCGATGGTGGCATATTGATTGACCACAAGATCAATTCGTTCTTTGGGAACATTCCGGCCGCGCACCACGTTTTCGATAAACGGACGAACATCTTCCTGGCGTTCTGGTCCGCCAAACCCAACGAGGAAAACCGCTTTGTCTTCACTCATGTTGGCACTACTCTTTCTGAGGCGGCGTTTTCCTGGCTGTGGACAAACTCGACCAGAAAACGCACATTATCAGGATCGGTAGGCGGCAGTACCCCATGCCCGAGATTGAAGATATGCCCGTTGCGTCCACCTGCTTCCTGCAAAACGCGTTTTGCTTCTGCGGCAATCGTCGCGCGATCGCTGAGCAAAATGGTGGTATCGAGGTTGCCCTGTATACCTCTGTCGAAGCCGATTGTTTGCCAGGCGCGATCAAGCGATATCCGCCAATCGACGCCGACCACATCCCCGCCGGCTTGCACCATATTCGGTAGCAGTCCCGATGTGCCTGTTCCGAAATGAATTAACGGTGCTGCACCGCGCACGGTATCAATCACCTTCTTGGTGTACGGCTGGACATATTGTCTGTAATCAATGGGGCTGAGACACCCTACCCAGCTGTCGAACAATTGCACGGCTTCGGCTCCGGCCTCGATCTGCGCTTTCAAATATTCGCCGGTCAGTTCCGCCACTCTTTCCATGAGCAACTTCCAGGCTGGCGTTTCATTGCGCATAAACTGTTTGGTCTTATCGAAGTTTTTGGAAGAGCCGCCTTCGATCATGTACGATGCCAACGTAAACGGCGCTCCGGCAAATCCGATCAGCGGCACATCCTGCCGCAGAGTGCGGCGGGTGAGCTTGATGGCATTGAGCACATATCCCAAGTGTTCTTCAGCATGACATGGTCGCAATGACTGGACGTCCTGAAGTGAAGATAGCGGGCGATGAATTATCGGCCCCTCGCCTTTTGCATACTCCAGTCCGACGCCCAGGGGCTCAAGCGGTAGAAGAATGTCTGCAAATATGATGGCAGCGTCGACCTTGAGCATCTCGACTGCCATCACCGTCACTTCGCAGGCGAGTTCGGCGTTTTTGCAGAGATCGAGGAAGGAGGTGCGTGCTCGAATCTCGCGGAATTCCGACTGATATCTGCCGGCCTGCCGCATTAGCCATATGGGTGTGCGGTCGACACTCTCGCGGCGGCAGGCTCTCAAGAAGCGGCTTTCGCGGCTGCGTTTCTCCGCTTGAACATGCGTGGACGTGGACGCTTGGCGCTCGCCCGATTCGTTGTCCTGCGGTTTCGTCTGCGCCAAGTATAAAACCCTTTACACTATGCCTCCGCCCGTAGAGCGAGACATTGCTGATAGTATCTCACAGCGAATGCCGGGTTGCAGTGCTAGTCCTCAATAGCATGTACACGGTAAAATGCCGCTTTCTACCTAAATGACGCCATCGAGGGCGCTGCCAAGAGTATACGAGGACTGAACACGTGAAGACGTATTTAACTGCTGGATTGGGATTGTTGCTTGCTGTTAGCCAGTCGGCCGCATTTGCTGCTGCGGATACCAGCGCGGGGGCCGACGAGCTTCTCGCCAAGGGACGCATGGCCATGGACAAGGGCAAGTTCAAACAGGCGGCCGACACCTTCCGTGAAGCGATTCGTGTGGCGCCCGACAATGCCAGAGCGCATGCGAATCTCGGGGCGGCGCTGGCTGCACTGCATGATTTAGAAGAAACGATCGGCAACAAGGAAGCCGCGGAAAATAGCTATCAGACGGCCATTCTGGAAGAGAAGCAAGCGATGAAACTCGATGCTAACTATTCCACGCCGCACATCGTCCTCGGGCAAATCTACGCTAATCAAAGTAAATCCGCTGATGCTATTGCTGAGTTCAAGCAAGCGCTGGTGATTAAGCCGAGCAACTTCAAGGCTCAGCTCGACCTGGGCATCGCCTATCTGACCACAGGCGATCTGGACAACTCGATCACGGCGTTCAAAGAAGCGGAGAAGATCAATCCAAAAGATCCCGTACCGCACGTCAACCTCGGCATCTTGCTCGATAAAAAAGGCAATCACAAAGAAGCGATCACCGAAGAGCAAGAGGCGATCAATCTCAGTCCGAAGTTCTACGACGCGTACGTGAATCTCGGCAATATTTATCTCGATTCGGGCGACAACGATAACGCCAAGCAATATTTTGAAAAGGCGCTAAAAATGGCGCCCGGACATCCGAACGCCTTGAGCGGATTAGGTTGGGCATTGGCTCAGAAGAACTTCGTCAAAGAAGGCATTGCCAAACAGCGCCAGGCAATCAAGTCATATCCGGGATTCATTCCTGCCCATACGCGCCTAGCCATGCTGCTTGCTGAGAGTGGAGACAAATCGGCCGCCGATGCGGAGTTCAAAGAAGCTTTGAAGATTTCCCCGAAGGATCTGGCGGCGGGAACGGAATACGGACGCTTCCTGGCCAAGACCGGACAAACAGAGCAAGCGAAATCCCAGTTCAAAAAGGTGCTGGAAATCAACCCGCAATTTGAACCGGCCAAGCGCGGGCTAGCTTCGTTGGAAAATGCCAAGTAAATCAACGTACATTGCCCCCATTGGCGGTGGGCTTGGTGACCTGGTTGTATCGTTGCCGGCGTTGCAGTATCTGATTGCTCGGGCAGAGCGCACGGTACTTGTATCGCGCTCGCCTCGGCACGATGGCCTTGCCGAGCTCATACCCGGACTTGCCGGTACCGTGCGCGAAGTCGACTTTGATGCCACCAAGCTTGGTGTCGACGATCGTTATATAAATCTGCGCGATCATCCAATGCAAACGGAGCATCTTTGGGGCTCGCCCGAGTTCGATGCGAAGTTTCCCGATTACCGCATAGCCGACATACTGCGCGATATTTGTCACGACTTCGGCATCATGGCCGATTTCGATCATCTGCAGCCGCTGCCGTTTGAGCACCGTCCGGATTGCGAAGGAGCGGTGTTTCTTGTTCCGGGCTCGGAGGCGGCATTCAAGTGCTGGAGCGCGGAGCGCTGGTCTGAGTTAAGAGACAAGCTGCAGTCGCAAGGCGAGAGGGTGTTTGTTCTCGGACAGCCGGAAAGGTTTCGCAGCGTTCGCCGCTTGCTCGAGATGGGATTACCCTGGCTGCAAACGCCTAGCGTCCGTGACTTGCTGAATGCGATCAGCAGCGCGCGCGCGGTGATTAGCATCGACACCGGTCCTATGCATATGGCGCTGCAACAGCTAATTCCGACGGTGGCAATGTTCGTCAATCAGCCGGGATCGTTTCATTACATGCGTACTGTCGAACATTGTTATCCGATTCTATCGGCCCCCTGTCGTCCTGAATGCGTTCAAGCGACGTTCGACATGAAGCTGAACGAGGTCACCGAATTCAAGCAATGGGAACATCTTTTTGCCTGGGAGTGCCCGTTCGAGAGCGAAAAACCATGCATGAATGGAATTACAGTGGATATGGTGTTGGAAAAAACGAAGATTGCTTTGAAGCGTGGCAAGTCGACTTGCGGCTCGGCGGTCGTCTGCGAGCGATAGGATGATTATCAGGGTCAAAAATCTGCGACTGCGCGCAATCATCGGGGTGAACCCGTGGGAGCGAGTTGAAAAGCAGTCGGTGATTGTCAATATCGAGGTGGAGTTTGACGGCGATGCCGCAGCGGCGTCCGATGATCTCAAAGACACGATTGATTATCGAACTATAACCAAGAATGTCGCCGATTTCGTCGAAAACTCGCAGTTCCAGCTCGTCGAAGCACTTGCAGGAAATCTCTTGAAGCTTATTATGGAAGAACCGCGCATAACGCGGACCCGAGTCGAGGTCGACAAGCCAAATGCGACCAGATCGGGAGATTCGATCTCTGTAGAAGTGAGCGCCCGGAGGGCGTAAGCGAGGCCGGTCAATGGCTGTTTATATCGCACCTGCAGCTATGGGGCTAGGTGATCTGGTAGTGGCACTGCCGGTGGTGCAGAGTGCTATTGCCCATGGCGAGAAAGTATATTTAGTCATACGGCTTAAAGAGCATTTGCCGTTGGCGCAACGAATCAGTGGATTGTCCGGCGTAATCCTGGAATGGCAGCTCGATCCCACAAGGCTGAAAACCAATGACGTTTTCTACGATTTGCGCGATCACTATTTGCAGAAGCGATATTGGTGGGGATCCCGTCAGTTTATTCAGGCATATCCGGGATACAAGATCAATGATATACTTTCGATCATTTGCTCGGATCTCGGTCTGGAAGTCGATTTCGACAAGCTGACAATATTGCAATACAACAAGCGCAGTGAGGTTCGCAATTCAGTTTTGTTCATCCCCGGCAGTGCAATCGACGCCAAATGCTGGTCGCATGATGCATGGTTGAAGCTGGCCGATCAACTGCAATCCCAGGGCACCGCAGTTGGTGTCATTGGTGAGCCTGAGAATTCCTGGGCAGTGTCCGAACTGCTCACAGCGGGGCTGCACCACCATGCTACGCCGACGATTGCCGATGCGCTCGATTTGTTGTCCAGTTGCCGTGCTGTCGTGAGCGTCGATACCGGATTGATGCACCTGGCTGTTCACCAGTCTATTCCGACAGTCGGCATCTTCCGCCGCGATCCAGTTTACGTTCGCAATTTCCCGAATTTCCAGTCGGTAATTACGCCCAAGCAATGTTCCGATGCCTGCTACCAGAGAGAAGCGCAGTCGTTCCATCACCATCGCCCGTTAGCGGGCCCGCACTTCCGGCCGGCGAATTGGTCTTGCCAAACGGTCGACGGCGGGCATTGCCTTTCGTCCATTTCTGCTGCCAGCGTCATGGAAGCGCTCGAACAGGTACTGAACGTTGGCACGCCTGTGTAATCATCGATCATGTGGATCCGGTCATGTACTGGCGGGCGGCAGCCCACTTTGCGATGCTATGAAAACTTGCATCTGATGCAAGTTTTTATAGCGACCCTAGGGGCGACGGTTCGCCCGCGTTTAATGCATGTGCATTCGTATATCGCTGAAGATTCTCAAGTTTGCCGTCGGAATGAAAGTGCTCGGTCTGGTACGCGAAATTACTCGGCGCGGAATAAGTCGGCTGATCTTTGACCTTTGTCTTTGGCACGGTTGGGATTGCCTCCGCGATGGTTTGGAGATAATATAGGAGTGGTGGGCAAGAGATTCGAACTCTTACTTTACCGGGTGCAAGCCGATGGCCTCTACCAATTGGGCTAGCCCACCTAACTGAGCCGCTTCGGCGGCTTTTTTATTTCCCGGTACACGGCTCAACTCCGGCAACCGTGGTTTGTTGCCGGTGGTTGGGCGATTGATCGTTTTCTTGGCGCGCAGAGTCGCGAGCATGACGAATTTGCGAGATGCGTTTAGTAGGTATCGTCCCGAACGTCGTTGGTGCGAACTGCTATCGGAAGCGGGCTAAAGCCCGTAGGATATTGAGTCTACACGCCGATGTGGTCGCCGGCGTCGACAAATAAACATTCGCCGGTAACCAGTTCGTTCTTGATCAGATATTCGAGAGCCATCACGACGTTGTCCGGACCGAGTCGTTTCTGCAACAAATTTTGGTCGGCTGCGTTTTCGTACGTCTGAATCTCTACACCCACAGGCTGCATGATCAAGCCGGGCGCAATGCAGTTGACGCGAATATTTGGTGCAAGTTCGCTTGCCGACATACGCGTGAGCTCGAAAAGAGCTTTCTTGCTTAGCAGGTATGTGAAATATTCTGTTTGGCAACGCGTGATCGCCGTATCAACCATATTAACGATCATTCCGCGGCCACACTCGCGGGCAAAGGCTTGAGTGAGGAAGAAAGGGACTTTGACGTGCAGGTCGAAGTCCAAATCAAATTGGTCTTCGGTGGCCGTTAGCAATTTATTCTTGATGAACGCGGACGCACTGTTTATAAGCAAACTGGGCGCGCCCATATTCTGTTTGACTTCAGTGATCAAGCTCTGAACATCGCAAGGATCGGCAAAGTCTCTTTGGAATATGAAGCAGCGGCGGCCGAGGACTTTTACTTCAGAGGCTGTTTGCTCGGCATCTGTTTGCGAACTATTGTAGTGGAGCGCAACATCATAACCAAGTTGCGCCAGTCGCATGACCATCGCTTTGGCGAGTCGGCGGGCACCGGCCGTTACCAACGCGATTGGAGCTGTGGCGCCTGACTGCGTCGCCTTGCCGAGTTGAGTCTCGCTGGCTGGTGCGAAGCTGGCTGGAGTTGTTGTCTCGCTACCTGGCGACATCACTTACTCCGAATGGCGAAAATATTTTGGATGACGCCGGCAATGACCTGGTCGGGAGTGGAGGCACCGGCGGTGATACCGATAATCAAATCACCGTCCGGCAAGAACGGCTGAGTTAGTACCGATGTTTTGGAGCTCATGGGTTTGTGACTAATGCGATTGCCGGGACCGATGCAGTTGTCGCCGTCAATGTGATAAGCGGTGGGGTGGTGTTCGACGGCGATTTCGTATAAATGTCCCGTATTGGAAGAGTTATAGCCACCTATGACGATTACCAGATCTAATTGCTCCTTAACCAGCTCAAGCATTGCGTCCTGCCGCTCTTGGGTGGCATCGCAGATGGTGTCGCCGGGGCTGAGGAAGTGATCCTGCAAGTGGGTGACGCCGTACTTTTGCAGCATCGTGCGCTCGAAAAGTTTTCCGATTTGCTCAGTCTCGCTCTGCAGCATAGTCGTCTGGTTGGCGACACCCAGACGCTGTAAATGCAGGTCGGGATCGAAGCCCGCGGAGTACGCCCCTTTAAACCGCGTGAGAAACTCGTCTTTGTTGCCGCCTTCCAAGACGTAGCGGCATACCCACTCGGCTTGGGCGAGATTCTCTACGACCAGATAGCGGTCGGCGTGCGACGAGGTGGCGATGGTTTCCTCGTGATAATACTTTCCATGAATGACGGCTGTAAACTCAGCGCGTTTGTATTTGTCGATACGGTTCCACACCCGGGACACCCACGGGCATGTCGTGTCGACGATCTCGCAATTCTTGGTTTGCAGCAGCTGCATTTCATCGACGGATGCACCGAATGCAGGAAGAATAACGACGTCGCCTTCTGCAATCGGACTGAAATCTTTCGTACCATCGGGGGTTACCGGCACGAAGCCGATACCCATTTGCACCATTTTGTCGTTAACCAACGGATTGTGAATGATCTCATTGGTGATCCAGATGTGCTTGTCCGGGAATTGTTTGCGTGTTTCGTACGCCATTGACACGGCGCGGTCGACGCCCCAGCAAAAGCCGAAGGCCTGTGCCAACTTGATTGTGATTCCGGCTTGCGTTATGCAATTGTTATTTAGTCTGATCGATGCAATCAGCTCTGATTCATACTCGCGGCTCAAATCTGCTTGAATGAGATCTTTGAGCCCGAAGCCTTTTCGGTGGTATTTAGCGTTTGTAATCTGCACGTTTCCTGTCTGCAATTTTGCAGGCTGGCAGCCTGCGCTCCTCTGCTAGCAGGCCATTGTACAGGCCAAGTGCCGATCGCGATGATATTATGACTGGCCGTTTATTTGCTCATTTTTAAGCGAGGAATCCAAGTGAGAAAACTGCACACACTGCTTTCTGCAGCTCTGATGCTCGGTATGGCTGGCGGAGCCCCGGCATTTGCAGCTGATTCCAGCATGGTACAAACGGCCGCGTGGTTCCCCGTGCAAGCCGCCGGAGTGGCTACCGCATGGGTAATCGGTACGCCTATTTGTGTTGTGCGTCGTTCGGCTGTTCGCATCCATGATTGGACCAGCGAATACGCCGACAAAATTGGCGGACACGACCACTTCCCGCCGGTTTTGTTCGCATCGCTGCTTGCTGTTCCATTCGGAGCGGTGGCCGGCACCGGCGAAGGTATTTATTACGGCGGGCACAATGCCATCATGCATGGTATCGAGCATCCGTTCTCCATGGATTCATTCAGCCTTGGAAGCGATTTAGAGAAGTAATCGCTGTTTAAGCGATCTTCAAAACGCAGTGCCGCTCTCAATAGGGCGGCACTGTTGTTTCGATCGAACCGCCGCAAGGAGACCCTCTAACCCTTCACAATGACTGCCACTGAAAACTCCTCTTGGCAACTCTGATTTAACTTTCAAGCCTTTTTGAGGCGAGGGCGCGCTCACTTTGCTGGGTATAAATCGAGAGGAAATCAGAATTTGCGGTCGGCTGCAAGACCGCCCAATTGCCAGCTTGGGGGCTTTCTATGGGTAATGCTCTTAACGAAGAAAAGGTCCTGCGGATAAACTGTCCGGGATTCGGCGTGTCATCAACGCTGCCCCTTGGCGAAGCCAAACCGCTGGCCATGTATGAAGTTATTGTCGTTAACCCGACAAGCATTTTGCATTTGTTCGAAAACAATTCCGACGTGATCAAGCAGATCGAACTACTGCAGTCCGACGGAATGACGTCCTACCGTTATGAAACGGACAGCCCGCTGGAAAACATCCAGGCCGAAGTGGACATCCGCTCAGGCGAACTGTCGCAATTCCTCAAGAAAGGCGGGCTTTTGATCGTTTTCCTGGCGCCGCCCTTCACAGTATCCGGGCCCGAATTGGCCATGGATAACTATAGCTGGCTCGGTGACTGGTGCCCTGATAAGCCCACTGGCCCGAATGCGCGCAATATGAGCGCCACCATCCGCGGCAAGACGATTGAAACATCAGCCGATGCCGCTCAGTCCGTTTGGATCCCATACCTGAAACAGGCGGGACTCGAATGGAGCACAATCATTAGATTCGATAATTTGACGGATGGCGTGGTGCCGCTGGCTACAGCCGGACTGAACAAGATAATCGCCGGATTCAAATCGAGCGGACCAAAAGCCGGACAAGTCGTGTTTCTACCCGCTCCTTATGGAGCCGAATACGACGCCAAACTAAAAGAATGTATTGATCGCTGGTTCGCCCAACATATTGATGATTCTGCGCCGCCTGCCGGATTGCAGGATCTTTCGAAGGGACTATCAAGCCTTCTTGAAGAAGAAACTGACGAAGCAGAGCCCGCTGCTCCAGCGTCCAAGCCGCAACCATCCGCGGTATCACCACCAAAAGAAGAGCCGGCAGCTGCGCCTGCTGCTCCGGAGCCGGTGGAAGAGCCTGCGCCTGCTGTGCCGGCGGCAAGCACGCCGGTAGCCGAGCCAGTGGAGGCCAATGGTCATGGGGAAGTCGAGCTGAAGAAGGGCGAACCGCCGCAATTCTTCGACAAGAAAGAACCCGAGAAAGACGCCGAACCCGATCAACTCATTAAGAAAATGCAGAAAAACGTATCATCATCAGTAGAAGTTCCGGAATGGTGCTCGAAATTCTCCTTCGATGAGCTCGATGGATTGCGCCGCCAGCACGAGAATGTCGAAGAGCAAATTCGACTGGCGCAAATAAAGGCGAAAGAGCTCGAAGATCGCATCGCGCGCATGGAAGCATTGAAGAATTCTCTGCTCTCCGCCGACGGCGCCGCGCTTACCGCCGCTTGCACAGAAGTATTCCAACGGCTGGGTTGGGTGGTGAAAGAAGCTATGGGCTCAGACGGCGAATTGTGGCTTGTGGAAGACGATAAAACTCAAGCCATCGTTCGCTTGAATTATTCTTCTGCTCAGCCCAATCGTGCCGAGCTGGCCGCTTTGGCGGAATCAGTGATTACATACTGGGGCGCGCATGAAATCGAGCCGAAAGGCATTCTGGTGGCCAGCTCGTATGCCGATAAGCCGCTCCAGGAGCGCCCGGACGAGGACTTCCCTGACGCGATGCACGACTTTGCCAAGCGGAAGAACCTCTGCTTGCTCACAACCTGCCAGCTGCTGGCGGTTTTCCGCGATTTGGATATCTCGCAAGTCGACGCGAAGAAGGTTCGGGAAAATATTCTCACAACCAGCGGACGCGTGCCCGAATACCAGTTCAATAAAAAAGGCACAACTGCCGCCAAGCGGTAAACGTTTCCAATCGTAGCGGCGGGCGCAAGCCGGCTCGCTAAATTGACCAAGACCGGCAACTGGCGCCGCCCGTGCGCCGATTGCTGCCGCCTTTATTGAGTTGAAGTTATCTAGCCGACCCTCTAAAATCATTTCTATCGTCGTGGTTGGTCCGGCTTCGGCCGCCGCCGGCAGAACTGGTTAACTTGGGGAGCGGATGATGGCCGTAGTGTCCAACGAAGAGCGCAATCTCAATTACGATAACTTTGTAGGCAGGCTGGATATAGAGCTGCAGCGAGCCAAACGATACGGGCGTGTAGTTTCGGTTTGCATCATTTCCATCGATGGTGCGCACGAAGATAAAGGCAAATATCCCAAGTCTTTCTTGCGCGACTTCACCCAAATGATTCTCGACCAGGCACGCACGGTCGATATCTCGACGACGATCTCGAGTGAAGAATTTGCTTTGATTCTGCCCGAGACGGCATTCGCGAATGCTTTGCAGGCCGTTGAGCGCATCAGAGCCACCATTGCCGAACACGCTTTTGTCGACGAAGACAAAGAGCGCCGCATCACAGTCAGCATCGGACTTGCCGCATACCCCGAACACTCAAGTGATACCGCTGAGCTTGCTAGACGAGCCCTGCAAGCTGCCGATATGGCCAAACAAAAGGGCGGCAACAAGGTCTGCACTGCCTCAGATCTATAGCGGCGTCCCTCGTAGCATTAAAAACATCACCTCCGAAACGCGGATCTGGCGTGCGTTCGGGCTTTCGGAACCAGCACCCATGCCTGTCGTCAGGCCTGGGATATTAGGCTTGCCCATAACTTTGCCGAGCGAGTCCGAGATGCTGAAGAGGTTCTGTACATTGTGCCAACCTATACAGATTGACGAAGACTTCGGGATTTGTGAGCACAGCCCTGTCGATCATCTACTGCTGGTGCTCGCTGCTGTATTGGTGGGTCAGCTCTCGCTGAAAGATGCACATGTTTTCGCTCTCAAAGCCTGGCTTATTAAGCGTGCCGATGAGTTTCAACCGAACGATTATCTCGAGATCGGCATCAAGAATAAAGTGAATCCGGAGAACGTAGACTTGCTCGCTCGCGTAGGCAAAGACGATGGCGGACAAGTCGTCTTCTGGCATATGGGCTTGCCCTGGCCGGAATGCTGGGCTGCATAGTCACCGAAATTTTGTACCGGCGGGCGCAAGCCCGCTGATTTCTTCGCTACAACGCGCAATCGCCCGCCGCTACAAGGCGCGATCGATTTTCGCTGCCATGACGAAATCGGCTTCAGACAAGCCGTTGACAGCGTGCGTCCACATGTCGATGCCCAGCTCTCCCCAGCGCACCAGCAAGTCGGGATGATGTCCCTCTTCTTCGGCGATGGCGCCGACTTTGTTGGCGAGATCCAGAGCTTGCTTGAAGTCTTTCGTTTTCACCGATTTGTGCAACTTGTGATTTTCAATTACTTCCCAGTCTTTCAATTCACGCAGCATAGGTGCGTACTCGCCGCTGGACAGCGCCTTTGTGCCACCATGACACGCTTCGCACTTTTTGTCAGCAAGAGCCATAACTTCTCCTCGCGGAGCGGGCTTTCGCCCGCCGCTACCAATAATAGAATCTGGATAAACCTAAATCGAATCTGAATAAACTCAGCTGTCTTTGCCTGAGCTTGGCTCAATGGCAGCTTTGGAAATTCTACGGGTTTCTTCGACGTTTTCCTCTTCCTGAATTTCCATGTTGAAGACATCCATTTTCGGAATCGCCTTATCCTCGGGTGGGTCAACCAGTCCAAGGACGAGCTCAATATTGTAGGTCATGTTGAACGTCGTCGTGTTCATCTCAGCAAGCATGATTGCTTCGTAGAGAGAGACCAGAAGTGGAATGAACGTCCAGAACCACATGGCATAAATCAACCCGGAAGTTGTTTCACCCAAGTAAAACTTGTGGCCGCCTATCCAGCCTGTGGAGAGGGCGAGAATGATCGCTGTTCGCCGGGTGCGGCCGCCGGGAATTTCCTTGGAGGCGACGCCGACGGCGATCGCTCGCTGGCTTACCTGAACCAGCCGAGCTTCTTCCATAGCCAGCGAGTGTCTGGCGTCTTGTTTAGCCAAAGGACGTCCGTACATGCCGCACCAGCAGCGTACGCTCTCGCTGAGGCCACGCCGCAATCCGTATACCTCAGCTTCGGCAAGCAGGCGCTTGCAGCCTACACAGTACAGAGGCGCAAACTTAACTTCGTCTGCCTGCAATGGACGAAACTCTTCCTTTTGAAAGAGCAAGTCGTACGGGAGTGCGGAAGAGGCAACCAGGTCTTGCGACTTTTTAAGCCACGCTTCGCGCAATACCGCATCGCTGGAGTCTTGAGCAATAATCCGGTATTGGTCTGCCGCCTCTTGCAGCTTGTTGAGCTTTTCCAGTACCTCAGCCAGCGTTTTGCGGGCACTGATTTCCTTCTCTTGAGCATTGTCCAGAGGACGGCTGCGCTTGATCGCCTCCCGCAGGGCGTTGCAAGCTTCCTCGAACTGTCCCTCGCGCATTGCTGACTTACCGGCTTCCAGCCAGCTTTTGAAGGCTTCTTCGAGCTCTTCTTTTACGGGCGCCACATCGCTTACCTGAGGCGGCAACTCGGCGCTAAGGGGCGCCTTGCAATTGTGGCAGGCGACTTCCCATGGCTCAATGTTGGTTGCACAGTGTGGACAGGAGTTCATAAAAGGTACCCTATTCAGATTGTAGAACAGTTTGTCCCCCTACGTGCGGCTTTTTGGCGGATGCCCTAACCGGGCGGTTATCGCCTTATGCCCCGTCTGATAACGTTTACAATTAATGTTGCTGTCTCGCGCGTAGGCCGTCTGTCGGTTCGGGAGCTTCTCCCAGCAAAACAGATACATTCTGAAGCGCTCCGCCGTGCAAAATCTGCATATCCAATTTATCCCCCGGCTTGAGCGGCATAATCAGGCGGCGGATGTCGGCGTTGGTTTCCACCGGCTTACCTTTAACGGCCTTGATGATGTCTCCGGCCGAGACCCCGGCTTTCTGCGCCGGACCGTTTTTAACCACCAGGATCACGTAGACGCCCGACTGTTCGTCGAAGGGTGGCGGCGCGCTTTGCCGGGCATTGCTCATATACAGGCCCAAATAGCCACGCGCTATCTTGCCGTCATTGATTAGCTTTTGGCAGACTTCGTTGACTACATCTATCGGCACCGCGAACGCAATGTTTTGCGCGCTTCGGTGGACGGCAGTATTCATGCCTATAACTTCACCGTGAATATTGAGCAGCGGACCACCGGAGTTGCCGGGGTTGATCGCTGCGTCGGTTTGAAGGAGGTCGCCGCCCGGAACACTGGTATCAGATATGGTGCGCCCCACTGCGCTGACGATACCCAGGCTGACGGTGTGGTCCAGGCGCATCGGGGTGCCAATCGCTACTGCCCAATCGCCAGGCTCCACGTGCAGCTCTGCCGGGAAAGGCGCCACCGGCAAATTACCACTGTCGAACTTAATAACGGCCACGTCCGTAAACCAATCCCTGCCGATTATCTTCGCTGGATAACGGTTGTGATTGTTCAAGACGACAAACACGTCTTTGTCCAATCCGATCACGTGATTGCTGGTGACGACATAGCCGTCGTTGCGAATAATCATGCCTGCGCCTGCGCCGTGCGATATCGCGTCAGGTATTAATTCCGGAGTTACGTGCGCTTGCTCGTTGGCGTGCACCGGCTCCGTTTCTACCGTCACAACCCATTTAGCCGCATCTTTGGCAATGTCGGAGACGGTATGATCGGTGATAATAACCGAGCCCGGCTTCACCGAAGCGGTCGTTTCATGAGAAACAACGCTGCTCTTTTGCTGTTCACCAAGGAAAAATCCTAAGCCGCCGGCAAGCACGCATGTGACAATCCAGGCCAAAATCGGTGCCTGTCCCTGCTTCCCTGTCACGAGCCGTTGTCCTCGCCGTTAATAAAAATCGCCACGCCTAACCAGTAATGATATCACCGTATCAATGCCTGCAATCTGGTCGGCCGAGCCGGACTGCTGAACAAAACCTCCATCACCGCGCTTGATTGGGGCGAAAAGTTCATTTGCGAGAGGCGGCGCTCGATCGTGCGCACGACTTCTGCGGCTTCAAGAAAATCGACTTTGTGGCCGTCAAGCTGCAATTGTTTGATGCGCAAGCGGATGAGCGCCACTACGAAATAGAAATGATGAATGCCGGAAAGAAGGCTGAGATAGGCGAAATTCGGCCCGAGATAAAGTTTGGCGAATAATCTGGCATAAGCAAAGCGATGGATCAATTGCTCGGTGTCCTCGTCCAGCCTACCGAGAGTAACTTGTTGCAATTTCTCGAAGTCCATTTGTTCCGGTTTGGGTTGAACGATGTCCGTCATTAGCGCGCGAGCATCGATATCAAACTCGGAGTGCGAAAACACGTCCGCCGGCAAATAGGCATTGAACAAGTGCTTGAGGATTATGTGATCTATGGTGGCAGGTGATGCTTCCACTGGAGGCATGCTCTCGGGATCCGCGCCTGGCGGCAAGCACGCAGCGATGACGCGACTACATTCAAGTAATCGGTGTTCGGTGGAATCGAATTCGGGGCTGTCGAATACATCCAAGAGTTGTTTGTCGATGCGAAGGAAGTCATCCCACGGCAGGGCATGCCCATCGAGTAACTGCAGTTTGGACCAGTCCGGTCGTGTCGTGGGGAAGAGTTGCTCGTACAGCTTCAGTCGCTGCTCGAGAAGCTCCCTCTGTTCGTTCAGCAAGCGCCCATGATTGGAGAGCACTCCACTGCTGGCGAAACTTACATACACATATATCCCGGATGGAGTGAAGGAAAATGCGTGAGGGAAGAGGCGGCACATCGCCGGCTTCGCGTCGCACCCATGCTCTTCGTGCAGCCGGCAGCGATTGTTTTCAGTGAGGAAGTGGCAGCGTCCATCCTCACGTTTTTCCAGCGTGTGGCTAAAACCGCGAAACTTCTGATCGCCGCTTTTCAGGGCGCGAAAGGGAGCATCCGTGGTCAGGCTTTCGATGCGAGCCACGTCTTCGGTGGTGGCAGGCACGGGCCATTCCAGGCAGCAATTACCGCAGCCCGAGCATTCAAATCGGATGTGGTCGGGGATATGCAGACTTTGCACTAAATTAACCACGCGGCCGCCCATGCAGGAAGATAGCATATAATTGTGCGTCCTGCCCGCGTTGCAAAGCGGAGCTAGGGAGAGGAGCGCAGGCTGCCAGCCTGCATGAGCGGGCTCCCGCCCGCCGCTACCAAGCAGAATGTTCATGGAGACTTGATGACCGTTTCCAGTCACACCGACGAACCCGTCTCGGCTGATGCCACCGCATTTGGTGCGGCACGAAGTTCGCTTGACCGCCTGGTCAACCAACCGTGGTTTATTCCGGCCGTGCTGGCGTTGCTTTGTATCCTTGCTTATGCGCCTTACCTGAACATGCCGGCGCTGCTGGACGAGCAATACTTGCTGGCGTTCAGCAAAGCCGCCGGACATAGCGGCGTGTCGCTGGGCACCTTTCTCAACTGGAGAGGTCCTGATGTAGCCGATGCGTGGGGACCGGTGGTCACGTTAGCCATCAAACTCAGCCAAATATTATTGTTCGGCTCGCCCTTTCTGATGCGCGCGCAATCGCTGCTTGTCCATATCGCGGCAACGATTCTTCTGTTCTACCTGTGCCGTCCGATCGCCCCGAGTCGGTGGTTGCCTTTTGCGGCAGCGGCGTTGTTTGGCCTGTATCCGCTCAATCCGGAGTCGGTTCTATGGCTCGGGGGCAAAGGCTCTCAGTTAGCCGGAGTGTTCGCGCCGGCCTCGTTGTGTGCTTATCAACGCTCCAACTGGCGCTGGCTTCTTGCCTCGTTGGTTTTGTTTAGCGCTGCGCTGTTGTCCTCTGCGTCGATTTGGCCGCTGGCGGTACTGTTCACGGTGTGGGAGTTGTTCAATCGGTTTGTCTGGCGGGCGCGAGGCGACGTTCGGGACGACACACTGTCGGTGGAGGCGCCACTCGGCTTTCTTGTTCTCACTGCGGCGTACATAGCAGGTACCGGCTTACTCGCGCAGTTCATGACCCTGGCTGCCCCCGATTTGCATTGGAAAACCGTCTTTCAGACTTTGCGCGCTTGCTTCCTGCCCATCAATGAATCTATCTTTTCTCATTACGTCAGGCATTATCGGTTTCTCTATGCGCTCATGGGTCCACTTGCCGGATGCCTCGCAGTGGCTATGACTCGCGATGCAAAACTTCGCGCTTTCGTCGGATTGTCCATCGTTTGGCTTGCGCTTCTGCTGCAGCCGCTGTTTGGACACATTGATGTGCGCGGCACCATGTACGGAAGCCACCTTCTTTATGCGGCTTCGGCACCGATTGCCTGTTTGCTGGCCGCTATGTTGTTTTCCATCCCCTCCCTGCTTCCACGCTGGCGTGGGCAGGCGTCATGGCTGAGTGTCGTTGCGTTCTGCGCGCTGTTAGCCTTCTTCATCGTGCATACAGGCAAGCAAAACTCCGCTTATGCGGCCGGCGGTCGGGCGCTGGCAAAAGTGCAAAAATCAATCAAGATTCTCAACGATCGCCTGCACGCGCCATTGATTCTGGCGCGCGATTTGCCGTCCTCAATCGCGATCATGCCTGCATATTCGACGGCCGGCATGATCGTGTTCGACGCGCCGACCGGTTTGCTGGCTGCCGGCACCATCTCGGGCGGCAGGCTGAAGGACGAACTGAAACAAGGGCATTTCACTGACGTTGCCTTGCGATGGGACAAAGATATGCAGAGCCTGGTGCCTCTGGATCTCGGGACAACCGCGCAAGCGCCTACAACCTTGTCGGCCGGCGAGATAGCGCAGCGGATGGTGCCGGGCATCGAATTCTACAAAAACGCGCGCCTGGATGAACAAAGCCGGGAGCTTGTATTGGAGTCGAATACCACAACAGGGCCGGCCATCAAGCTGCGTGCGGAGGGCTTTAGCCCGCTGGCACCGGATTTCTTGTGTGTAGAGGCGAAGATAGATGCGCCCAGCACGGGCATCAAACCGGATATAGAACTTTATTGGACGACGCGGGAGGATCCCCAATATCAAAACCACATAAGGCGCGTCACCACGCCGGCATTCGTGAGTGATAACGAATATCATCGATACTATTTGCCGTTGCGCACCATTGGTTGGGTGACGGCCGGTCCTGCGGATTTGCTGACTCTCGGTTTTCCGGCAGGCGCAAGAGTATTGTTGCGCAGCATAAGCGGCGTTGATAAGACGAGCCTGATGCCGCTATTTTCCGCCGTTGCTAAACCGGCAACTGGAACGGCATTCCAGCCACCCTTCTTCCGTTTTCCCACCGAGCCCGGACTGGGATTAATCCGCGTCCCCCTGAATGCGGACGCTATAGATATCTCGCATTCTTGCGAAAATATGGAAGGCGCATCGGGCGTCATGATCGAAATCTCGATGCCGAATAAGCTCTTCCCTAACCAAAATGGAGCCGATCAAAGCGGCGTGGCAACTTCGGTTATGTCGATAGACGGTGTGAAAGGCAGTTACGGGATACCAATTGCGAAATTCCCCGTGCCGGGCGTGTACAGTTTGCGCGCGGTGGCCGTCAATGAAAAACACCACCCGATCGGCAATTTCAGTGACGACGTATATTGTCTGGTTACAGGCAAGTATCGTACCGGTTGGTCGCTTCAGCCATGAACAAGCTGCGCATCGACATGGACTATTTGCTGTTTGCCTGGCAGGACGATTCTCCCGACACTGCTTATTACCTCGATACCGATACCGGTAGCGTGCTTTTGGTGCAGAGAGATCTCGATGACGTCGATGAACTGAGAGACGAAATCGAGCTGCAGCCAAGTCGCTATCTGTATGTCGCAAAACCGAATCCGGACCAGCCGGAGCTGGATCTCAGCGATTTCATCTTCACTGTAGGCGATGCTCATCTCAAAGAACTGTTATCGGTCGCTTACGAGGCACCCAATAAAATGCAAGCCTGCAAGAAAGTTCTTTCGGCGCACCCCGATCAGCTGCAGAGGTGGGAAAACTGGCGCCGTGACGCCGTTCGCGAGCGCGTTCGCAGATGGCTGGCGGCCAACAATCTCCAGCCTGAGTGATTCTGATATCATGAACCTTGACTCCTGCGTGCGGAATCGATGAAAAGAGCTGCGCAAATCCTCTCCCTGGCTGTTTCTGCTGTCCTCTGCGCGGCATGCGCTCGCATTCACATAGAGCCCAAAAGTGATGCTGGAATGGGCGCGGGAGCTACCGGCGGTGCCGGCATGGCTGCCACGACGGGCGGCGGCGGAACGGCTGCCCCTGCCGCAGGAGGAGGCGGCGGCTTTAGTTTGCCCGACTTCGGGACGCTGTTTAACCCGCCCCCACCGGTTAATGGGAAGTGGAACGTCACCTTCGTCGTCCGGGGACAGCCGCAGGACAGTACCATCGATTTTTCGCAAAACGGAAAAACGTTGATGGGTAGCGGACAAGACGGCGACGGACATGGATTCGTGCTGGTCAATGGAACCGTCGACGGCAAAAAAGTGCACTTCTTCAAAAAATACACAGATGCCGATCCCAGCAAGCCGATGATCGAATACAACGGCGAGCTCAGTTATCAAAACGATCAAGACTTCAAAGGTTGGTCGATTGGCGGGCACTACAAGACTAATGTAAACGGACAATCCGTGGACGATAAGTGGGTGGCAGTCAGCCAGGCTACCGAGCAATCTCAGCAGCCAGCGCAGCCACAACAACCTGCGCAACAACCCGCCCAACCGCCGCCGGACCAGCAGGCGCAGCAGCCTCCGGCCGACCAGCACCAACAGCCGGAGCAAGCGAGCGGCGGTGAGCAGCAGCAAGCTGACACCAATGGCGGTGGCGCTCAATCAGCGGATATTCCCGACGACGTCACCGGGACTTACACGGCACGGTATGAATTCAACTTCCATCCGGTCGAGACGCGACTGTGGCTGAAGCAAGACAAAGACACAGGCAAAATCACGGGCGACGGCACCGATACGAACACGCATGAGTATTTCGTGATATCGAAAGGGGTCATTACTACGCCGCCTGAGAAGGCACCACGCATGCTACTTACGTTCCACTACCAAAAAGGTGTGCATGCGAATAAAGATCGAGATTTAACGGTGCATGCGGTGGTGGGTCCGGGGCCGAGTTTGCGTGGTGAAACGCAGTCCGGTAGCCCATGGGCGGCTAGTTTCGTCGCCCACTGAGTTTTCGTTCATTTGAGAAAGCTTTAAGTCACACGAATCCGAATCGTTGTCTGTTACTGGCTACTATCTGCTACTTTAGAACGGTTTTCATTAGGCAACCTTATGAAGCCCTTCAATCTTCCTGTTTCGTTCGCGGTTAGTGCTCTGGCCGCTCTAATAACGAGCTCCCCGGCCGTGGGTCAAGCAACCATGGATGGTACCGCCGGGCTTCAGCCCGCTTCGTCCGATGATGGCAGCGGCGGGCGAGAGCCTGCTGCGGCATGGCACCTCCCGTTCGAAGGCAGGATCGCCATCACCAGTGGTGCGAAGTCGACCGCAACCAAGCCACCAAAACAGTACGATGCATCGGTGGATCTCTCCTGTGGCGACAATCCGCTCGGCGCTCAGGTCGAGCAGCTCATGGACACTGCGTGGGACAAAGATGCGCAGGGCAAGAAGCTCGATCAAGCTGTGGAGCACTATCGCACGTCGAAGCAGCGCGCTATCGCGCAAAGTAAAGACACGGCGGATTACATCGTGCCATTCCGTGGCAACGGCCCGTCGAGCGAAGCAGGCGACGTGATTCTTGGTGAACAGGTGAAGATAAAGAGTCGTGCGTCATCCGAGTATGCGCGGCAAAGGCACGTCGATGAAGTGCATCTGCGCATCACTTCAGATGTAATTCAAATATCGATGGGTTTGGGCATGCTCGATGCTGCGAACAGCCGTCCGATGATTGATGCAGGAATGGCATCTTTAAAGGAGATGGTCGGCGATGAGCAGGCCGAGAGAACACTTTCGATGCTCACCCAGTGGAGTCAGACTGTGCGCATTCCGGAAGCCGTGTTCACGCAGCCGGTTTGGGATGTGTCCTCGAAGCGAGCAAAGATACAACAGATCGTTGCCGAGGCCGTGAAAGTAGATCCCGTGTTGGACGATATCACCAAACGCGTCCATAAGTACAACCAGCACAGCAAACTTCAGCGCGCCTCCTCACACATAATTCAGAGCACTCTTGGCGTAGCTTCGTTGACGCCGGACTTTATTGGACCCGCCGCGAAAGCCGCCCTGGTGGCATACGTTATGTCAACCGGTGGACCGGAGCAGTGCAAGTTGCTGAAGGAGCTGTATCTGGACAAACGTTTCGACAGCCGCTGGAAATGTCTCAACGAGCAAGCGCACCTGGCAGTCGAGAACTACGAAGTTGGACTGCTCACGCACAACGTTGTCTTGCTTGCCGGCACCGAATCCTTGGTCGAGCACATGGCGGGTCGTTCGACCGTCAAAAAGGTTTTCGGTCGCAGCGTTGTCACAAGCGGAATCGCCCAGACCGGGACTTCGCTGTAACGGAAAAATCAATGGTACCCGCGGCCGAAACCCCGCTATTCTATCCACTCAATCCATTGAGCACTCCGCTCAGCGCAAGCGCGGTGACGAGGAGCGCGGCGAGAATGGCATCAATGAAAACCACCAGCGAGCACGAGCGTGGTTTGAGCTCGTGTGCGGTTTCCAGGGCCAGATACAACAAGAAAAGCGAATATAGGTAGCAAATGATACCAACAAACGGTATCCAGAGGAGCAGCAGCGGCGCCATTGCGTAAGCGCAAGCGCGATAGCTGGCTTCGAAATCTCCGCCACCGGACAAACCTTTACTGAGCCGGAAGGTGACATACGCCCAAGCAAAACTGCCGACTGACAAAACTATCAATGCGATCAATGCTCGTTCGACTGCATGCAATGGATATGAAATGCCGAAAAGCAGTGTGCCCAACCCATTGGAGAAGGCCAATATGCAGACCAATGCGAACGGCTCGCCAAAGCCACCTGCTGGTGGCATTTCCTTGAAAAATTCGACGGGCGACAACAACGCCATTTTCCAATCGGCGAACAATTGGAGCCAGAAATTGCTGCTCGTCTGCCTTTTCGGTTTCGCTGCAGCGGCTTGCTGTTCAGCCTTTTGCTTGATATAGCTGTTGACCAATGTTTCTTGCTGCCGCACTTGTTTCTCTCGTTGCTCTCGCGCCAGAACCGCATCAAGCTCGTCGTAGGCGTCTCGCGGTCTCGGTTTGGACGGTGCGGCTGTAGGCGGTGGAGGCTTCGGGTTGCCTGGTGCCTGTGGTTGCGGCCTCGGTGCTGCCTGTGGTGGGGACGACTGCGGTTGTTTGCCCTGCTCAGGGAGGGCGCCGCCCGTCGCCGCGGCCTTGCCATAACACTCGCACCGTTGTGATCGGTGCTCTGAATTTTCAAAATGTTTGAGCAACAAATCACGCGCATTGAGGATCTTCTTCATTTCCTCCTCGGCATCAGCCTTGCCTTCGTCCGTCGGAAACCGATCCGGATGCCAGGCTACGACCATTCGCTTGTAGCGCGTCTGGATCGTTTCTTTTGAGCAGCCGGGCTCGACGCCCAGCACGCTATAAGCCTTGAGAAGATCGCTCATTGCCCTGTCCAACCATTAACATCATACAGCCAGTATCCGGCACTCAAGCTATATGCTTTTGAACATCGACCGGTGAGGGATGGTAACCTCTTCGAATGGTTCGCCTTCGATGGAGTAACCGAGTTTGAGGTAGAAGGGCACCGCCGTGTCTCTGGCATGCATCGTTATTCTCTTAAAGCCGCGTTCGCGTGCGAATTGTTCGGAAAACTCTACCATCGCGCGACCTACACCGGTGCCTTGGTGCTTTTGTGAAACGGCGACCTGGCGCATTTTGAGTGAGTCGCTGCCATCCGGTTGGAGGATCAAGCAGCCGGCGAGACCCTTGTCGATGTAGCATGCGATGTGAAATAGCGACGATTCCTTGTCGAGTTCGCCTGGATCCAAGTTGAGACCGAGCGGCTTGCGCAGGATTTCGTCGCGCAGTTTCACGGTGTCGTGGTAGGCGGGTGAGTTGTGTTCGATCAGTTGGACGTGGAGTGGCATGTGTGTATTTCCCGAAAGCGGGCTTCCGCCCGCCGCTACGTTCTGCGATCCGAGCGGGCTTCCGCCCGCCGCTACGTTCTGCGATCCGAGCGGGCTTCCGCCCGCCGCTACGTCTGCGATCCGGGCGGGCTTCCGCCCGCCGGTACCACGGACGGCGCATGGCGTCGCCCTATGTAATCACGCCGAGTTTTTTGCCGGCTTTGCTGAAAGCGTCGAGCGATTTGTCGAGGTCTTCGCGGGTATGGGCGGCCGAGATTTGCACGCGCAAGCGTGCTTCGCCTTTGGGAACGACCGGGTACCACAAGCCGCGGACGTAGACGCCGTGCTCGAGCATCAGCGCGCTCATGTCTTGAGCGACTGCGGCTTCGCCGACCATGACCGGAACGATCGGATGTATGCCTTCAAGGATTTTGAAGCCGAGCGCCTTGATTTGTTTCCTGAAGTAAGCAGTATTCTCATGCAGCTTGTCTACGATGGAAGTATCTTCTTCGAGCATCTTGATCGCTTCCAGCGAAGCCGATGCCACCACAGGCGGCAGCGTGTTGGAGAAAGTGTACGGACGCGACTTCTGTCGCATGTAATCGATCAGCACTTTTTTGCCCGTCAGGAAACCGCCGCAAGCGCCGCCGAGAGCCTTACCTAACGTTCCCGATATCACATCAATCTTGCCGTGCAGTCCTTGCTCTTCCGGAGTTCCCCGACCGCGCTTACCGAGCGCGCCCGTGGCATGCGACTCGTCGACGAACAAAAGCGCGTTGTATTTTTGCGAAAGCTCGTACAGCTTCGGCAAAGGAGCCATGTCGCCTTCCATGCTGAAAACGCCGTCCGTCGCAATGATGCGGATGCGAATATTCTTGTCTTTGTCTTCTTCCAACCACGTTTCGAGCTGTTTCAGGTCATTATGCGGATAAGCTCTTAGATCAGTAGTCTTAACCGCGATGCGAGACAACCGGATGCCGTCGATGATGCTGGCGTGATTGAGTTGATCGCTGTAAATCATGTCGCGGTAGTCTTTGTGCCCCATGTCTCCCGAGACAAGCGCGGTGAAGAACGCTTCGTTAGCGGCGAAACATGAGGAATGCAGAATCGCGTCCTCGGTACCGAAAAAGCCGGCAATCGCTTCCTCTAACTTGCGGTGAATCGGTTGCGTGCCGCATATAAAACGTACTGACGCCAGTCCGTAACCATATTTCTCCAGCCCTTCTTTGGCAGCTTTAAGAACGCGTGGATGATTCGCCAGCCCAAGGTAGTTGTTGGATGCGAGCATAACAACTGTCTTGCCGTTGACGGTGACTGTTCCGCCTTGTTCGTCTTCGATGGGCACTTCGTATTTATAGGTTTTCTCGGCGTGCGCTTTATCGATTTCGTTTTTGATATCCGCATAAAGCGATTGCAAATGTGCCGTTTCACTGGCTGCGACCATGTTCACCTCTTAGTTGTTTTCCGGACTGAAGACGAGCTTGAGTTCTTTGCCGGAACTCAGCGTTTCGAATGCTTCTTTGTACTCATCCAGCTTGTACATCTTGCTTGCCAGAATGCGCTCGAGTTTGCTCTTCACGTCGAGGCGATCTGAGCGAATCAAGGCTAACATCGTTTCCCATGTGGCAAACATCTTGCGACCGAAGATGCCCTTGACCGTAACGCCCTTCCAGATGACGCCATTGGCGATGTCGAACTCGGGCAGGGGCTCTCGTGCAATGCCGAGCAACATCACGTTGCCGCCGTTGCGAACGATGCGGAAAGCGTCCTTATATGCAGGTAGCGAGCCGGACATCTCCAGGACAACATCCACCCCATTGGACCCTGTCTCGAACTTCTGCACCTGACGATAGAGCTCGTCCGATCCCTTGCCTACATTAATGCAGGAATCAGCACCGAAGTCCTTGGCCAGTCCAAAGCGTCGATCGACATCTGCCGCTTCCGTCAAATAAATGCGCGTGGCACCAAAAGCGCGACATAGGAAAACGGACATCAAGCCCAGCGGTCCGGCGCCGAGGATGGCGACGGACTTGCCTGCCACGTCGGCTTCAGAAACCGTGTGCACGGCATTGCCGAAGGCGTCCAACATGGCGCCGATACGCAGGGGAATATGTGATGTGTCGCCGCGCTTGCCGAGCAAGATGACGTTCTTGTATGGAACCACAACTTCTTGCGCAAAGCAGCCATCCAGGTGCACGCCTTTCACGCGAACATTGACGCAGATGTGCTCGTTGCCCGTCCGGCACAGAGTGCAATGCCCACAAGAGAGGTGCATCTCAGCAGTTACGTAGTCTCCAGTTTCAATGCGCAGCTCCGGCGAGATTTCGATTTCATCAGCGCTGACGCCTGGGCCTACTTCTTCGACGATGCCGCAAAACTCATGGCCGACAACGATGGGTCTATAACTACCGTTCGACAGATACCGCCGCATCTCGTTGCGAATGCCCGTGCTGCGGGCACTGTTATAGATGCTTTTGTCCGTGCCGCACACGGCTGTCGCCAGCACCTTGATGCGCACTTCGCCAACGCCGACGGTTGGCAGCTTTCTATCTCCAACCAGGCTTAGTCCGTCTTTGTCGAGGTCCTCTTTAACGAGACACTTCATCAGATTTCGCTGTGACTCCTGTACTACCACCGGCTTGATTTGCGTTTGCATCACGCCTCCACTTCGCGGCGGGCGGAAGCCCGCTTTTGACGCTGCGTTTTATTGTACTTCCAGCGTCATTGATTTCCTGGATAGCGGCTGGATATGCGCTCTCTATCTGGGTTGTAACAGAAATAAACGTAATCAACAGGTGATCTTAGCTGGAATATCAGTCTGAAGAACCGCATGGCATCGGGTTTTCAGGCGCTGCAAAAGCCGAGAGGATGGCGAGCCTTAGCGTTTGTTTAGTTGCCAAGCCTGGATCGCGGCCGTAGGCTGAACTGTCCGATTCAACAATTTCTTTAGCTTTGTGTGCGGGGTTCGAAAATGGCTACTGATAAGGGTTCCCAGGAAATGAATTTTGATCCGGCTTACGACATGGAGCTTTTCATGCGCTCCATGGCTGAGCAGTCGATTGTACAAATCATCATCGACGGCAGCGGCGGGCCGGATAACACCGAGTTTACCGAAGATGGTTTGCGATTCATTCGCTATCTGTTGTCTATCTCTCGCTCCACACGGTTTGGGTTCTTGCCCAACTTCAAAGATTTGCAAACGATCCAGGAATTGGCGCGGCAGTTCATCCGCTACTGCGGAGGTGCCAGCCCGGCACTGCAAACAATGAACCGCGTCACTGACCAGCAAGCCGCGTAATTCTACCGGCGAGTCGTTCTGTAAACCAGTTTGTACAGAGTAGCCTGATGAACACCCATCAGGCTGCAATTTATTTTGGGAATAATTTCGGCAGAGGTTCAAACATGAGCAACCATCCGAACCACAAGAAACCAATGAACTCTGCGCTGTTTTTCGTGCTCTCCTTCTTTTGCATGGCTATCCCGACAGCATTGATCTTTTATGCTGCGCGACACAGTCTCCAGCCGATTGCAGGACGACCTCCAGGCGAGGACATGCCCACTCTATTTGCCGTCCTCAACGCGGGGATTGCCATTGTCTTTGCCGGCGGCATCGCGCTGGTTGCCGGAATGCTGACGTTGGTGCGCGCGTTGATTAACAGGGCGTCTACTCCGAAATTCAAAGGCGACTAACCGTGCCGCTGCCGCCGTGGCGAAAGATTTTCTAGCGCGATGCGGCGCCGGTACCTATCCAGCGCAAAACCTCACGCATCACGTGAGGCGTGATAAGAGGCTGTTTTTGACCGCTGAAACGCCCACCCTGTGGGGTTGCCAATCCCTTGGTATCACGCGTCACGTGATGCGTGATAATTCCTGCTCCGGACACCCACCGACCCGGCCAAAATCCGATGCGCGGAGATCCGATGCGCGGAGATCCAACGCGCGGAGATCCAACGCGCGCAACTCGACTAAGCGTGCTGCGGAAGTTTCGCCAAATCGATCTCGACGACCGGGCTGACGTCCGCTTCGTAGTCAATTTTCGGCAAGCCAAATCCGAATAGACGCAGAAACTCGCTCTTATAGCTGTCGTAATCCGAAATCTCTTTGAGATTCTCGGTATTGACCTTCGGCCATAGCTCCATCACCTTCTTCTGGGTGTCTGGATCCATTTCCCAATCATCCATGCGAATGCGACCACCCTGATCGAGCTTCGGGGTGTGTCCGTTGTACAGCTGGTCTTTGAACATGCGATAAATCTGTTCGATGCAGCCTTCGTGCGTGCCTTTCTCTTTCATGACTTTGAACAACAAAGAAATGTACAGGGGCACTACCGGGATGGCGGAGCTTGCTTGAGTGACCACGGCTTTGTTCACCGAAACCAGGGCACTGCCTTTGATACCACCGAGTTTCTGCGTAATTGTTTTGGCTTTCTTCTCCAGATCTTCCTTGGCTTTGCCGATCGTTCCATTGCGATATACAGCATGCGTCAGCTCTGGTCCGATGTAGGAGTAAGCGATAGTCTTCGCGCCTTCGGCGAGCACTTCGCCTTTGAGCAGGGCATCCATCCACAGCTCCCAGTCTTCGCCGCCCATTACTTCGATGGTGTTTTTGATTTCTTCTTCGTTGGCTGGCCCGATTTGGACTTCAGTCACCATTTCTTTATCCGTATTGAGAGTCTTGGCTTTGAAGTCCTGACCAATCGGCTTCAATACGGAGTCATAGACGACACCGGTCGTCGGGTGCTTGCGTTTCGGAGAGGCAAGACTGTAGATGACCAAATCGACTTTGCCGAGATCCTTTTTGATGAGCTCGACGGTGGCGTTGCGGATTTCGTTGGAGAAAGCATCGCCGTTGATGCTCTTGGCATAGAGTCCGGCTGCATGAGCTTGCTTCTCGAACTCGGCCGTGTTGTACCAGCCGGCGGTGGCAGGCTTTTCGGCTTCCGGCGGCCGCTCGAAAAAGACGCCCACTGTGTCGGCTTTGCCACCGAAAGCGGCTGTAATGCGGCTTGCCAATCCGTATCCGGTAGAGGCGCCGATCACCAATACTTTTTTAGGCGCGCCCTTGATTTCGCCGTGCTTCTTGACGTATTCGATTTGCTGGCGAACGTTTTCGGCGCAGCCCACCGGGTGGGTTGTTACACAGATAAATCCGCGAATTCGAGGCTTGATGATCATCATTCCACCATAAGACTGGAGACAGAATCGTTGATTATGCCACAAATGCCGCCTGGAGCCAGCTTTAGTAAAAGGCTGTACGTTATGGCAGTTTAATCTGATGAAACTTTTTTCGCGCGTACACTGGGATACTCATAGGAGCGCGGCGCACGCGGCTGTCCTGCAGTCGAGCTAACGGAGTGTTTTTTGGAAAAACTGTTGATCGCGATTGCACTACTGAGCTTGCTCGGCTTGAACTCTGCAGTTTCGTCAACTGCCGCAGCGGCAGATAGGTTGGCCGCTGTGGCAGACAGGCCCGAACAGCAAGTCTCGATTGCCACGAGAGAGCTCTACCTGGAAGATTCTCGCCGGCAAAAAACGGTTCCGCTGCGGGTCACTTTCCCGGAAGGCGCCGGCCCGTTTCCGGTAATCATTTTTTCGCATGGACTGTTTGGATCGCGTGACGGTTACACCTATCTGGCAAAGTATTGGGCAGAGCACGGCTACGCCTGTATTCAGCCATCGCATGATGATTCCATTCGCTGGATGCGGGAAAGAGGCAAATCGGTGCGATTGCGCCAGATGCTCAGAGATCAGCCTTACGACAAGTCGGCATGGATTAATCGCGTTGGCGACATCACATTCATTATTGATTCTCTGCCGCTCGATCCGGATTTCGCCGGTAAGTTTGATACCGCGAGGATCGCCGTCGCCGGGCACTCTTATGGTGCTTACACTTCGCTGCTGATTGGCGGCGCGCGGGTGCCGCGGAAAGAACTTGCGCCTAAAATCGAGAGTCTTGCCGATCCGCGCGTAAAAGCAATTGTGGCCATGTCCCCGCAGGGTATCCGCGCAAGAGACAACGATGTCGGATTCGACGATAAAGGTTCGTACACGATCAAGATTCCATCGCTGTATCTAACAGGAGATCGCGATCAAACCGGCTGGAATACGCCTGCCTCGCGCGCTGAAGCTTTCAAATACACTATCGCGGGGTCCAAATTTTTCGTCTCTCTTTTTGGCGCGAATCACATGACCTTTTCCGGACGCGCGCAGGACGAGTCGACAAACCAGCTTTCAAAGCAACAACACAACGGCGCCAAGATGTTCGATATGCTCGCGGAACGAGCTGTACAGCCGGGCTATGGGGACGACGAGGCACATCGACGACTGGTGGAAAAAGCGAGCACCATGTTTCTCGATGCCTACCTCAAAGGTGACGACTCTGCGCGTGCGACGCTCGAGCATGGCGGATTAACGAGTCTTATCGGCAAAGCCGGCGTGGTCGAAGCGAAATAGGGTGTCCGGCTATCATAAAGCTGAGCACGTCGGTGATATCATAAAGCCGAAGACCTTGCTGGAGTGGGTAAATGCTGCGTGCGTGTGTGATTCTGATTGTATTTGCGTTGCTGATGCCGACTGCGTTCGCTGTCGAAACCAAGTCCGACTCGAGCAATACCCCAAAGATTCAATGGCAAGCGTGGTCCGATCAGGTCTTCGAGAAGGCGCGCGCGGAAAATAAAATTGTTGTACTCGATCTCCAAGCGGTGTGGTGCCACTGGTGCCATGTAATGGAAGAGCGCACCTATAGCAATCCGGCGGTCGAGCGGCTGATGAACAGCAGCGTTATTGCCGTAAAGGTCGATCAGGATTCTCGTCCGGATCTTTCGAATCAGTATTCCGATTACGGCTGGCCGGCGACCATCATTTTTAACTCGGATGGAACGGAGTTGGCTAAACGTGCCGGATTCATCGAGCCCGACGAAATGGTCGGACTATTGCAAGATCTGATCAAGACTAGAAAGCCGGAAGAAGCGGCAAAAAAGCCGGCCATACAATTCTCCGCTGCCGGCTCGCTATCCGCCCTTCTCCGGAAGCAACTTGTTGCCAACCACATCAATGGATATGACACCGTTAATGGTGCATGGAGTAACGGGCAGAAATTTCTCGAGCCGGACAGCGTCGAATACGCTCTCACCAGAGCGAAGGAAGGCAGCGCGAAAGAGCGGCAGATGGCAAAGCAGACTCTAGATGTGCAACTCAATTTGCTTGATCCGGTCTGGGGCGGCATGTATCAATATTCAACGCACGACGATTGGAAACATCCGCACTTCGAAAAGATCATGAATGTTCAGGCGGATAATATGCGGGTGTACTCGCTTGGTTACTTGCTGTTCGGAGATTCGAAATATCTCGCGACTGCTAAATCAATCGATAGTTTTCTCAATAAGTTCATGCTCAGCCCCGAAGGGGCGTTTTACACCAGCATGGACGCCGACGTCATTCAGGGCAAGCATAGCGATGCCTATTTTAAATTGAACGATCTTGGAAGGCGTAAGCAAGGGATTCCCCGGATTGATACACATATCTACGCGCGCGAAAACGGCTGGGCAATCAACGGGCTCATCGCATTGTACGAAGCAAGCGGCGACAAGCAATATTTAGATTCCGCCGTTCGCGCGGCAAATTGGATCATCGCCCATCGCGCCATCGAAGGAGGCGGGTATCGTCACGACGAAAAGGACGTAGCTGGTCCCTACCTCGGTGACACACTTTACTTCGGGCAAGCACTGCTTTCGTTGTACGCTGCCACAGCCGACAGGCAATGGCTTAAGCGCGCAGAAGACGCCGGTAATTTTATCGAAAGCACCTTCAAGCAGGCAGACAGCGCACCCGGCTTTGTGACGGCCAGATCGACCGGCAGTGCCGTCGCTCAGCCCGAGCCGCTTCTGGACGAGAACGTTGCCGCCGTGAGATTTCTGAATATGCTCAGCAGGTATGACGCTAATGCGAAATATAAAACCATGGCCGAAACGGCAATGCGCTACGTGGCGACACCTGCCATTGCTGCGAAACACAAAATCTTCGTCGCCGGCATTTTGCTTGCCGATAAAGAGCTAAATTCAGATCCAATACACATCACAGTCGTAGGCCGCAAGGAAGATCCCGCTGCCCTGGTGTTGTTCAAACAAGCGCAGAAATATCCGGTGTCATATAAAGAGTTGGAGTGGTACGACAAGAAAGAGGGGCCCTTACCGAGCGGCGCGGCGGAGTTTCCTGATCTCGACAGAGCCGCCGCATTCGGGTGCGCGTTCAAGCGCTGCTCGCTGCCCATTTTTGCCCCGGAAGGGATCGCGAAAACGGTCGACGCTTTCGCGAAAATGCAGTAAAACGGCGCGCTTGAGCGCGCTGCTGCCAACGAATTTACAGCAGTGAACGGTTACTGGTCTGCGGGGATCGGCTTGCCGGCTAGAAATGCGTGCAACTTATCCATGAAGGGCTCCGCTTTCTGATAGCCGACCATCGTTGCTCTCGGCGTACCGGACTCGTCAAAAATTATGATCGTCGGATAGCCGTCGATTCTATTGGCCTGCGACAAGTGCTGTCCGCTGCCATGGTCCTCGGCATTGGCGCGCACCAGAACGAAGTTGTCCGCCATGAGCTTTTCGACATCCGGATTTTCGAAGGTCTTTTTTTCCATGACTTTGCACCAGCCGCACCAGTCAGTGTAGAAATCCGTGATGATCGGCTTGTGTTGTTTCTTGGCTAGCGCGAATCCTGTGGGCACGTCATTCCACACTGCTTTTGCTGATTCACCGGAACCACCCTCGCGCGCAGTTGCTCGCTCTGTCCGCGTTTCGCTTGCATCCTGGCTTTTCTTCTTGTGCCCGCCCCAAGCGATCTGTTGTGGTGCTTGCTTGGCGGCAGTTGTGTCATTGCTGGATTGCGCTTGGATTGACGTGCCGACAATTGCGACCACCGCCAAAGCGCCGGAAAAGGCGATAACTGATTTTTTCATCGTTTGATTCCTCTGACTCGTGTGCTTATTCCAACAATACTATTTACAGCGGGCTTAGGCCTGCCCTTACAATGACTTTTCGTCGGGTGAAAGGAGCGCTTCACGGATGAGCTTCACGGGAGCCATTCCCTGCGATAGAAAATCATCGTGGAACTGCTTGAGACTAAATTGATTTCCCTTGGCTTTCTTGTAGTCATCACGCAGGGAAAGGATTTGCAGCTTGCCGAGAGTGTAAATTAAATAGGTCGGATCCGAGGTTCCACGTTTGGCTTCGCGGTCGGCGTTGGCTGGTTCCTGGTAGCCTTCGCTAACGAAGAACTGTTTGCCCTGATCCATGGTCATGCCGGCTGTATGCATCTGAATTCCGACGATGTACCGGCAGGCACGCAGCAGTGCGTCATGCAATTGAACCAACTTCAACTTCTGGTTGTCCGGTTGCTCTTCCACCATCATCTGTTCGCAGTAATGCGCCCAGCCTTCGATGTTGGAGCCGCACCCGAGGAGCTTACGCGTTTTGGAAGGAGCTTGTTTCACCCACAAGCCCTGGATGTAATGCCCGGGATATGCCTCGTGCACGCTGGTATTGATTAAGTCCAGCGTGCAATAGAAGCGCATGTGCTCTTCGACCCGTTTTGCATCCCAGCCTTTCTCCGGCAGGGTGACGAAGTAGTAGGCTTCCTTCGCTTTCTTTTCAAAAGGTCCTGGTGCATCCATCGAAGCGAACGTGGTGGCACGTTCGCAAGGCGGAGTTTCCTCGACCTTCAGCACGTCCTCTGCGGGGATGGTCACCACCGCGCGGCACTGGTCGTGGAGATTATCGAGCACCTTTTGCACTTGGTTGAACAGTTGATCCGGCGCGCAGTGCTCGAGGGATATGGTGCGATATACTTCCGGCGCCGGCTTGCTGGGATCAATCTTTGCCGCCGTTTGGACGAACTCTTTTTGCAGGCGATGCAGCTCTGTGTAGCCGTCCGCGAGCACTTTATCGAGCGGCTCATCCACCATTTCGTTGTAGAGCAATTTCTTGCGGAAGTTTTCTTTGCCGATGGCAAAGTCAGCCACCGAATTCGGCAATACGTCCTGCTTGAGGAATGTTTGGTAATCCTTCAGTTGAGCGATTACGTTGTTGTTTGCCGTTTCAAACTCGCTTTTCAGTTGTTCATTTTTGACGTCAGCAAATTCCGGCGGCAACGTCGTTTTGAAAAAGTCGATAGTGTCGGGAAGTTGCTCGAGGGCTATCTCCGTGTAGATCTTTGGTGTTTTCTGCAGATTGGCTTTCGCGGCTGCAATTATGCTCGGAGCCGCCTTTTCGCGGGCAATCACAGCTTTCAATCTAGTCTCGAGCGGCGCGAAGTTGCGCTTGATCAAACTGAATACCGAATTGAAGATGATCGAGCTGTAGTGGTCTGGGTTGCGTTGCCATCCTTGAATGTCTTGCAATTCCAGCAATTCTGATTCTGCATCAGCAATTAGCATTTTCAAATCGATGCGGCTGGTTTTGTTCAGTTGCGAGGGATCTACTGCTTCAAACCGATGCAAGAACTGCTTTTCCTCCGCGATGCGGCGCGAGACGCCCGCCGCCGAAGGGTCCGGCATCTTGTCGTCGTAGTCATGAATCCCTTCGTCGGTGGCGCTGTTGGGATAAGCTTTCCAGGAAGCCAAAAAATATTCGTCGACCAGCTTGTTGAAAGCAGCCTGAGCTGCCGACTGGTGCTGTTCCATCGACGACTGCGCTTGGGCCGCGCGCGGCACGGAGGAGATTGGTTTGCCGCTCTGCGCAAATAGCGGAGCGCCTAGCTGCAAAGTGGCGGCTAGAACACACGTATAAGCTGCAAATCGTCTATGTCCGTGCATCTTTCTTTCCCCCGTCAGCCGGCTTACGCCCGGCGTTAAAGCTAGGTTGCGGACGCCGTTACACGACGCGAACGCTCAATCAGTACAAGCGCTCATCATACAGAAAAGCCCCGCTGCCAACCTTAGCTGCTGGAGTCGAGGGCTTGACATGTGATGTCAGGGCATACTGCTCTAAATGGCCGCGTGAAGCTACGTCAAGCACAAAAGGGACTTATCTTTAACATTGGGCAAGCCAGCGAACGTTTGAAGATAATATGTAAGGTGTCTCTTTTCAGGTATCTTGAATGGCCGGTCCTTACGATATTTTTGTTCTGGTCAAGCAAGTTCCGGATCAGGGTTCTAAGGCAGGAATCAATCCGGACGGCACAATTGACCGCGCTAAAGCCAAGCGCATGCTCAACCCGTTTGATCGTTACGCGTTGCAAGCGGCTCTGCACACCAAAAAGGCTTATGGTGGAAGAGTAACGTGCATATCGATGGGGCCGCCGCCGGCAGTCGAGATTTTGCTCGAAGCTCTCGAACATGGCGTCGACCGCTGCGTGCTGCTATCGGACCGCCGACTTGCGGCTTCCGACACCCTAGCCACCGCTTATGCTCTGCACAAAACCATCCAGTGGTGCGGGCGTTTCGATCTGATCTTTTGCGGACTGCAAACCACCGATGGTGACACTGCCCAGGTCGGTCCGCAGATAGCCGAGCGTCTGGATTTGCCGCAAGTCACTTACTGCGAAGATTTCGCCATCAAAGATGACAAGCTGGAGGCCCGCCGCATCATTGAAGGCGGCTGCCAGCATGTTATTAGCCAATTGCCGGCTCTGGTCACTGTGGCGAATTCCTACCATCCTTTGGAATACAAGTCTTTCCGCGGAACCTGGAAAGTTCAAAATTTGCAGCGTCATCCGGATGAGCTGGCTCAGATAATCACGACTGTAGATCTCGACAAGATAGGCGCCGACTGCGATCGTTGCGGACTGAAGGGATCGCCCACCATCGTGGCGGCGACGGAAAAGGTCGGCGACATCGGCGGCAACTGCAAGATGTACGAAGGCCATTCGCCGGAATCGATGGTGACTGAAGTATTGAAATCAAGCGACGTCAAGGAATTCCTGAGAGTATGACAGACGAGCAAAAACCTGCACCGCAGCAGCCTGAAGCTGCGAAATCACCTGCAGCCGAGCCGGAAGTGATGCCCGTTCACGAGACACCACGCGGCAACGTGATGGTGATAGCCGAGCACATCATGGGCGACTTACAGCCGGTGACGCTGGAATTACTGGGCGCTGCTCGTATGTTGGTCGAAAAGCTCGGCACGAAAGTGATTGCCGTTCTAGTCGGCTACAAGATGGAAGAGACTGCCCAGAAACTTATCCATCACGGCGCCGATGTTGTTTATTATGCCGATGCTGAGTCTCTGCAAGTTTATCGAACGCTGCCGTATCGGCGGGTAATCGTCGACCTTCTCGAGTCCTTGCCCGAGCCGCCCCACGTTTGTTTGCTGGGGTCGACAACGACAGGACGCGATCTCGCGCCGCGTATCGCCGCTCACTTCGAGACCGGACTGACAGCCGATTGCACCGAGCTCGATATCGGACCATACGAGCACAAGAACAAGATGGACCCGAGCAAACTCGGGCTTTATCCTGATTGCTTGTACGCCATCCGTCCAAGCTTCGGCGAAAGTTTGAAAGCGCGCATTTTGGGACCGTGGAAGAATCCGCAGATGGCCACCACGCGTCCGGGCGTAATGGCGCCTCTCAAGATGGATGCTAAACGTGAAGGCGAGATCATTCGCATTGAGCCGAAAATGCAGGAAAGAGACTGGCGCCTGCAAGTGCGTGATGTCGTCCGCGAAGTTTCCAAAGGCGTCAAGCTGACGGAAGCCGATGTGATTGTTTCCGGCGGATACGGGCTGGGAAGCGCCGACGGTTTCAAAATTCTGGAAGAGCTGGCCGGTTGCTTTGAAAACTCGGCCATCGGCGCCTCGCGCAAGGTGGTTGACCTCGGTTGGATTCCCTACGCGCACCAAGTGGGTCAAACGGGTAAAACCGTACGCCCGAAACTGTATATCGCCTGCGGGATATCAGGGGCCATTCAGCACCGCGTCGGCATGTCGAAATCCGCTACAATCATCGCGATCAACAAAGATCCCGACGCGCCGATTTTCAAGTTCGCGCACTTCGGAATCGTTGGCGACGTTTATCAAGTTGTGCCTGAGATGATCAGGCAATTCAAAAAAACAATGTCTTCCGATAAAAAGCCGGGGGTTGAGGCAGTTGTCCACTCGCATTGAGTACGATCTTCTTTTAGTCGGCGGCAGTCCTTCGAATCTCACACTTGCATATCGATTGCTTGAGCTTGCGAAGGACAGCGGCAAAGAGCTGACCATTGCCATTCTGGAAAAGGGCAAGGAATTCGGCAGTCACGTCCTCAGCGGAGCCGTGTCGCATCCGCATGTGTTGGAAAAGGTCTGGCCGAATTACAAGGATTTGAATTTCCCTATCGAGGCCGTTTGCAGCGAGAGCAACATGTCGGTGCTCGGCGTCACCGGCAAGTGGGACATGCCGCCCAAGTTTTATCCGAAGTCTTTCGATAAGAGCGGGTACCTGGTGCTGACCTTGAGTCACGTTGTCGCCTGGATGGCGAAGCAGCTTCAGGAAAAAGCGAAAGAAGTGCCCAATGTGGCGATTGATCTGTTCACCGGCTTTTCCGCGCATGGTGTCGTCTTTGAAGACGGGCGCGTGGCCGGTGTTTCAGTAGTTGAGCAGCCGAAGTCCGATGAGGATTACGTCTACGCGAAGGTCACCGCATTTGGTGACAAAGGCTTTATCTCCCGTGACGTGATCGACCATTTCAAGCTGCGGGATAACCCGCAAATCTGGTCGGTGGGCGTAAAAGAAGTGTGGCAGTGCACCGAGGATTACTCGGGCAAGGTGTGGCACACACTTGGTTGGCCGCTGCTGGACGGCACTTTCGGCGGTGGCTTTGTCTATGGCATGAAGGACAAAAAGCTGACCATCGGCATGGTGATCAGCCTCGACAGTCACGATCCCAACATGAATCCGCAGAACAAACTGCAGGAATACAAGAAACATCCCTGGATTCAGTCGATGATCAAGGGCGGCAAACTGCTGAAGTACGGAGCGGCCTTGCTGCCTGAGGGCGGATATTTCAGTCTGCCGAAACAGTACTATGTGCCGGGAGCCATCTTGCTCGGTGACGCGCTCGGGACGCTCAACGTAAAAACGCTCGCCGGCATCGACCGCGCTATGGAGTGCGGACGAATTGCAGCTGAAGTGCTGCACGAGGCGTTTGTCAAAGGTGATGTTTCGCCTGCGGCATTGAAGCCTTATCAAGATCGGCTTTCGCAGAGCTTCGTGATCAGGGATGCTTTCCGCGATCGCTATTTCCGCTATACGTTCCAAAAAAATCCGAAGCTGCTCGGACAATACCTGCCGAAAGTCGCTCGCGGCGTCGACAGTGGCAGACCTTTCTCAGGAATTATTTCCGCCGGATTGCCCAACCCATTTTCAGCCGCCCTCGATGCGTGGAACGCCCTCAGCCTGATGGAGCGCGGCAAGGACATTGGTCCGATAAAGTACACCCCAGACTACAAGCACATCGTGCCGAGCTTCGTGGCGCCGAAATATGACGAGCCGCCGAATGTCGACAAGGCGACGATTTACTCGCGTCCGGACGCGGTGTTCTACGCGTCGACCAAGTATCACGAAGGCAGTCATCACATCGATGAATTCAATGCTCAAGTTTGCATCGAGTGCATCGGACGCTATGAGCCTCTAGGCAAAA
>Ga0134128_10001051_pt1 | contig 36868 bp, 28 predicted proteins | sample KB31754_FD_96462 | JGI IMG/M metagenome (GOLD analysis project Ga0134128, IMG submission 96462) | Terrestrial soil microbial communities with excess Nitrogen fertilizer from Kellogg Biological Station, Michigan, USA - KB3-175-4 | ecosystem: Environmental > Terrestrial > Soil > Unclassified ...
TCCGCAGCTTGCAGCCAGTGCGAGTAATGCTACAGCCGAGATCTTCAGGGAAAATTGTTTCATACTACTGTCGTTGTTGTTTTTTCTGCGTTTAGGCAAATAATGTAATTTTTTTGGCTAAGAAGTAATATTTACTACCGAACCGATGCACAATATTTAAAGTTTTTTCCAAAAATGCAAGTCTCAAAAAAAAATTTGTTAAGTTTTTTGGACTATTATTTTTTGAGTAAAGTCTTTTGAGTACCAATATTTTCACTGATTAATTAAGTGTAGTGCTTCGTCAATATTACTTACAGGCTTTAAGCATGCCTGCTGTGTACATACAAATATAAGGATTTCATTGTTAAAAAATTTAGCCTCCAATATTGGTAATTCAGATATTTCTTTTTTTGAAGTGAGCAGAAAACATTGTGGTATAAAATGTTTTTTTAGGAGATCGGATTTATCAGAAGCTGCTTTTCCTGCGGCTATCACTAATTTTATTCCCACTGCATATCGTTGCAGCAACAGGCTCCAATATCCAAAAGAAGAAGTGTACCGCAAGGCATTTGCTGCCATCTGTTGCACCATATATGCCGCCCGCTCTATCCACTCGCTGCGTTCCATACATTGTCCAAGCAACAAAAGATTATGTGCCATCATCGCATTTGCCGATGGTATTGCACCATCATACATATCCACTTTCCGCACAGGAATATCAGTTTGTTTATCCGATGTATAGTAAAAGAAACTCCCCTCTTCATGCAAAAAATCATTTTCTACCATTTGCGCAAGTTCATTAGCCTGCTGTATCCATGTATTATCGTCTGTAGCAGAGCCAAGCTGCAATAACGCCTGTATCAGGTACGCGTAATCATCAAGGTTTGCATTTATTTTAGCTATGCCATTTTTCCACGTATGCATCAATTCATTTTCTTTCCTGAATTGAAGGAGCATCCACTGCATATGTTTGGCCGCCAGCTCAAGATATTCCTCACGTTGCAGTACAATTGCAGACTTCGACAACGCTATATTCATCAAGGCATTCCACGATAGCAGGCTCTTATCATCAGTAAGCGGACGTACTCTTTTTTGTCTTTTTGCAAATAATTTTTGTTTTACTTTTTCTATATGTTGGTTTATTTCCTCTTTCGAAATATTTTCTTCATCTGCAATCTCTTCTACGCTTTTAGCTACATGTAAAATATTCGTGTGTTCCCAATTCCCTTCTTTGTTTATACCAAAATATGCAGCAGCTATTTTATCATTTTCACCTAGTGCATTTATCCACTCTTCCCATGTCCATGTGTAGTACTTCCCTTCTTCACCTTCACTATCTGCATCAAGAGCGCTATAATAGCCGCCGGTTGGGTCTTTCAGTTCTCGTTCGGTAAAGGTGATCGTCTCTTCAATTATCTTTTTGTAGATCGGGTTCTTCGTTATACTATATCCATCACATAGCGCAGATATCAAAAGCGCATTATCATAAAGCATCTTCTCAAAATGTGGTACCAGCCATTTTGCATCTGTAGCATATCGTGCAAACCCTCCTCCTATCTGGTCGTATATACCCCCTTTTATCATTGCATCAAGGCTCAGCAATGCCTGCTTCAAAGCAGGTTCATATTTGGTAAAATGATAGTGCTCTAATAAAAAATTAATAGCCATTGTGCCCGGGAACTTTGGAGCTATCCCAAACCCGCCAAATTCTTTATCAGCATGGTTTAATAGTGTATCAGCCGTCTTTCGGCAAGTATTGATATCCCATGTTGTTGCCTCTTTGTTTGTCGCTATTTTAGATGCCTGCTGCAAATATTGTATCATTTGCTTTGCCTGTGCGGTTACATCATCTTTTTGTTTTTCCCACAATTCGCTGATCCTGTTCAATAGTTGTACCCACGATGGCCTGTTGTATGCGGGCCTTGGAGGATAGTAAGTACCTCCATAAAATGGTATTCTTTCAGGAGTTACAAATACATTCAGTGGCCACCCTCCGCTGCCGCTTATTGCCTGCACAGCGTCCATGTACATATGATCCACATCAGGGTGCTCTTCCCTGTCCACCTTTATATTGATGAAATGCTCGTTCATATACGCAGCAGTAGTCTCATCTTCAAAACTTTCACGTTCCATAACATGACACCAATGGCATGCCGCATACCCGATACTGATTAATACCGGTTTATTTTCCATTTTAGCCCGTTCAAACGGTTCATCCCCCCACGCATACCAATCAACCGGATTATTGGCGTGTTGCAGCAAATAAGGGCTTTGTTCACGTATCAGTCTGTTAGGCATATCTCGATCGTTTAAGTTGATTATAGAAAAGAAAAATAATCAATTGCCAAATTACCAAATCCGCAAATGAATGTAACTATGTCAATTTCATCCGCTTATTATCGAATTGTCAAATTAGAAATGGCCCAATCGGAAAATTGAGCCATTCAAATCATTAATCTATAAAGTATTATTTCCTTGTTTCTGAAATATATTTTTCCAGAGCTGATACCATTGATGGTGCATTTGGAGCAGGAGCTTTTACATCCAGACGCAAACCGGAATCTTCCACTGCCTTTGAGGTTGTAGGGCCGAAGGCTCCGATTAGCGTGCCATTCTGCTTATAAGTTGGATTATGTTCAAACAATGTGTGCACACTAAACGGGCTGAAAAACACAATCATATCGTAGCTATCCTTCATTACAGGCGTAATATCGTTAGACACAGTACGATACAATGTAGCTTCAGCAAACTCTATTTTGTTCCTGATCAGGTATTGTGCTATGTCATTTTTTGCGTTGTCCGAAGTGGGAAGGATAAATTTCTCATTCGTCTTATGCTTGCCAATTACTTCCAGCAATCCTTCCGTAGTACCGTCGGCAGAAAAAAATACTTTGCGTTTACGGTACAGGATAAATTTTTGCAGATACAGCGCTACCGCCTCCGTTATACAGAAGTATTTCATATCCTGCGATACTTTTACTTTCAGCTCTTCACAAATGCGGAAAAAGTGATCCACACCATTGCGGCTTGTAAAAATGATGGCAGTATATTCGGCTATGTCAACACGTTGTTTCCTGAACTCCTTGCCACTAAGGCCTTCTACACGTATGAACGGGTGAAACTCAAGTTTCAGATCATACTTTTTAGCAAGGTCGTAATAAGGTGATTTCTCCGTATCAGGGCGTGGTTGTGTAATCAGGATTGTGTTGACCTTGAGTTCCTTTTTCTCAGTGCCTTTACTTAATGTTTGATCAGCTTTGGCCATATGGGGTCGTAAAAAAACGGTTAGTTGGTTAACAATGCCATGGTTCGGGGTTTTTTCAATCTTATCAGTGATGTAATAGTCCTCGTACCAGTAGCTTCATCAACAGTGCCAGAGGCAACAATTCCGAGGCGCAAAGGTACGTAAAAAAATGGAATTTGCTGTACTGAAAAAAAGATCCAAATACCTGCCACGATCTGGTATATCTGTTTATTAATAACAGCCCGGTTAAGATAAAAGAAACTATCACTATAGGGCTGGCAAAAGCGGGTGTGGCAAATGCCAGGAGAATGGTAAACGGCAGGAGGCTTATTGCTATGATCTTATTTATTAAAAAAACATTAAATAAGTAATGGTCAGTAACCCCCTCAACTCTGAAAGCCCATCCGCTAAAGCGTATTGCCGCATATTTTGCTAGGTAAATAACCATCATTCCTGCTATCAGCATTACTATTAGCAAAGACGGGGGAATGCCCTCCGGACGTTGGGGAGTAAAGGATTTTGCCACATAATAGATATAAGCGCCCCCTGATATGGTGAAAAATAAATTCATGAGAAAATTGGGTAAGGTAGCTCCCTGCAGTTGGTCTTTAAGCTGCCTGTTACTTAAGGTTGGATTGGTAAAAGCCCTCCAAAGGCTGCTGAAATATCGCCTGTCGCTAAATCTTATGAGGCCCAAAAGAAGGCACATAGACAGTATTAGGTAGAAATCGCTGGTCTTATCTACATAAATGTGAGGTTGGGATATACCTATCACAACGTTTTTACTTGCCAATTGTGGCAACACATAAAAAAAACTATCTATAAAATGATTTGATTTAGCCTGAGCTACACTGTCTGTTACCGGCGACAACCCATAATGAATAGCTTTTACCTTACCCTCTGCAGATTGAACAAAGAGCAATAACAAAATAATTATAATAAATCTCGAGCCGTTTCGGGGAAATCGCATAGCCTGCGCTTGCAAAGTTAATAATATGAAATTGTTCATCCTATTTTATGGTTTTTCTTAAAAAATTTGCGCAAGTGAATACTTGCATATATATTTGCAAGCACTTACTTGCATAATTATGAAAACAAGGCGCGATGTATACCAGGCTATAGCCGATCCCACGCGAAGAGCGATCATCAATATGGTTGCCTCCGAATCACATAATGTAAACGCAATTGCTGAAAAATTTGACATGAGCCGCCAGGCCATATCACTGCACATCCAGGTGTTGATCGATTGTGGCTTGCTGGATGTTAAACAGCAAGGGAGGGAACGTTTGTGTAAAGCACATCTGGAGCAGCTTGGTGAAGTATTTCTATGGGTAGAGCAATACCGGCAGCATTTCGAAAAGAAATTAGATGCATTAGAGATCTATATGGAAAAAATAAAAAAACAAAGAGATGGAAAACAAAAAAAGTAACACTAAAGACAGGGAGCTTTTTATATCAAGAACTTTCAACGCTCCTGTAGAGTTAGTTTGGGAAATGTTTACAGATCCTGAACATATTGCCAACTGGTGGGGACCTGATGGGTTTACTAACACCATCGCAGAAATGAATGTGATACCGGGTGGTAAATGGGATTTCATCATGCACGGACCTGATGGAACCAATTATGACAACAAAAGCATATTCAGAGAGATTATTAAAAACAAACGACTTGTTTTTGATCATGTTTCCGAACCTAAAATAGTTTTCACTATCGACTTTATCGCACAAGGTGAAAAAACGCTGCTCAACTGGCATATGCTTTTCGAATCGGCAGAACAACTTATGGAGGTAGCCAGAAAAAATGGAGCGGTCGAAGGCTTAAAACAAAATATAGATAAGCTCGAATTATACCTGGCTAACATGCATACTCGGAGCAATTAGTATGATTTCAGTTAAAAAAACTATTATGAAGATCAATAAAATCGTCATTTTTAATTTAATATTAATTATGACAACAACACTGGCAAATGCACAAGGCAAATATGCCGATGTAAACGGCATAAAGATGTACTATGAGATCCATGGCACTGGGAGTCCGCTTATACTATTACATGGCGGAGGCTCTACCATTTACACTAGTTTCGGCAGGATCTTACCTGCTTTATCAAAAACACATAAGGTCATTGCAATAGAGTTGCAGAATCATGGCCATACAGGTCAAAGAAGCGTTCCTGAAACCTTTAAGCAGGATGCTGATGATGTTGCTGAACTGATGCGCCAGCTTGATATCTCCAGTGCAGACATATTGGGTTTCAGCAATGGCGGGCATACTACTCTTGAGTTGGCGATTAATCACCCGGAAAAAGTACACAAGATCATTGTAGCCTCTGCATTTTATAAAAGAGATGGAACATTTCCTGGCTTTTGGCAGGGGTTCAATAAAGCAACGCTAAATGATATGCCGCAATTGTACAGGGACGAGTATATGAAAATAAACCACGATTCTACAAAGTTGCTAAACATGTTTCATAAGGATGTTGAGCGTATGGAAAATTTCAAAGACTGGAGCGACGAAGATATTAAGTCAATAAAAGCCCCGGCATTTATCGTAATAGGCGACCACGATGTTACCACACCCGAGCATGCAGTTAAGATGTACCGCCTTATACCTGATTGTCATTTGGCGATATTACCCGGCGCTCATGGCGAATATCTTGGAGAAGCTTTGTTTGCAGGCCAAAACACACAGGTACCTGACCTTTTCGTAGCAATGGTAAACGAGTTTTTGCAAACAGGTAAATAGCTGAGATCACACTTTTTACAAACAATAGCAACGCAATGGCCTTAACTTTGCCAGATATAATACTTGAGGATCCAAAGAATGGCCGGCATTTATATTCATATACCTTTTTGCAAACAAGCATGTACTTATTGTAATTTTCATTTCTCCACTTCGCTGAATAGGAAGGATGATATGCTGCACGCTATCATTCGCGAACTGGAAATGCAGAAAGATTATTTGACGGGTGCCAATATCGAAACAATTTATTTCGGTGGTGGCACCCCTTCTTTACTCTCTGCAGATGAGCTTAACAGGATTTTCGACTTTATTTTCAAACATTATCAGGTTAATGAGCTTAAAGAATGTACCCTCGAAGCCAATCCCGACGACCTGGATACGTCATACTTGAAATCATTACGAACCACCCCTATCGATCGCTTTAGCATCGGCGTGCAATCATTCAGGGAGAATGATCTGCGATATATGAATCGTGCTCATAATGCCCAACAAGCTGATTATGCTATAAAAGCTGCACAAGATGCCGGATTTAGCAATCTAAGCATTGATCTCATTTATGGAACGCCAGGTCTTACCGATGCAGATTGGAAAAATAACCTATCTATGGTTAGCTCTTTGCAAATACTACATTTTTCAGCCTATGCGCTAACAGTAGAAGAAGGTACCGCCCTGCACCACTCCATTCAGAAAAAGAAAACATCTCCTGTGGACCCTGAGCAAGCAGCAGGTCAATTTGAGATATTGATTGAGCAGGCTGCTACTATGGGATACGACCATTATGAGATCTCCAACTTAGCCCTTCCCGGTCATCACGCCATTCATAACACAAATTATTGGAAAGGGCTACCCTACCTCGGCATAGGCCCTTCTGCCCATTCATTCGATGGTGATGACCGCAGATGGAATATCGCCAATAATGCCCTTTATCTTAAAAGCATTCTACAGGAGAATATTATTCCTTACGAAGAAGAAAAACTAACTCCCATCCAACACCTCAACGAATATATCATGACCTCTCTACGTACAATGTGGGGAACCGACCTTGCTAAGGTGGAAGCAGAATGGGATAGTACACTTGCAAAACAAATAATACAAGCCAGTTACCCATCACAGGAAAAAAAATGGCTGATTGAAACAGATAAAAAACTGCTGCTCACAAATGCTGGAAAATTATTTGCAGATAAGATAGCTTCTGAATTATTTTTAGAGAATAAAGCCTTAACATAAAAAAACGAATAACTATGCTACCGATACACTCCGCTCATTTCTGGAAAGAGAAACTTAAATTGACAAAGCATATCGAAGGTGGATCATTCAAGGAAGTATATCGCTCACAATTACAAATTGCTAAATCTGCACTTACAGCACAACATCAAGGCGACCGTTCCGCCAGTACAAGTATTTATTTTCTGTTAGAACATGGCGAGTTTTCCGCTTTTCATCGCATTGCATCCGATGAACTATGGCATTTTTACGATGGCAGCTGTCTTTCCATTTATGAAATAAATCCTGATGGGTTGCTTACAAAACATTTTTTGGGAAGAGATATTGAAGGCGGAGAGCAATTGCAGGTTGTTATTTCCGCCGGTTGCTGGTTTGCATCACGGGTCGAAGAACCGGATAGTTATTCTCTATGCGGATGCACTGTTGCTCCCGGTTTTGATTATGCAGATTTTGAGCTCGCTAATAGAAAAAATTTACAACAACAATTTCCTCAGCATTCTTCTCTTATCGAAAAATTGACTAGATAATATTTAACCAAGCCTGATATCTGGCAATAGACACTGGGAATAAAAATCTTTTACCAATTAAAATATTATTTTAGAAACAGAGTTATATCTTAGGATTCCCCATTCTAACAATCAACCTATAAATATGAAAAGTCAGCTTAAAATAACAGCCAAATTATTGTTTATCGTATACCTCATGCTTTTCAATCAAGAAAAAGCATTATCTCAACCCGAGGCTGCTCTGGATAGCGATCTAAAAGAAATAAGCAGGCAAATGGTTGCTGAAGATAATCCCAACTTCATATTGGTCGACGCAGTGATAGATGGTCTGATAAAACCGGGTAGAACTTATACGATTGAGTATAATCCACAAGAAATCAAAATAAATGGCAACGAGTTAGCCAAGCCTTTAAAGAAACAATATATAACGAGATTAAAAGAATTTTATGCCCTATGGGGTAATGACACCATACCCAACATAACAAAAACAGGCAGCATCAGACTGGAAGATATTTTCGATTCTGCCTCCACAATTAGAAGAGAAAATGGATGGGTACACTTCACAGATAGCTCAGAAAAAGCACGCATAAAATTTTTCGGAGATTTATTAAAGCAAGCAGCTCACGATCACCTCGCCGACACAGCAGGACCGGTGCATATTGTTTACAAAGAGGGAAATGTGTTTGTCAATGACAGAAAAGTAAAAAAACATCTCGTTGGAACATACAATGAGATAGCTAAAAAATATGCACATTATAAACCTTCAAAAACCGATAAAGGCGAATTAACTTATTTCAAGCATTAATGGACGCTCGGGGGTTTGGTGTTGGTATCTTTATTTGTCCTTCATTTTAGCCGCCCATACCTTTACTATAGCTATTCATTGGCATTCCCAAAGTTGTCATATTGAGCGGAGCCAGCAGAGCCTTGTGCATAGCGCGAAGTAAAATATCTCACTAATCAAAGAATATAGCCAATAATGCTCACTCCTTATTGCCATCCAGAGCGTAGCAGCATAGCGCGAAGCGAAGGATCTCGTTAATCAAGGCATGTAAAGCAAGGCGACGCAATGGGAAATCTTAAAAAGGAAACGGGGCATAAATGGGGGAAAATTGCGGTAGAGAATGGGAAATAATGTTTATACAAACAATTGATTATCAGATAAAAATAGGGAAAATAAATTTTTTGTAAAGAAACGGGAAAAACAAAAAAAGACCCCTTATTCTTTATTCAAACATATCAGCAGCAATCATTAATTTAGCAGCCCAAATTTACCTCAGTAATGAAATTGCTCGAAAACAAGGTAGCTCTTATCACCGGCGCCAGCAGGGGCATAGGCGAAGCCATAGCATTGAAATTTGCCGAGAACGGCGCTAATATAGCTTTTACCTATTTGTCTTCCGATGAACGCGCAAAAGCATTAGAAGAAAAATTATCATCTTTTTCTATAAAAGCAAAAGCTTATAAGTCAGACGCAGCAGACTATAAAGCTTCTGAACAACTGGCAAACGATGTAATTAAAGAGTTTGGTACAATTGATACTTGTGTAAACAATGCAGGTATTTCAAAAGATAATCTTCTGCTCCGTCTCACCCCCGAGCAGTGGGACGATGTGATTCATGCCAATCTTAAATCTGTCTACAATCTTACCCGCCAGGTAATAAAACCGATGATGAAAGCGCGTTCCGGCAGTATTATCAATATGAGCTCTGTTGTTGGTATAAAGGGCAACGCAGGTCAGAGCAGCTATGCCGCCTCCAAAGCAGGTATTTTAGGTTTCACAAAATCCATAGCGCTGGAAATTGGTAGCCGCAACATTCGCTGCAATGCCATCGCACCCGGCTTTGTTGAAACAGACATGACCCATTATCTGAAAGATGGTGGTGGTGAAAAATGGTTTGAAAAAATCGCCCTGCAACGTTTTGGGAAGCCGGAAGAGATCGCCAATGTGGCATTGTTCCTTGCATCAGATATGAGTAGCTATATTACCGGGCAGGTAATAGGCGTTTGTGGCGGCATGACAACATAATTACCGGCTTTTGACACACCTCAAATGATAATCCTCTAATTTTGCCTTTTTAAAAAAATATAAATGCATAAAATTCAGGCTGCTATAACAGCAGTAAGCGGATATGTTCCTGATTATGTTTTAACCAACGCCGAGTTAGAGACAATGGTTGAAACTACAGACGAATGGATACAGGCCCGTACAGGCATCCAGGAGCGCCGCATATTAAAGGGAGAAGGAAAAGGTACCTCAGACATGGCAGTAGAGGCAATTAAATCACTGCTTGAGAAAAAAAATATAGACCCTCTTGATATCGAATTGCTTATTTGTGCTACTACCACCCCCGATATGCAGTTCCCTGCCACTGCCAATATTATTACTGACAAGGCAGGTCTTAAAAACGCCTGGGGCTACGATGTGAGCGCCGCATGCAGCGGTTTCTTATATGCACTTACCACAGCTACACAATTCATAGAAAGCGGGCGCCATAAGAAGGTTTTGGTTGTTGGTGCTGATAAAATGAGTTCTATAGTTAACTATGAAGACCGCACTACCTGCATCATTTTCGGTGACGGTGCTGGTGTAGTCCTTTTAGAGCCTGATACTGAAGGGTATGGCATTGTAGATTCCATACTTCGCAGCGATGGCAGCGGCCGTGTGTACTTGCATCAGAAAGCCGGAGGCTCGGTAAAACCTGCTACTGTAGAAACAGTAATGAATAAAGAGCATTACATCTACCAGGATGGTCAGCCCGTATTCAAGTTTGCAGTAAAGAATATGGCGGATGTCTCTGCTGAAATTATGGAACGCAACAACCTTACAGGTGAAGACATCGCCTGGTTAGTTCCTCATCAGGCTAATAAGCGCATCATCTCTGCAACAGCAGATAGAATGAGTTTGCCTCCCGAAAAGGTAATGATAAATATCAACCGCTACGGCAACACAACTAACGGCACTATTCCATTATGCCTGTGGGAATGGGAAAAACAGATGCACAAAGGCGATTATATAGTACTTGCTGCATTTGGCGGAGGCTTCACCTGGGGAGCTACATTGATAAAATGGGCATACAATAGCTAATAAATTAAAAGGAAAGCATAGTGAGTATATATAAACGATATGTTCACTATGATTTCTGTACTATACTACAGGATGATCCACATTAGCTAATTGGCCACAGGCAGCATCAATATCTTTACCTCTGCTGCGGCGTAAATGAGCGTTTACCCTTTTAGAATCCAGGTACTGCATGAATTCGTCCACTACTTTTTCATCAGGTTTTTCAAACCTCGCAGCTTCAATTGGATTGTATTCAATAATATTCACCAGATCAGCAGGCACCTGGCGATAGATCTTTACCAGCTCATCAGCATCTTTCAGACTATCATTAAATCCTTTAAACAAGATGTATTCAAAAGTTATTTCATTGCCTGTCTGCTGATAAAAATAGTTTAAGGCTTCTACCAATGCCTTTAGGTTATTGGTCTCATTAATAGGCATGATCTCATTACGCTTTTTATCATTTGCAGCGTGCAACGACAGAGCCAGCTTAAAACGCACCTTATCATCGCCCAACTCTTTTATCATTTTAGACACCCCCGCTGTAGATACAGTGATACGTCTTGCGCTCATGCCCAGGCTATCGGGAGATGTGATCTTATCTATAGCTTTTAAAACGTTTTTATAGTTCAGCAATGGTTCACCCATACCCATAAACACAATATTGGAAAGGTTTTTACCATAGTGCTTCTGAGCCTGCTCATTCAGCAATACTACTTCATCCACTATCTCGTCAAAATCCATGTTGCGTTTGCGTGGTAAATATCCGTTAGCGCAAAACTTGCAGGATAATGAACAGCCTACCTGCGATGAGATACAGGCTGTCATACGGGAATCTGTTGGTATTAAAACACTTTCTACAAAGTAGTCGTCATATAGCTGTAAACGGTTTTTAATGGTACCGTCACTGCTATACTGACTATGATGTACTTTTATTTTAGGAATGAAAAACTTTTCGGAAAGCTTTTCTCTCAATGATTTGGAGAGGTTGGTCATATCGTTTATATCACCGGCAAATTTCTTCCAGAGCCATTCATATACTTGCTTAGCACGAAATGACGGTTCTCCCAAATCCATCATTAGCTCTTCCAATTCCTGCAAAGAGCTGTTCCTTAAATTTTTCATCGTGCAAAGGTACGTTTGGATAAACTATTAATAAGTTATAAAGACCTTGAGATTGTCATTGTACTTTCAAAATATTGACACTTAGATATATATATTGCAAAATATATTTTATAGTTTTAAAGGAAAATCTTGATAATATGGGCAAATTTCTCCGTTTTATTGGCATTTTGATCATCGTTCTGGTATTGATCGTTGTAATATTAGGGTTGATAGAGCCAAAGGATATTTCTGTTGAAAGAACAGTAATGATAAAAGCCCCGAAAGATATGGTTTTTGACCAGATGGTAAAATTTAAAAACTGGGTAAATTGGGACCCCTGGTATAAGGCTGATTCAACAATGAAAATAGACTATATGGGCAATGATGGCGCACCAGGCAGTAGTTATCATTGGATGAGCAAGAAAGCGGGAGAAGGCAGCATTGAGAATATTGCCGTGAAAGATGGCCAGTTAGACTTTTCTATGCATATGATCAAACCCTGGAAACAAAATTCAGACGGCATTTTAAAAGCAGAGGATGCAGGTAACGGCCAAACCAAGGCCAGTTGGGGATTTACAAGTCATTTTTCATTTCCCTGGAATTCAATGCTGGCTTTTATGAATATGGATAAAATGCTTGACAGTGATTTTGATCGTGGGTTGCAATATTTAAAGGATTATACAGAAAAAATGCCGGCAGGTATGAGCAGCCTATCTATACGTGATACTATTTTCCCGGCACATACCTATATGGGTATTCGTAAAAAAATGAGTTGGAACGAAATGCAAAAGTTCTTTGCAGATAGCTACAGCCAGACCGGTAAAGCTGCCGGTTCTGTCATAAATGGTTCCGCTGTTGGTGTTTTTTATATGTGGGATACTGCAAATCACATGGCTGATATTTTTGCTGCTTTTCCTGTTTCAGATACCTCGAAGCCTTTAAATGGCGCGTCATGTGCATATATCCCACAATCGAAAGCTTATATGATAACTCATAAAGGCGGGTATATGAGTATTGGGAATGAGCACATGACATTGCAACGCTATATAGCCGCTAAAGGCAAAAGAGCTAATATGGTGATTGAAGAATATGCAATAGGCCCATATCAAGATAAAGATTCAACTAAATGGGTAACTAATATTTATTATTTGGTACAGTAAAAGCGATTTTTAGGCAGTTCTGCAATCTATTGTACGCTTTTTCGTTATTAAAGCTGTGCCGCTTATATTCGCAGGCTATTACGCTATAACGAAGGATGAAGCTATCTGTAGTCATTGTTAATTACAACGTAAAATACTTTCTGGAGGTGTGCCTGCACTCTGTATTGAGAGCTGCTAATGGCATTGTCGCCGAAGTGATAGTTGTAGATAATAATTCCAAAGATGGCAGTTGTGCTATGGTTCGGGAGAAATTCCCATCTGTTGTCCTTATTGAGAATACTGAAAACAAAGGGTTTTCAAAAGCTAATAACCAAGGTGTAGCAATAGCAAAGGGTGAGTACATTCTTTTCCTGAACCCTGATACGGTGATGCCGGAAGATTTTTTCCAAAAAACCATAGCTTACATGGATACCCATCCCGAAGCAGGCTCTATTGGTCCCCGGCTGATTGACGGTAAAGGACAGTTTGCCCCCGATTCTAAAAAATCTTTCCCTACCCTTTCAGTTGCCATATTCAAAACCACAGGAATTAATAAGGTATTTAGCAAATCGCCTTATTTTAATAAATATTATGCAGTACATGTAAAGGAACACCAGCTAGCAGAAGTAGAAGTACTTTCCGGTTGCTGTATGATGGTACGCAGCAGCTTACTGGCTAAAATAGGAGGTGCTTTCGATGAGGACTATTTCATGTATTGTGAAGATGTAGATCTTTCATACCGTATCCAGAAAGCCGGTTATAAAAACATTTATTTTCCTGAAGCAACGCTGATACATTATAAAGGCGAGAGCACACGCAAGGCCACCCTTTCGTATGTGAGGATATTTAATGAGGCGTTGGCAACCTTTGTAAAGAAGCATTACAGCAAGCAACAAGCGACACTCTTCAGGCTGTTTATCAACATTGGGATTGTATTAAGAGCTATTCTGGGTGCGGCAAAACAAGTACTGAAGGTACTACGGATGCCATTATTCGATGCGCTTGTATTGCTGCTTACATTATGGCTTATCAAAGATTTCTGGGTAGTACATGTAAAGAATATACTGCCGATACCGTGGAGCTCTGTATACGCTACCTTCCCTGTGTACATTATCTTATGGATCGTTTGCCTGTATTTTAATGGCGCCTATGATGAACCTTACAGGGCATTGCGGGTAACCAGGGGTATGATTGTAGGCACTATCGTTATCCTCGCTTATTACGGCATGCTGCAACCGGGTCTTCGCTATTCACGGGCTATTATCATTTTTACCGGTTTTGCAGGGACTGTCATACTATTGGGGCTACATGAATTGCTTTACAGGCTGGGTATTTTCAAGTTCATCCCTTACGATAAATTACCTCGAAAAGCCGTAATTGTAGCAGATGAGGATGCTTATCAAAGAACGGCTGCTACCTTACAGCGTGTGCATTATGCGCCAGAGCTATCAGGCCGAATAAGTCATGGAGACAATAAAGGTAATTCCTTAGCCTCACTGTCTGAAATGAATCAGCTTCTTTATACTGCCGGGATCAATGAAGTGATCTTTTGCATCAATGGCCTTACTTATTCAGAGGTCTTTAACCAAATGCAGCAATGCGGGAAAGAGTATGATTACAAGATCCATCTGCCGAACAGCCAAAGCTTTGTAGGCAGCAACTCCAGTCATACATCAGGAGATCTTTATACCATTGACAGGCGCTTTAATCTGGCTATATTCGCGCAAGTACGTAATAAACGAATGGTAGACGTGTTCTCATCAATACTATTTCTTTTGTTATTCCCAATTACCTTGCTTTTTGTAAAAAAACGCGGACAATTCATTAATAATTGTTTTAGCGTTATTGCCGGGAAAAAAACATGGGTGGGCTACATGCAGGGAAGTGCGCCGTATTTTCTGCCCAAAATAAAAGATGGGGTTATCCCACCTTATAATGTTTTAGAAAATTTTGCTCCCACAGAAGAAGTAAAAACACAGCTCAGTATAATCTATGCTCAACAGTACACTCCCGGGGCCGATTTGCAACTGATGCTTAAAAATTTTAAATATTTGGGAGGTTTTCAGAAAAAGATTTTGCCAAAAGGATAAACTGCTTATTTTTGCAACCCAAATTACACTCCTCCTTAGCTCAGTTGGTTAGAGCACCTGACTGTTAATCAGGGGGTCGTTAGTTCAAGTCTAACAGGGGGAGCCAAACAGATAAATGGTTTCAAGCGACCAAGTTTGAAACCCTTTTTTATTTTAAGCAGATAACCGCATTGTTCATGAAGGTTAGTAATTGGTAGCCTTTTGCAGAATAATCATTTAGCTCTTTATACCTGCGATTGTAAAGATTAATAGCAAAGCGCCAATAAGAATCAACCCCCAATACACATACTTGAAGAAGGCGGCACCGTGAAGCTTGTGGTTAAAATATCTGCCTAAAAATATAGCTGGTATCATTGCAGGCAGACAAATCAGGAAATATTTTATAACGGTAAAATCTAATAATCCTTTTATGCTATATCCCAGTATACCGATAAAACTCGCGGCAAGAAAATATGCCTGTAGAGTTGCTCTGAAATGTTTTGCACTCCATCTTCTCATATTGCCATATACTGCAAGCGGTGGCCCATTGAGTCCGTAAGCTCCACCAAGCACCCCTGATAAAAAGCCACAGATAAATAGCCAAAAGCGATTATCATTTTCAAGATGCAGCGCATTTTTCGCCGACATTGCATAAACACTATAACTTATAATCAACACCGCCAGGACGATCTTTACCCAATACTCATTCCCATAAATGAGGATGAGCAGGCCCAACGGGATGCCCAAAAGCGCATATAAGATCAGCCACCTGGCGCTGGCTATCTGTATTTCCTTGTGATCCTGAATGACAACGATCAATGCCACAAATACAGACATAAGTACCGAAAGCGGAACGGCAACCTCGAGGGGAATAAAAAGCACAAACAGGGGAACTGCAACAAGGGATTCACCAAAGCCAAAAGTTGAACGAACCAGAGTAGCCAGAAAACATACGGCTATAATATAAGGTAGTATCATGTATCTGGTTTAAAATTAAAGGTTCCTGTTGATTTAGCATCATGAATGTTCTTTGAGAAATATGTAATTAAAATGGATCATAAATTATTGATAACTACCCCCTAAGATTTAAACTCTTTAATATCCCTTTTGATCTTATGAAGGCATAATTTTTCTGTCTTCCTGATCAAAATACATCAATGAAAAACTTTTTTCGTTTTATGGCTAGTCAGGTTGGCCGTGGTTTAAGAAGCATCATCGGTTTTGCAATTATGGCATGGGGATATTCCACATACAGACTACCTCTAAATGTCGTATTAATTGGTGTAGGATTGCTGATCTTATTATTGAGTTTGTTTGATATCTGTCTTCTTGCTCCGATTTTTGGTTATTCCATAAGGGGCAGGAAAATCATACAAAAATATAAGCCTCAAAATGCAATACCCGGCGAGGAAAGACAATAAAAAAGAACTCTCATTCCTTACAAAATATTATCATTTATTTGTTTGTATATATTTCGGGAATTTGAAAAAAATGCCAATATTGCAAATTACAATTGGTGATTTCTTCACTTTAATTATTCATTATAAATAAAGAATTAGCTTCTCTCTCGCCGGGGAATGTTATAGGCTCAATAAATGAAAAACATAATTCCGAACTATTACCTTAAAAATATGTATAGTATATGTCAGTAATAAAACCAGTTCTTCGCATTTTTGATTATAATAAGACCATTGAATTTTATGTTGACTGGCTTGGTTTTAAAATTGATTGGACGCACGAATTTGAGCCGGGGACTACTCCTAAATTCATGCAGGCCTCCTTTAGAGACATCATATTATTTCTTTCAGAACATCACGGCGATGGCTCGCCCGGAGTCCGCATTACAATAGACGAATTCAAGGGGCTAAAAGAATATCATCAGCAGCTTATTGACAAGAAGTATAAATATAACCGTCCGGGGTTAGAAACTCCTGAATGGGATCCTGAATATATAACGATGACAGTGATTGATCCGGTTGGCAATAAGATTACTTTTACTGAAAAAGTGAAATGAGTCACTCTCAACGATATTTTACTTTTTATACATATTGCTTAGAAAATTTCAATCCGGAAAGCTGGCATGGTGCTATTCCTTTTTGCTGAATAAGCACTTTGAATTTATTTCCCATGTCCAATAGCAGGTTATTTATCAGTAATTCTTTTTCTCTGTCTGAAAAACTTTTTGCATTATTTTTCTCTATTTCTCTTAAATAATCAACAAACCCAAGACCATGCAGGAAATGAAACTGATCTGTAAACCCGCTGCAATCCAATCCATTTTTTAGACCCCAATAGTACAGTGCCGAAAAGTTAACGTGTGTAGTAATATCCTGTTCTCCAATGTAGTTATAAGGGCAATCGTTTATGCTGTGCTTATAATAACACATCAAAGTCCCCATGCGCCTATAGTCACAATACAGCTCAGATGACGGATAGCCATAATCTATCGTTAATACAAATCCTTTTTTTAAAGCAGTAGCAACTTCTTTTGCCCATTCTAAAACCTGTAAATTTATTTCCGTATGAAAACCCTGCGGCAATTCTACATTTAATTGTTGCAAGTAGTCTTTAAGTTCTTGTGATGCAGGTTGCAATATTTCAACAAAGCCATTTTCATATCCTACCAGCACTTCCATTAACTCATCTTTCATTACAACTCTATGAACGGCAAAATTATCAAGTAACTCATTCGACAAAATGCACCCGGTAACATCTCCGATGTCTCGTATTGAGTTATAAAATTTTACCTTTTGTCCGAAATCGTTTATTTCTTTTTTACAAATAGTATTTTTTTCTACGATACAATAATTAAGCTCATCATATAGTCGTTTGTTTCTCTTAAGATATGTAAGAATATCCCTGCACATCGAGCCTGTACCAGCCCCATACTCAACTATAGTAAATGGTACTTTGCCTAATAAACTCCACATTTCTTCGATCTGCCGGCCTATTAAAGCACCAAACACAAAAGTCAGACTTGTACTTGTGTAATAATCGCCATCAACCCCTATCTTTTCTTTTGCAGAAGTGTAATAACCCAAATCCGGATAATACAATGCCATTTCCATAAAATCCCGGAATTTGATCGGGCCTTCGTTTATTATTTTTTGTATGATTATCTCAGAAAGCACAGTTTTTCATTTTCGCGCAGAAACAATATTGTAAAACATGCTAATTAAATAATATACAAAAACCATGCGCAGACAGTTATACTCCTGAGCAGTATTCTATGTTTGAAGTTTATCTATTACCATTATTTTTATATAGCAGATCCTCATCGGTTGTATTTGAAATTTATTGTTTATCAATTAACTTTAAATGGAAGCGTGTAAATGGCCATGCCATTCCAAGCTTAAATCTATTTTACTTAGTCCCTGTAATCAATACCATATTTTATAATGCTATTAATAGCTTGTAAAGAGGATAAAATAAAAAGAAATATCTGGATTGAACAGTTGAAGAGGATCAAAATCGGCATGCAGTTATTGTAATACTATTATTTTATAACACTGTTACCGATCAGCCTCATTTGGACAGGCATTATTCGATACAATTATTTATTACAGAATAGCAGAAAATAAGCATGAATAAAGTTTTACAAGAGCAAATAAATAAGTACGTTAAAAAGACAGATAAGCTACCGGCTGATGTACAGGCTTTATTTCAGGCCATTAGTAAATCTTATGATTTTTATGAAGCTGATAGTCAAATACTGAAACGAACTATTGAAGAAAGCTCATCGGAAAAGGAAGCATTGAATGATAAAATAAAAAAGGAAATTGAAGAAGAAAATAAAATTGTATTCGAATCTTTAAAAGAATCACTTGCTATTCTTAAAGATTCACAAGAAGAAAATAACATCCGTGATCTTGATTTTCATAAACTTTCACAAATAGCCAAAATCCTTAAAGAAGAGACTTTAAAAAGAAAAAAAGCGGAGAAAGAAAAGGAGTTACATGCATCTCATCTTGAGTCTTCGCAAAGAATAGCGCATGTTGGTAGTTGGGAATTTAGTCTTTCCGACTTTAATCACTTGAACAATAGTATGCGTTACTGGTCGGATGAAACATACCGTATATTGGGCTTTGAGCCGGGAAGCATTACGCCAAGTAATGACGCCTTTTTCACCAGAGTTCACCCAGATGACGTTCCGTTGCTAAAAGAAGCATTAAGGAGATCTATAGAAGAGGGAGAGAGATATGATCTTGAACATCGCATCATTTTACAAGATGGCACAGAAAAAATAATACATGAATGTGCAGACATTATTGTAGATGCTTCCAATAAAAAAATAAAGTTTATTGGCACAATGCGGGATATCACTGAAAAAAGAAAGGCAAACCTGAAACTGGTAAAAGCGAATAACGAATTAAGAACACTTTTTGAAAATATAAGGGAAGTGTTTTTTACAGTTGATATGGAGCATAATCAGGTTACCCAGATGAGCAAGTCCTGTGAGGACATATATGGGTACACACAGGACGATTTTTTCCAAAATTCCAATTTATGGATAGAAGTAGTACTTGAGGAAGATAAGGGTGCAATATGGGCTAACGATTCAAAAATGAGAGAGGGAAAAGAAATTGTCAATACTTATCGTATTCGAAATAAGAATGATGAAATCAAGTGGCTGGAAACTAAAATCGTACCTACATTAGATAATAATAGTAAACTACTGAGGATTGACGGCGTGACTGCTGATATAACGAAAAGAATAGAGGCAGAACAAGCACTTAGAGATAGTGAACACAGATTTCGCACATTTTTAGAAAACTCGTCGGATGCAATTGTGGTAGTAGATGAAAATTTTGATATTGTTTTTGCAAGTGACTCTATACAGAGAGTAACGGGCTCCAGGCCGGAAGAAGTTATTGGCAGATCTAATGCTGAATTTGTATACGCTGATGATAGGATTATTGTAGAAAAATTTTTAAAAGATCTACTTGCAAATCCCGGAGAAATAAAAAAAGCTGTTTACCGGCTTAACAAAAAAGATGGAGGAATAATATGGACAGAGCGAGTGGCGATTAATCTTATTAACGACCCTGTGATTAAAGGCATTGTAATAAACTTCAGAAACATTACCGAGCAAAAGGAATATGAAGATGCGTTAAAAGCCTCTAATGAAGAATTAAAAAAGTCTAATGGTGAATTGGACCGTTTTGTTTACAGCGTTTCGCACGACCTTAGAGCGCCGTTATCTTCCATGTTAGGGATAATAGGATTAATTGAAGTCGAAACCACAGATAAGAATATCGCGGGAGATATACAGCTAATAAAGAAAAATATAAATAAACTGGATGGCTTTATTAGCGACATCCTTGACTACTCAAGAAATGCGAGACTTGAGACGAAGGAAGAAGAAGTAAAATTTGCCAATTTGCTTGAGTATATAAAAAACAACCTTAAGTACATGGTATCCTCAGCCGCAAAAGTCAATATTCGTATTAATATAGATGAATGTGATACTTTTTATTCCGATCCCGGCAGGATGACAATAATATTCAATAACCTTATATCAAATGCCGTTCGCTATAGCAATCCGGAGGCAGCGGATCCTTTTGTTGATATAGATGTGCAATCATGCAATGAAAAGGCTGTTATTACCATAGAAGATAATGGGATAGGCATTAGCAAGGAAAATCATGAGAAGATATTTGACATGTTCTATAGGATCTCAAATAAATCTATAGGTTCCGGCTTAGGACTTTATATAGTAAAAGAAACTGTTGAAAAGCTACACGGAACAATTCAATTTGAATCAGAACCAGGCAAGGGGACAAAATTTATTGTTACTATTCCAAACATTAGAAACACTCAAAATTTTTGATCAATGGTAAATAAAGTAATGGTAATAGACGACAATGAGATAGACTTATACATTGCAAAGCGTGTGATGGACAGATATTCATTTACTGATGAAGTAATAATCATGGATTCTGCAAAAAATGCTCTTAGTTACCTTACCGAAAAACAAAGCGATCTAAGTGCTTTACCTGATCTCATACTGCTGGACATCAATATGCCGGGAATGAATGGCTTTGAATTTCTCGATGCCTACACACAGCTTCCTGAAAAAATAAAAAGAAACTGCATTATCATGATGCTAACCACTTCAACCCATACTGAAGACAAACAAAAAGCATGTGGTAATCCTTATGTACGCAGTTATCTGAATAAACCATTGGATAAAGATAAACTGGAAGAACTGAATAGTATCCTTAAAGACAAACCTTGATGGCACCAGTAAGTTAATTTGCTTTACTGTGGTATGATTATCAATCAATAAGATAAATCCGCTAGAATAATCATTAATTATTTCAAGCTCCGACCATAACACAAAGATTATCTAACATTAATATTCTATTCATACGAGTAGCGTTTTTTTACGCTTAAATCAATCAGCAGATAAAATTAAACGTGCTCTTATGAAAAGGAATCTCTACGCCTTAAAAACAAAACATCTATCTATTCCTGTCGCAGGGATGCTGGCATTGAGCCTGTCGTTTTTCGGTTGTAAAAAAAGCGATAATGGTGGCTCATCAGACAATTCACCATCAGGCATTAATAAGATAAACCATGTGGTGGTTATCTATTTGGAAAACCATAGCTTCGACAATCTGTACGGACAATTTTCCGGCGCTAACGGTTTATCAAATGCAACTGCGGCCAACACTACACAGCTTGATTCTGCAGGCAATCCCTATACTAATTTACCGGCTATTTCAGGTACAAGTGCATTCCCGACAAACCTGGCCAATACTTATTTTAATATTGATCAGTATATACCCAATGACCAGGAAACACCCGATGTTTTGCATCGCTACTACCAGGAGCAAATGCAAATAGATGGTGGCAAAATGGATAAATACGCATTGTACAATACTTCAGCAGGGTTATCACAAGGCTACTATAAAACAAGCTTATTACCAATGCTTGCTATGGCTCAGAAATATACCTTGTGTGATAACTTTTATCATAGTGCATTTGGTGGCTCTTTCCTAAACCACATTTGGCTTATAGCCGCTGCAAGCCCGGTATTTCCAGGCGCACCAAGCAGCATAGTTGCCAAAGTAGATGGTTCAGGTAAATTGATAACAGATGGGGCTGTAACTCCCGATGGCTATGTTGTAAATACAAGCTATTCAGTTAATATGCCACACCCTGCGGGCTCTAACGCAGCTACATTGGTTCCTAACCAGACATTACCAACTATCGGTGACAGACTTTCTGATAAAAATGTTACCTGGACATGGTACTCCGGCGGATGGGACAATGCATTAGCCGGCAGTCCTGATCCCACCTTCCAGTTTCACCATCAACCATTTGTCTATTTTAAAAATTATGCTGATGGTACCCAAGCTAAAAAAGATCACCTTAAAGACGAAACCGTATTTATCAGTGACGCAAAAAATGGTACGCTACCAAGTGTTGCATTTGTAAAACCGTTAGGACTTAACAATGAACACCCTGGTTATTCTGACGTTCAGGCAGGTGAAAGTCATACAGTAGATTTGATAAATGACGTACTAAATGGTCCTAATGGTAAAGACGCGGTAATTATCGTTACTTATGATGAAAACGGTGGTTTTTGGGATCATGTAGCTCCTCCGGTGATAGATACGAAGTGGGGACCTGGCACACGTGTTCCAGCTATTATTATCTCTCCATTCGCGAAACAAGGATTTGTAGATCACACACAATATGAAACAGTGAGCATTCTTTCGTTCATCGAAAAGAGGTGGGGCTTGTCTCCATTATGCAGTCGTGATCAGAATGCTACCCCCTTGTCCAACGCTTTTAATTTTTAATATTCTAAGTATTATAGAAGTACCCGAGCACTTAATTATGAGGGGCAGCGAAGAAGTTGCCTCTCATTTTTTAAATAATGAAGAAACACATTCTTATAGCAGTCTTGCTAATTGCCATGATTGGCAGCATGTTTTATTCATGCAAACAAAAAACGATAGCACCGGAAAAATCTATTGCGCAAACTTTATCAGCACATGTTGATAGTTTTGTTTTTTGCAAAAACAAACTCATCGCATCAGTCGAAGGAAATGCTAATGAAGCACAATTACAACAACTATTTTTACAGGCAAGATTGGCCTATAAAAAATTTGAATGGGCAGCAGAATATTTTTCGCCGGCAACAGCAAGATTAATTAATGGACCACCCGTAGAAGAAGTAGAGATTTCAAGTCCCCAGGTATTTGAGCCCGAAGGGCTACAGGTAATAGAAGGATATTTATTCCCGAAGTATAATGTTGCGCAAAAGGCAGAATTGATAAGGCAACTTAAAATGCTGCAAGTCGATTGCGATAAATATAAAAGCCACTTCGACAATATTGACATTTTTGACTGGCAGGTGTTCGATGCAACCAAGCTAGAAGTATTCAGGATAATGACTTTAGGCATTACAGGTTTTGATGATCCTCTTTCACAAAACAGCATGATAGAAGCCGCTACCAGTCTTGAAAGCGTGCGCTCTGCTATGGCCTATTATACAAACAAGGATGGTGAAAATCTGCTGAAGAAAATTGATATGGCCGTAGCATACCTCAAAAAGAATACAGACTTTAATTTCTTCAATAGGGCAGCATTTATAACCGGATATGGTAATGCTATTACATCCAGCATGACAGATCTGGAGAAGAGATTAAAAATACACGTCATTAAATACAACAGGTTGCTAAACCAGGACGCAAAAAACCTTTTTGATTCGGGCGCTTTTAATGTAAATGCTTACGCACCTGATGAGCCATCATTCGTAACAGATAAAAAAATTGCATTAGGCAAAAAGTTATTCGCAGATCCAATACTGTCAGGAGACAATAAAAGAAGCTGCCAATCCTGTCATCAACCGGAAAAAGCATTTACAGACGGACTGATGAGAAATACCATTTTCAATGAAAATAAATTATTGGCAAGAAACACCCCTACCCTGCTCAATGCAGCGCTTCAGCCGTCACAATTTTATGATCTCAGGGTCACTACATTGGAAGACCAGTCACTAGGTGTTGTGCAAAATAAAAATGAAATGCATGGGTCTATGACGAAAGCGGCTAGTAAGATATGGAAAAATAAAACCTACCGGCAAATGTTCTCTGATGCCTTTCCCAAAAAGTACAGAACATACATAGATACTTTTGAAGTGATGAATGCAATAGCTTCTTACGTTCGCAGCCTGATATCACTGGATAGCCGTTTTGATAAGTATATGAGAGGTGATAAAACCGCTATGAGTGAAGAAGAAATAAATGGGTTTAATTTATTTATGGGGAAGGCTAAATGTGGAACCTGCCACTATATGCCGCTGTTTAATGGAACATTTCCGCCACGATTTATAAAAATTGAAACTGAGGTTATCGGCGTTCCACAATTAGCAGGAAAAAATGTGCTTGACAGTGATATGGGGCGGTACAATATAGTAAGGGTGGCCTCATTCAAACATTCATTTAAAACTCCCACGGTGCGCAACGCATCACGCACGGCACCCTACATGCATAATGGGGCATTTGCAACGTTAGAGCAGGTACTCGACTTTTACAATAAAGGAGGGGGTAACGGGCTTGGATTAAAGATGGACAATCAAACCTTACCTTTCGATAAACTTGATCTAACACAAAAAGAAAGCAAAGAGATAATCGCATTTATTAAAAGTCTGGATAGTAAATAAAATTAAAATTTGGATAATGCAGTATCAAAAAAATGATGTTTTTTCTTGTAACAAAACCCTATTTCACATTATAAATATTATAATTCCACCATATATTAATAAAGTGACAACCAAGTGAATTAAAGGTTGGAATGATTTTTTTCTAAGTATCTTTTACTGATCGAATTCCCCAACATTCCACATTTTATGAAAATTATTCCCAAATATATTTATTGGAACTCAATAAAAACAAGTATAAATTATATCTAATGAACTAATAATTACAAACCACACATATACTTTCTTATGGATACTGAAAATATTATTAGCGCTAAAAATGGGAATCTGACCAATTCCACACTTGAGGTGAAACCTTCCAATCTTAAAAAGAAAGAAAAGGGGCAAAAGACAATAAAAGGGAAAGCTGGAATAAAGACATATGATGAGAATCTAAATGATCATCCTACTGAAATTCTTGATAAGGAATTACTCAAAATACTGATAGAGGTACGAAATGGGAATTTTGACGTAAGAATGCCTATTGACCAAGTGGGTATCAGTGGTAAAATATGCGATACATTGAATGAGATCATTTCAATGAATCAGAAAATGACCGAGGAGTTTACCCGTGCCAGCAATACTATTGGTAAAGAGGGTAAATTAACCCATCGTATAGAAATACCATATGCCAAAGGCTCATGGAGCACAAGTGTCGACTCATTAAACATGCTCATATCCGACCTTGTACATCCCACCATTGAGATAGCAGGCGTGATCAGTTCCGTAGCAAAAGGAAATCTGTCGCAACAAATGCCGCTGGAAATAAGCGGGCATGTGCTGCAAGGGGAGTTTTCCAGGATAGCCAAAGAGGTAAATGGAATGGTGAAGCAACTCAACCTCTTCTCCATGGAAGTAACCCGCGTGGCGCGTGAAGTGGGTTCTGAAGGTAAATTAGGTGGGCAGGCAACTGTAGAAGGTGTAGGAGGTGTGTGGAAAGATCTTACAGATAGTGTAAATCTGATGGCCGGCAACCTGACAGCTCAGGTACGTAATATCGCTGATGTAACTACAGCAGTGGCGAAAGGCGACCTTTCCAAAAAGATCACAGTGGATGTAAGAGGGGAAATCCTGGAATTGAAGAATACGATCAATACGATGGTGGACCAGCTAAACTCATTCTCTTCGGAAGTAACCCGTGTGGCATTGGAAGTAGGTACTGAGGGCAAATTGGGTGGGCAGGCACAGGTAAAAGGCGTAGCGGGTACATGGAAAGATCTGACAGACTCCGTAAACCAAATGGCATCCAACCTTACAGGGCAGGTGCGTAATATCGCTGAAGTAACTACAGCAGTGGCAAAAGGAGATCTTTCCCGAAAGATCACAGTGGACGTAAAAGGAGAAATATCAGAATTGAAAAACACCATCAATACCATGGTGGACCAGCTCAACTCATTCTCTGCGGAAGTAACACGTGTGGCTCGTGAAGTGGGATCTGAAGGTAAACTGGGGGGACAGGCAAAAGTAAAAGGTGTAGCAGGCGTATGGAAGGATCTGACAGATTCTGTAAACTATATGGGCAGTAACCTTACAGCCCAGGTGCGTAACATCGCTGAGGTAACTACTGCGGTGGCTAAGGGCGACCTTTCCCGCAAAATAACTGTGGATGTAAAAGGCGAGATACTGGAGCTGAAAGACACTATCAATACTATGGTGGATCAGCTAAACTCATTTGGTTCGGAAGTAACACGTGTGGCTCGTGAAGTAGGTTCGGAAGGTAAATTGGGGGGGCAGGCTACGGTGGAAGGCGTAGGTGGCGTATGGAAAGACTTAACAGATAGTGTGAACCTGATGGCGGGTAATCTTACAGCCCAGGTGCGTAATATAGCTGAGGTAACTACGGCGGTGGCTAACGGTGACCTCTCTAAGAAAATAACTGTGGATGTGCAGGGAGAAATCCTTGAACTGAAGAATACCATCAATACGATGGTGGATCAATTAAACTCATTTGGTTCGGAAGTAACGCGTGTGGCACGTGAAGTGGGATCGGAAGGTAAGCTGGGTGGACAGGCTACGGTAAAAGGCGTGGGCGGGGTATGGAAGGATCTGACAGACTCTGTAAACTACATGGGTAGTAATCTTACTGCCCAGGTACGAAATATCGCCGAGGTAACTACAGCTGTTGCCAATGGTGACCTTTCTAAGAAAATCACAGTTGCGGTAGAAGGTGAAATCCTGGAATTGAAGAATACCATCAATACGATGGTGGATCAATTGAATTCGTTCGCATCAGAAGTAACGCGTGTGGCATTGGAGGTGGGTACGGAAGGTAAATTAGGTGGTCAGGCCAAAGTGAAAGGTATAGGTGGTGTATGGAAAGGACTTACAGATTCCGTAAATCAAATGGCATCTAACCTTACAGCGCAGGTGCGTAATATCGCAGATGTAACAACAGCTGTGGCAAATGGTAACCTTTCGAAGAAGATCACAGTAAATGTAGCAGGTGAAATCCTCGATCTGAAAAAAACCATTAACACGATGGTGGATCAGCTCAACTCATTCGCATCAGAAGTAACCCGTGTGGCATTGGAAGTAGGTACGGAAGGTAAGTTAGGCGGTCAGGCTAACGTGCAAGGTGTAGGCGGTACATGGAAAGATCTTACTGATTCTGTAAACCAGATGGGATCTAATCTTACAGCACAGGTACGTAACATTGCCGAAGTGACCACAGCGGTGGCAAAAGGTGACTTATCCCGCAAAATTACGGTGGATGTAAAAGGCGAGATACTGGAATTGAAAAACACTATCAATACCATGGTGGATCAGCTTAATGCCTTTGGTTCTGAAGTAACGCGTGTGGCTCGTGAAGTAGGTTCCGAAGGTAAGCTGGGAGGGCAGGCTGATGTGCCCGGCATTGGTGGTACATGGAAAGACCTTACAGACTCTGTAAATAAAATGGCATCCAACCTTACAGCACAGGTACGTAACATTGCCGAGGTAACAACGGCTGTTGCGAATGGTGACTTGTCCCGTAAAATCGAAGTGGATGTAAAAGGCGAGATACTTGAATTGAAAAATACCATCAATACAATGGTGGAACAGTTGCGCGCCTTTGCTTCGGAAGTAACGCGCGTGGCTCGTGAGGTGGGTACAGATGGCAAGCTTGGCGGACAAGCAAATGTGCCGGGTGTAGGTGGTACATGGAAAGATCTGACAGACTCTGTAAACCAGATGGCAGGCAATCTTACTGCCCAGGTACGTAATATCGCCGATGTGGCTATTGCTGTGGCAAACGGAGACATGTCGCGGAAGATCACAGTGGACGTACGCGGTGAAATCCTCCAGTTAAAAGAAACTTTGAACACGATGGTGGATCAGTTGCGCGCCTTTGCATCTGAAGTAACTCGTGTGGCTCGTGAAGTGGGTACTGATGGTAAACTGGGTGGACAGGCATTCGTACCGGGTGTAGCAGGTACATGGAAAGACCTTACAGACTCAGTGAACCAGATGACAGGTAACCTTACGTCACAGGTGCGAAATATCGCTGAAGTAACAAAGGCAGTAGCAAGTGGTGACTTGTCCAAAAAAGTAACCATTGATGTAAAGGGCGAAATATTCGATCTTAAGAATACCATTAATACAATGGTGGATCAGCTCAACTCATTTGCCTATGAAGTAACGCGTGTGGCACGTGAAGTGGGCACAGAAGGTAAGTTAGGGGGCCAGGCGGAAGTGAAAGGTGTTGCAGGTACATGGAAAGACCTGACAGATAGTGTTAACATGATGGCATCTAATCTTACCAGCCAGGTGCGAGGCATTGCCAAAGTAGTAACGTCTGTTGCGATAGGTAATCTTAAGCAAAAGCTGTCTATCAGCTCACGAGGTGAAGTGGCGCAATTGACCGATACTATCAATGAAATGATTGATACGCTGGCTGTGTTTGCCGACCAGGTAACCACTGTGGCCAGGGAAGTAGGTGTGGAAGGACGATTGGGCGGACAGGCAAATGTGCCTGGCGCGTCAGGTATCTGGAAGAACCTTACTGAAAACGTGAACCAGCTCGCAGAAAACCTAACTACGCAGGTACGTGCTATTTCTGAAGTTGCATCTGCGGTAACAAAAGGTGACCTCACCCGTATGATACGTGTGGATGCAAAAGGTGAAGTGGAAGAGTTGAAAGATACTATCAACCAAATGATCGCCAACCTGAAGGAAACGACCTTCCTCAACCAGGAACAAGACTGGCTGAAATCAAACCTGGCTAAGTTTACACAAATGCTGCAAGGTCAGAAGGATCTAAACACAGTAACCCGCCGTATCCTCTCAGAATTGGCGCAGGTGGTAAACGCACAGCATGGTATGTTCTACATCCTGGAACAGGACGATCTGCAAATGAGCACGCTAAAGCTTTTTGCAGCTTACGCATACAAAGGTGATATAGACCTGCAAAAACAATTTATGTTAGGAGAGGGATTGGTTGGTCAATGCGCTTTAGAAAAAGAAAGAATTCTTTTGACAAATGTTCCCAAAGATTATGTAAAGATCGGATCAGGTTTAGGTGCAGAAACACCTCTGAATCTTATCGTTCTGCCTGTATTATTCGAGAAAGAAATAAAAGCGGTTATTGAGCTTGCTTCGTTCGAAACATTTAGCCAGACTCACTTAGATTTCTTAGGACAGTTAACTGAAAGTATCGGTATCGTACTTAACACGATAGAAACCAACTCACGAACTGAACATTTGTTGGAACAATCCCAATCACTTGCTGAAGAGCTAAGAAGGACAAATGAAGAATTACAGGACAAAGCCCACCTACTGGTAAAACAAAAAGAAGAAGTAGAAAACAAAAACAAAGAAGTAGAAGAAGCAAGAAAATCACTGGAAGAAAAGGCAGAGCAGCTAACATTGACTTCAAAATACAAATCTGAATTCCTTGCGAATATGTCACACGAGTTGAGGACTCCGTTGAACTCGCTGCTTATTCTTGCTCAGCAATTATTTGAAAACCATGAAGGTAACCTTAGCGAAAAACAGGTTCGTTACGCAAAGACGATACATAGTTGTGGCGACGACCTTATCCAGCTGATCAACGATATACTTGATCTTTCTAAAATTGAATCAGGATATATTTCTGTTGACTTTATCAATGTTCGTTTGCATGAAATCACATCGTTTGTAGAAACAACATTCAAGCATGTTTCGGAAAATAAAAGCTTACGGTTCAATATAGAAATAGATGAAACTCTCCCTGCAACTATTGAAACCGATATCCAACGCCTTAACCAGATATTAAAAAACCTGCTTTCCAATGCATTCAAGTTTACTGAAAAAGGAGAAGTTAAGCTAAGAATATATGAAGCAAAAAAGAACTGGAAAATGTTTAATCCAAGCCTCGACAATGCTCAAAGAGTTGTAGCATTCGAGATAAAGGATACAGGGATAGGAATACTGAAAGAAAAACAAAACATCATTTTCGAAGCCTTTCAGCAGGCAGAAGGTTCTACCAGCCGTAAATATGGCGGCACAGGGTTAGGCTTGTCTATCAGCAGAGGTCTTGCTGATCTGTTAGGAGGAACTATAGAGCTGGATAGTGAAGTAGGCAAGGGCAGCATATTTACCCTTTTCCTGCCTATTGATTACAACCCAACCCTGGTAAAGAAAGACAAACAGAGCAGCCTTGTGATAAGTCAATATGAGTTAGCTCAAAACGACGAAAAAATTTCAATACAAACTGTACCAACCGTAAAGTTCCCCGAAAGGGACCTCGAAGGAATTAATGAAATAATTAATCAATCGGGAGATGACAGAAATAATGTTGTAGGTAATGAAAAAGTGGTACTTGTCGTTGAAGATGATCTGCGCTTTGCGAAGATCATGATTGATAAAGCACACGAAATGGATCTGAAGGTGATCGTTGCAACAAATTTTGGAGAAGTTTTTGATCTCGCTAATAAATATAGCCCAGTTGCCGTTACACTCGATGTCAAACTACCAGATGCAAGTGGATGGAAAATATTAGACCTCTTTAAAAATGACATGAATTTCAGGCACATCCCTGTGCATTTGATCTCAGGTGAAGAAAACAGGCTGTTAGCAATGAAACGTGGAGCAAGAAGCTTCCATTTAAAGCCATTGAAAAATGAAGAGCTATCAATATTGCTGACTGATATTAAAGAATTCAATTCGAAAGCAACAAAAAACCTGCTGGTAGTTGAAGACAATGAAATTGATTGTTCACAAATAGTAAAAATTCTTGATAATGGCGAGCTCATCAATATCACTGTTGCCCAAACAGGAAGTGAGGCATTAGATCTTTTAAGGAACAATATTTATGACTGTGTGATTGTTGATTACATGCTGCCTGATATAAAAGGGCTTGATATTGTGATGCAAATAAACGCAGTTAAAAAGATGCAGATGATGCCTGTGATCATATATTCAGCAAGGGATTTTTCTGCAAAAGAAAAGACTCAGTTGAAACAATATGCAAACAGGGTGCTTCTGAAAAGCGTAAATTCCCTCGAACCATTATTGGAAGAAGTGGTAATGCATTTGCATATCAACCATAAAGACCTACTGCCTGAGAAGAGAAAAATAATTGAAAATCTCAAATTGAAAGAAGATGTACTGTCTGCCAAAAAGGTACTTGTGGTGGATGACGATGTAAGGAATCTGTTTGCGCTGACTACTGCATTTGAAAAGTATAATATAAATACTATAACGGCGGAAAGCGGTCAGGATGCAATTAATATACTTAACGAGAATAACGATATAGATATGGTATTAATGGATATAATGATGCCTGAGATGGATGGATATGAAACTACACAAAAAATAAGACGAGAGCATAAGAATAGTAATTTACCGATCATCGCAGTAACAGCAAAAGCAATGAAAGGCGACCGTGAAAAGTGTATAGAAGCCGGGGCATCTGATTATATTACTAAACCGGTTAAGATAGATCAGCTATTATCATTAATGAGGGTTTGGTTATACAAATAAATTATGAAGAATGGAAGAAAAAACTAAAAGCAACTCCTCAATAAAGAAAGTTGATATTAAGCTCCTGGTAGTAGATGATAGAGAAGACAACCTGTTTTCCATGGAAACTATCCTCGAAAAAGACGGGTACATTATAAAAACTGCTAACTCCGGTAGAGCTGCCTTACGAACTTTGCTAAAAGAGCACGACTTTACGCTTATATTAATGGATGTGCAAATGCCCGATCTGAATGGCTTTGAAACAGCCGAGCTTATTTATGAGCGGGACAGACTGAAGCATATTCCCATTATTTTCATTACAGCCAATGATTTCGCCGAAGAAAATGTTTTCAAAGGCTATCGGATGGGAGGGATAGACTATATATCCAAACCAATTAATCCGGAGCTGCTCAGAGCAAAAGTTAGTGTCTTTGTCGAGCTGTACAGGAAGAATTATGAATTAAAGGCCCAGGAACAAAGGCTTATAGTAGCAAATGAAGTACTGGAAAACGAAATAACTGAAAGAAAAAATTCTGAAAATAAGGTACAGGTGCTAAATCAACAGTTGCTGGATAATATCCAGCAATTAAAATCTACAAATGAAGAGTTAGAAAGATTTGCTTATGTGGCCTCTCACGACCTTCAGGAACCGCTACGTAAAATAAGGCTGTTTGGCGACAGGCTGGAGGTAAAATATAAGCCGGTTTTGGAAGGCGAAGGAATGGATTTTTTGCAAAAGATCATTAAGGCGTCAGAAAGGATGCAGATACTCATCAAAAATATCCTGGCATATTCAAAATCTTCCGTCAATGCGGATGCTTTTGAAGAAACAGATCTCAATGTTCTGGTAAATGATATCCTTTCAGATCTTGAAGTTTACATTAAACAAAAGGATGCGATTATTAATATAAGCAAATTGCCTTCTCTTAATATTATACCCAACCAATTCCGACAATTACTGCAAAACCTGATAATAAACGCGTTGAAATTTAATAAGGAAAATCAGCCGCCGGAAATAAAGATATCCGCCGAAATCGCCAAAGAAGTAAGCATATCCGGCATTCAAAGCAAAACCTCTGAAGATGGCTTTTGCAATATATATATCAGTGATAATGGGATAGGATTTGAACAAAAGTACGCAGAACAAATATTTACCTTATTTAAGCGCCTGCATAGTTATGATCAATATGAAGGGACAGGCATTGGCTTGTCTGTCTGCAAAAAGATCGTTGAAAAACATAATGGTTTTATTTCTGCCGTAGGCGAAATAAATAAGGGCGCAACTTTTATTGTTTCTTTACCTGTCAAAAAACAAAATGCAATAGAACAATTTGCATAGAACTATTCTTCTTCATTATTAGTTGAATTGTCGTTTGTTTTTTTCTGGCTGCCCAAACGATCGCTTTCATTAGCGTAGTTTGCGCCTTTGTTCTTTGTTTCCCCCTGTTTGTAAGATTTGCTACCCAGATGCATTGATCCCTGTCCAAAATTGGAACCACCCTGAGTAGTAGAACCCGGCATATAATCTGCCCTCCCCTGGTTGCTTTCGCTATGTTGCTCTTTACTATTTCCGGGTGATTTAGTATTACTTACTTTCTTTTTATCTCCTTTTTGAATTTTGGTTTTATCCTTTTTCATACTGTTATTTTTTATAGCCTGAAAAACTATTCTCGATTAAATACTTTTCGCAATTCATCTTTAGCTTTTTCCAGAATCTCTTTTTGTTTTTCCGGAAGGTTATGGCCTGCTCTATTAATATAAAAATTCAGCATGGACATAGCTGACTGAAATGGAGTGCCTTTTCTTCTATGGCTTTTATTTGCCGAACGCTTTAATGATAATGCTATCTTATGAGGATCATCATCTTTAAATACATTATTTTCCAGATCGAGAGCATTGCTTGTAGCAGTTACTCTGGACGACCATTTTTTTACAACCTGATCGTTCCTCTTACCCTTCGATCCTGATCTATCTCTACTGGTTGCCATATCCTTTGCATTAGTTTGTATTATACCGAATTAAAAACCATGCCTGCTTTGTTAATAATTTTATGGCACACATTTTCTATTACTTATAAAAAACAAAACTTTTAAAAATGGAACCACAATCAAATGATAAAGAAAGTCGCAATGAAAAGAAGCCTGATGCCCAAAAATCTGACAATAAAGAAACACCGAAAAAAGAACAGCCGCAAGAGAACAAAAAGAAACATACATCCGCTCTCGAAGCTGCATCTATAGGGCGTAGCGCTACCGCACAGGTGGATCCTCATAGTAACAGCGGCCTGGCAAATACCGGTACTAATATTTCTTATGAAGGAGCAACTGCGCCTGCATCAGGTGGCTCTGTAGGAACGGGATATTCTTCTGGCAAAGAAGCCACAGGGGAAACCTTAAGCACAAATTCAGATTACGAACAAAACCGGGCAACAAAAGAAAATAAAAAGGATATCGAAACTGAGAATACAAACGATGAAGAGGAAGATGCAGATGAAGAGAAGGATATAATTTAGCTATCCTTATTTTTCAAACGAAGTAAGATCACATTCTAAATTGCTACGGTCCCAATTTCCGGTAGTAGTTGCTGCAACATAGGTGCTTTGTAAAAATTGTAATAACGTTTTTCCCGGATCCGGGGCTTGCCTTACTACTTCATAAGGCAATATGAATTCACCCATCTCACTGCTAAAAAATGCTTCCTTAGGGGCAATATTTTGCGTGCCAAATGTATCCGGGGTAGGATAGCAATATGAATAAAAAACAGGTTGCGGCATTTGCTCATTGCCAGGCCAAAATCCGCAGGAGCTTACCTCGTGTGAATATGCTTCCTGCATCACGTCGGATGGCAAATTGGGCATACTACCTTCGTGTTTCGGTGCAGCCCTCCCTGAAAATCTTGTTACTGCCAGATCAAATGCTCCCCAAAACAAATGTACAGGACTGCATTTACCTCTAAATCCTGCCCTGAATCTCGTAAAAATATTATGAACATTTACTAAGACCTTCCAGTAAGTATACATTTGATCCGCATCATAAGTACAATGTATTTCATCATGTTCAAATGGTATGGCCGGCTCTATCTCATTCGGCACACTATAAATGAAAGTATTAATTCCTAAATCTTTTAAACTGCTCATGATCTCTTTATAAAAACTTGCGACTGTTCTTGGGTACAGATCAATGATTTTACTATTACCAAAGCTCGAGATCACATGCGCCTTATGATTTACAAAGTCGAATGAAATTTCAAAAACACCATCTTCATACGGAATACTGCCTGTTGTTAAACCTCTTGGCGATACATATAGTGTAACATGCCATGAATGATTTATCCAGGGCATATTGCGTAATCTTATCTTTCCAACTATCTGCGTCCACAGTTGTACTGTTGCAAGTGTATCATTCAAATCTTCGTAAACTAAAACAGGCCAACTCTGTAATTTATCAGCATTCATAAAGCGTAACGATTAAGAAAACAGAAAATTAATTGTTGTCTGTATGGATATTATCATGTGGGGCTACTTTATTTTCAATCCTTCTATCGGGTATAAACCACATCATGGCCACCACTATATACAAAGCTAACGATATCCATGAATTAACAAAAGCTAACGCTATGGCTATTGCGTAGATCACAAGAGATATTTTTCCCTTCCAGTCTTCACCTATAGCTTCTGCAAGTGTAGAATTTTTTCCTGCATGCTTAATCAATATCAATGATAATATAGTATATGAGAAACCGTTCATTATAAGTACCGATCCATATAACGCGACAGGCCATTTAGAAAAGTGATTCTCACCCATCCACGCAGTTGCGAAGGGTATTAATGACAACCAGAACAACAGGTTAAGATTTGCCCACAATGCAGAACCATTTATAGAATCTACTGCATAAAACATGTGATGATGATTATTCCAGTAGATGCCGATATATACAAAGCTAAGTACGTAACTAAAAAATACCGGCAATAAAGGCTTAAGCACTTGTATACTATCACCATGTGGCACTCTTAGTTCCAGGACCATTATCGTGATTATAATGGCAATTACACCATCACTAAAAGCTTCCAGTCGTGATTTTTTCATAAGCTAACTTGGCTGCACCTGCAATCATTAAATTTTAAAATAAGCTTTCACACCTGCTAACCTACTTTCAGTAGCAATACCGCAAAGTAATTCATGCATCTAATTCATTTTGCTATAATAAACTTATGATTAAAATATTAATCCGGCAAGACTATACGAACGATGATATAAAATAGTAACACAAATAAAATTCACTAGTTGCTTTACTCTTTGCCTTATCATCTTATACTATAAATAATAAAAATGGCCGCTAATCATGCGGCCATTTTTATTTTGCAGAAATTATAGTTCTTATCTCACAACCATTTTTTGGATCATTCTCTGTCCATCTGCCATGAACTCTACAAAGTAGACTCCTCTTGGTTCATTGGTCAGATCTAGCTCTGTCGTAAATTGTCCTGTCGTGTTGTTGAAGCTCCGCTGCTGTATCTGCTGACCTGTCAGGTTCGTTACCGTGATCTGTACATTCTTGATCAGGTCGGTTGCCGTGAACTCTACCGTGAACTTCCCTGTTGTCGGGTTCGGATACATAGACAAATGCTCTACATTGCTCACATTGCCCACACTCGTAGATATCGGCCCTTTGTGGAACTTAACCACAAAGTCTTCCGTTTCTCCTGACGTATACGCTCCACAAGCGTCATCCGATGGAGAGTTCGGGGCTGTATTGTCATTAAGGATCAATCTCATACCTGTCGGTACTTCCGTGATCACCGCATCTGGTATCGTGATGTTGGTAGTGATATACCAGTCGCTGGCTGTTGTGTAGGCTGTCCATACTCTTTCATCCGGCACGTCATAAGACAGGTTGTTGTTGAAGTCCATGAACAGGGTGATCTTGGCATCTGCATGAGTGGCCGATTTCAGTATCTGGTATACCCCTATTGAATAGGTAGTATCTGCATACAGGTCTTCTACTGTACCTGTCAGGTTGCTGCGGCCATTCACTGATACAGGATTCAGGATATGTGGTCCTCCTTTGTCCCAAAGGTATTTACCTATGGTGAAGGCGCCGATATCACTGCTGTCATATTTGCTGCCTCCTGTGGCTATGCTGTAGCAATAGCAGGCATAA
>Ga0134128_10001052_pt1 | contig 36865 bp, 34 predicted proteins | sample KB31754_FD_96462 | JGI IMG/M metagenome (GOLD analysis project Ga0134128, IMG submission 96462) | Terrestrial soil microbial communities with excess Nitrogen fertilizer from Kellogg Biological Station, Michigan, USA - KB3-175-4 | ecosystem: Environmental > Terrestrial > Soil > Unclassified ...
AAGCTCCCGATGAGGAATTCGCTCAAGCTAGGGAACACGCAGCCTTGCCGCAAGCCGGAATGGGGTGAATGGCGCAATGCGGTGACGAGCGGCGCCGTCGCGGCGATCAATCAATTGAACAACTGCGGCAAACGGCTGCGATAGCGGCGGCTGAAGTTCACATGGCTGCCGTCCGTGAGCACGATGCGGTAATCGCCGCTGTCCCACGGCTGGATCTCGCGGACGCGATCCAGATTGACGATATGCCCGCGGTGCACGCGCGCGAAACGCCTCGAATCCAGCTTGCGTTCGAGCGCTGCCAGCGACTCGCGCAGAGGCCATGTCGCGCCCTGCGCATGGATGGTGACGTAATTGCCGTCGGCCTCGATGCGGTCTATGTCGGCCGTGTTGAGGATGAACTCGCGGTTGAGCTTTTTCACCACCAGACGTTCCACCGGCGGGGGTTCCGCTGCGACCGGCTCATTGGCCGCGGCTGTCGCTTCCACCGATGCGGAAGGTGCGATCTGACTTTGCAGCCACAACCTGTAAGTGCGGAACGCCTGCAGGCCGGCCAGGATCAACCCGTAAGTGACGAGATCCTTGCGGTATTCGTAAATCGAGTCGCTGAGCCACGGCCCGAACCGGTAATGGCCACCGAGCATTGCATAGCCGAGTTTGCGCAACAGCACCATGCCGCCGACGTGGATGACCGAAAACACCGGCGTGACGGCCAGATGCAGCGGGGCCGCCCAGCGCCATGTGTGTGCCGTGATCGGCGCGCGCCGGTGCAGCCAGGCAATCGCTGGAATCAGCGTCCAGATCAGCACTGCGCTTGAGTATTCCCACAGCACCGGCTCCCACCACTGCAACCGTTCGCCCAGGCGCGCGTGGTCGGTCAACGCGGTGAACACGTTCATGGTGCAGATCGCGGCGGTGATGCCGCCGAAAATGGCGATCTGCCACAACGTCACGCGCCGGCGGATGCCGGCCGGTGTGAGCTGCTGGGTTGCGGATGTCGCCATCGCCGCAATCAGATGTCGCGCGCCAGCCCAGCGGCGAGGCCGGTATAAGTGGCGGGCGTCAGTTCGAGAAGGTGCTGCTTCGCGTCGGCAGGAAGTGCCAGCGAGCCGATGAACTCGCGCAGCGATTCGCGCGTGATGCCCTTGCCGCGCGTCAGTGCCTTCAGTTGCTCGTACGGCTCCGGCAGGCCATGGCGGCGCATCACCGTCTGGATCGCTTCGGCCAGCACTTCCCAGCTTGCGTCGAGATCGGCGGCGATGCGTGCTTCGTGCACCTGCAACTTGTTCAATCCCCGCGACAGCGCATCGAAGGCGACCAGCGTGTGGCCGAACGCGGTGCCGAGGGCGCGCAGCACGGTGGAATCGGTGAGGTCGCGCTGCCAGCGGCTGATCGGCAGCTTCTCGCTGAAGTGGCCGAACAGCGCGTTGGCGACGCCGAAATTGCCCTCGGCGTTTTCGAAATCAATCGGATTGACCTTGTGCGGCATGGTCGAGGAACCGACTTCGCCGGCCTTCAACTGCTGGCGGAAGTAACCGAGCGAGATGTAGCCCCAGACGTCGCGCGCGAGATCGATCAGGATGGTATTGATGCGGCGCGCGCAGTCGCACAGTTCGGCGATGCCGTCGTGCGGTTCGATCTGCGTCGTGTATTCGTTCCATTGCAGGCCGAGCGACTCGACGAACTGCTTCGACAGCGCGCGCCAGTCCACCTCGGGATAGGCGATCACATGTGCGTTGAAATTGCCGACCGCGCCGTTGATCTTGCCGAGAATCGTGGTCGCAGCGAGTTGCGCGCGCTGCCGTTGCAGGCGCGCCACCACGTTCGCCAGTTCCTTGCCCAGCGTGGTCGGCGAGGCGGTCTGGCCATGCGTGCGTGAGAGCATCGGCAGCGCGGCGTTCGCGTGTGCGAGTTCGCGCAGCCTGGCGATGATCTTGTCGAGCACCGGCAACAGGACCGCGTCGCGGACCTCGCGCAGCATCAGCGCGTAGGAAAGATTGTTGATGTCCTCGCTGGTGCAGGCGAAGTGCACGAACTCTTTTGCTTGCGGAAGCCACGAGATCTCGCCTATGCGTTCCTTGACGAAGTATTCGACCGCCTTGACGTCGTGGTTGGTGGTCGCCTCGATCTGCTTGATGCGCGCGGCATCCTGCAATGAAAACTCGTCGGCGATTTGCTTCAGCGCGATCTGCGCAGATGGGATCCACGGCGGCAATTCGGTGATGCCCGGATGCGCGGCCAGGGCCAGCAGCCATTCGATTTCCACCCGCACGCGGCACCTGATCAGCCCGTACTCGCTGAAGATCGGCCGCAGCGGGTCGACCTTGGCGGCGTAGCGGCCGTCGAGCGGAGAAAGGGCGGTGAGGGGATCGAGTGGCATGTCGGTTCCGGGTTTCGATCAACGCGCATTGTAGCGGCGCCGACACCTGAGTGAGGGCTGCAGGCAAGTGCGCGCTATACTTTCCGGCTGTCATTCCCTCGGAGACGCCAGCAATGCCGAACTTCCGCACCGAGCGCGACAGCATGGGCGACCTGCAAGTCCCCGCCGACGCGCTGTGGGGCGCGCAGACCCAGCGCGCGGTCGAGAACTTCCCGATTTCAGGCTTGACCCTGCCGCGCGAATTCATCGGGGCGCTCGGCTTGATCAAGGCTTGCGCCGCCGCGGCCAATCTCAAGCTCGGCCATCTGAAACCGAAACAGGCGCAGGCGATCGGCAAGGCTGCGCAGCGCGTGATCGAAGGCTCGCTGGATGCGCAGTTCCCGATCGATATTTTCCAGACCGGCTCAGGCACTTCGTCCAACATGAATGCCAACGAGGTGATTGCGCACGTTGCCAGCGCCGCCTCGAAGGTGAAAATCCATCCCAACGATCACGTCAACTACGGACAGAGTTCCAACGACGTGATCCCGACCGCGATCAACGTGAGCGCCGCACTCGCCGCGCATGAGCAGTTGCTGCCGGCGTTGAAGCATCTGCGCAAGACGCTGGACAAGCGCGCGCGCGAATTGCGCAACGTCGCCAAGACCGGCCGCACGCATTTGATGGATGCGATGCCGGTGACCTTCGGCCAGGAACTTTCAGGCTGGTCGGCGCAGATCGCATCGGCGATCGAGCGCATCGAGGATGCATTGAAACGCGTTCGCCGTTTGCCGCAAGGCGGCACGGCGGTCGGCACCGGCATCAATGCCGATCCGAAATTCGCGGCGGCGATCTGTTCGGAGTTGTCGAAGGCCACCGGCGTGAAGTTCGCGCCGCTGGACAATTTCTTCGAAGGCATGTCGGCGCAGGATGCGGCGGTGGAGTTGTCGGGCCAGTTGAAAACGCTGGCCTGCGCGCTGATGAAGATCAGCAACGACCTGCGCTGGATGAATTCCGGCCCGCTCGCGGGCTTGGGCGAAATCGAATTGCCGGCGCTGCAGCCGGGCTCCTCGATCATGCCCGGCAAGGTCAACCCGGTGATTCCGGAAGCGATGACGATGGTGTGCGCGCAGGTGATCGGCAACGACGCCACGATCACCCTCGCCGGCGCCAGCGGCAATTTCCAGTTGAACGTGATGCTGCCGGTGATTGCCTACAACCTGTTGCAGTCCATTTCGATCCTGGCGAATGCTTCGCGCCTGCTGGCCGACAAGGCGATTGCCGGATTCAAGGTCAACAGCGCGCGCGTCAAGCAGGCGCTGGCGCTGAATCCGATCCTGGTCACCGCGCTGAATCCGGTGATCGGTTACGAGAAGGGCGCGGCCACGGCCAAGCAGGCCTACAAGCAGAAGCGGCCGATCCTGGATGTCGCGCTGGAGACGACCGGGCTGTCGAAGCAGCAACTGCAAAAGCTGCTGGATCCGCTTGCGCTGACGCGCGGCGGCATCCATGGAGGATCCGGCGGGTGAGTCGGAATCTGCGCAAAATGCGTCGAATGGCATCTCGCGTCGACGCCACGGCGCGCAGGAATGCGCCCGAAGGCGCGGATAATGCACGCGCAGGAAGTGCGGGCGGGGAAACGCATCAGGGATGATTGCTTGCGAAAAGATCGAGCAGCGCAATCGTTGTTGTGGCAGGACGAAAATTTTCATGGACGAGTGACTTGCGGCACTGCCGCGCATTTATTCGCGCGCGATGCTGCGCAACAAGCATTCTCGTTGGGGTAAGCAGTCATGAAACGCACATTCTTGAAGCATGCATTGTGGACGGCACTGTTCGTTGCCGGTGGCGCGCTGGCGCAGGATGCCGCGATCAGCGGCGCGGATTTCACGCACGGCAAGGCCGACGCGCAACTGGCTGCGATCGGCAACAAGGCCGCGGCCCAGGGCAAGGTGGTGGTCGTCACCGCGCCGTCGTACTGGCAGGCCAAGGTAGCTGCCAGGATTCGCGCGGGCGGACACGGCAAGCCGGTCGCGATCCGTTTCTCCAATGGCTTTTATGAAAACGTACTGGTGCGCACCGAAGCCGCCGCGCCCGTGGAAGCCGCGGCCAAACCGGAAACCAGGGTGGCCGTGCAGCCTGAGGCAAAAGCAAAGGCGCAACCCAAACCCGCGCCGAAGGTGGTCAAAGCCGAACCCAAGCCGACCATCCAGCCTGCGCCGAAGCTTGCGGTTGCACCGCCGGTGCAGGCGAAGCCGCAAGCCGTAGCGCCTGCGATGCAACCGGTGGTGCAGAGGCCGGTCGCGAGCATCCAGACGCCGGCCGCCGCCGCGCCACGGCCTGCCACCGACATCGTCGTGATGCCGCAGGTATCGCATCAGCCCGCGGTGGTGCCGATCCCGACCGCGGCAATCAATGCGGCTGGCGTCCAACCGATGTCGTCAGGCTCACCGGGCAGCACCGGTGTATCGGTGCGTCAGCGCATGCTGGCCACGTTGAATAACGGCCGACCGGCGATGGGCTCGCTCACCGAAGCGCAACTGCAGCCGGGCGATCAGGTCTACAGCGATGGCGGCACGCTCGCGATGGTGCGAATGGAAGGCCTGCATCGCGATCTGTATTGGCTGCAAGGCTCGGTCGATCTGCAACGGGTGCAATTCATGCCACAGGGCGATGGTCGTTATGCGGTGACCGGCACGATCGATCCGAAGGCGCCGGCTGCGCATCGCGCCAACTTGGCCGGGGCGCATCACGTGATCGTCGCGCGTGTTCCGGCATCCGGGGCTACGGGGCGCACTCGGCTGGAGCAGCAATACAACAACGGGCAGCCGATCAGCGCCAGCTTGAACCTCGGCCAATTGCAGCCGGAGGATCGGCTGGTGGTGGAGGGCGAAAACATCCTGGTGGCGCGCCGCGAGGGCAACAGCATGGTGCGCTACTGGCTGGAGGGCTCGATCGATCTTGGCCAGAGCGGCTTGCAGAAAGTGGACGCGAATATTTACCGGGTGACTGGCAATAGCCTGCATTGAGAGCGGGGCGGGAATAGCCGCGAAGCGGCGCATCCCGCCTTCTCATCGGCCTAGGATTATTGAGCAGTGGACGTGGATGGTGCAGGCGTTCCCACCGACGATGAGCTGACGGTATCTCGCACGGCGGCCCGCACGCTATCGCGGATTTCGTCCCTGATCCGGTCGCGGTCCACATCGGCCCGGCGATCCGAATGCCTGTCGCAACGAATCTCTCCACGGAAGACCGCGTAAGGTTCGAATGCGGGTAGCTGGGTGGCGAGTTGGCTTTGAGTGATCTTCAGGTGCTGGAGATCGCCGCACAGATGCAGCGCGGCGGTTTCCACAGTCTTGCCGCGCGCATCCATGTCGCGATCGATCTTGTCCGAGTTGCCGGAGAACAGGCCGTCCAGCACGCTGCCGATCGCGTGCACGCCAAGCGCCGCGCCTGCTTTGCCGGTGGCGATGCCGTCGTCGCGCACGCTCATCGCTTCCCCGTAGAAGTGCTGCAGCAGATCGCGCTGTGGCGGCGTCAAGGCGATCGCGTTGTCGCCAATGCGGAAGTCGCCGTTCTGGGCGATATGCGCGTCCGGATGGCCAGGCGCAGTCACTACCAGCGCACCGTTGTCGAAGCTCAAATGCAGGTTCCCGTTGATGTGCGCGTCGAATGAGTCCGTGCCGGAACTGGAGCATGCTGCCAGCGTGGGAGCAAGCAGCAGCGGCAGCAGGAAGAGTTTCGTGTTCATGATGTTTTTCCCTGAGCAGAGTTGTCTGCATCAAGCCGCTTCAGCGGCGGATTCACTTTGAAAAGAGACGTGCCTTTTCTGCGCCTCATTGTGTGCCGCTGGCCGAGTGCGATGGCGGCGGCGGTGCTTTCGGCGGCTGCGGCGGAACCGGAGGCACGGGTGGTGCCGGGAGTGGACGATCCGCGTCGCCGCACTCCATGTCGCCCCCGAAATAATTTATTCCTCCGCCAAACACCGCGTACGGGCGAAAGGCGGGCAGTTGTGCCGCAATCTCGTCTTGGGTTGCCTTCACTTGCCCCAGATCACTGCACAGTCGTTGCGCGGTGGCTTCGACGGTCTTGCTTCGCGCATCGATGTCCTGGTCGATCTTGTCAGGTGTGCCGGCGACCAGATTGCCAAAAGCGGTGCCGATCGCGTGTACGCCCAGCGCCGCGCCCTGGTTGCCGGTGGCGATGCCGTCGTCGCGTATCGCGAGCACCTCGCTGTAGTAGCGCTTCAGCAGCGCGCGTTGCGTCGGATTGACCGCGACCGCGCTGTCGCCGATGCGCAGATCGCCTTCCGTGCTGATCTGTGCATCGGGCCTGGCCGGCGTCTTCACCACCAGCGCGTTGCCGGCGAACGAAACGTATTGACCCGAGGGGGAGTGGCCGTGGTTGGAACAGCCGGCCAGCGCGGGCGCGAGCAACAGCGGCAGCAGCAGGAATTTCGATTGCATGGTGCTCCCCCGGGTCTCAGGCTTCGTCGCGCCAGCGGCGGAACCAGATGGCCGCGACAATCAGGGCGACGCCCACCGCGGCGCCGATCCACATGTTCGGCGTGGTCAGTGCCCGGCCCATGGCTTCGTAGCTCAGCAGGCCCTGCGTCACTATTTCGCCGTGATGGACGGGGAACCCGGCGCCGCCGACTTGCGGCGCTACCCAACTGCCGGGAATCACGCTGAACAACGCGCGGCCGAACAGGTCCCGCCAGTAGAACGTTTCGCCAATGTGCGGCAGATCGAGCAGGCCAACCCACAGATTCAGCACGCCGACGATCAGCGGGACAATGATGGCCCACAGGAACGGCTTGCTGCGCACGGCCGAGGACCACAGCAGCAACCAGCCGACGGTCGGCAGCGCCCAGATCGCGCTGACCGGGATCGAGACCAGCATCCGGAACCACAGCGCAAACGGATCGGTGTGCAGCCACAGCAGCGGAATCGGGTTGGCGCCATGGCCGAGCAGCCACAGGCTGATCAGCACCTGCAGGGCAAGGTAGCCGGCGAGCACCACCACGGCTGCGATCAGCGGCGCGATGATGATCGCGGAGAACGCCTTCGACAGCACCGTGCCGGTGTCCGACAGCGGCAGCGATTTCCAGAACAGGATGCTGCGATCCTTGCGGTCGTCGTACAGCGCGCCCAGCATATAGAAGAAGATCACGAAGCTGAGCACGATGCCGACGATCAGAGCGAAGGCGGACATCGTTGCGTCAAGCCCTTGCACCAGGTTCACCGAGTCGTGCGACGCGGCGCTTTGCAGGATGCGATCCAGCGAAATGCCCATCTGCACGTGATCCCCGCTCATCCGCGAGCTCAGGACTTCACCCGCGATCATGCCGAGGATGGTCAGGATCAGGATCGCCGCCGCGGCCCAGAACGGCGCCCACAGGAAACCGCGTCGTGATTCCCAGTACTCGCGCTTCACCTGCCAGCCGAATGTCGTCATGGCGCTCATGCGTAGGTCCCTTTCATGGTGGCGACGAACAGGTCGGCGACCGATGGCCGCCGCACTTCGCCGAGTTCGGCGAGCTTCGCGTGATCGATGCCGTCGAACAGGAAGATGCTTTTGCCGAATACCTGGCGTTCATCCATCGGATGCAGCGCGCGGGCTGCTTCCGCGCGGTCGGCATTGACCAGCACTTCGGCGAAGCGCTCGCCGAGCGCATCCATCGGCGTGTCCAGCACGATCTTGCCGTCGCGGATGAACATGAGGTCGGTCAGGATGTTCTCGATCTCCTCGACCTGATGGGTGGTAACCAGGATGGTTTTGTTCTCATCGAAATAATCTTCGAGCAGCCTCTGATAGAACTGTTTGCGATAGAGGATGTCCAGGCCGAGCGTGGGTTCGTCCAGCACCAGCAGGCGCGCGTCGATCGCCATCACCAGCGCCAGGTGCAATTGCACGATCATGCCCTTGGACATCTGTCGCACGCGTTGTTCGGGGCGCAACTTGGTGCGGGCCAGGAAGCGCTCGCATTTGGCGCGATCGAAGCGCGGATGCACGCCGGCGACGAAATCCATGGCCTCGTCCACGCGGATCCAGCGGGGCAGGGTGGCTACGTCGGCGATGAAGCAGACCTGCTGCATCAGCGCCGGTCGCTCGCGGCGCGGGTCCATGCCGAGCACGGTCAACTCGCCTTCGAAATCGGTAAGTCCGAGGATCGCCTTCAGTGCCGTGGTCTTGCCCGCACCGTTGGGCCCGATCAGGCCGACGATGCGGCCGGCATGCACGTCGAAACGGGTGTGGTCCAGCGCAACGGTCTTGCCGTAGCGCTTGCTCAGACCGGCTGCGTGGATCACCACGGCGCTTGAAGCCTGGAGATCGGCGTCGTGCTCGGTCGCGGCATTGCTGGTCGCGCTCATCAGGATTTCCTCAATGTTTGATTCGCAAACCCGGATATCCTGCCGCGGTTCGCTTGCAGATGACCGCGGCAAAGCCGCGCCATGGTTGCCGTCTTCGACGGCGCTATATCCTTGTACTGCGCTCTCATCGCTGCTTCTTCTCTGTTTGCGCCATCAACTTTTCGAGATCCAGCCCCATGCGCTTGATGCGCGCATGCAGCGGCGGCCATTCCTCGCGCAGAAAGCGTTCGCGTTCGGATTTCAACAGCACGTCGCGTGCGCCGGTGGTGACAAACATCCCGAGACCCCGGCGTTTCTCGACCAGTTGCTCGTCCACCAGTTCCTGGTAAGCCTTGGAAACGGTCAGCGGGTTGATCTGGTATTCCGCCGCGACCTGGCGTACCGAGGGCAGCGGATCGCCCTCGTTGAGCGCGCCGTCCAGGATCATCGCCACCACGCGTTCGCGCAGTTGGCGATAGATCGGCACATTGTCGTTCCAGGTAATCGTCATGAAGTCTGTCCTCGCCGGGGCGGGATTGGTTGCGCGCGCCGCGTTCATCCGGGAACGCGGCGTGCGCTTAGCGGCTGCCCACGGCGGGCTTGGCGGCAAACGAATAGTAGGGCATGTCTATGTCCGTACCTTGCAGAGTGGCTGCGTCGAATCCCTTGGATGTGCCAGCCCTGGCGGAACCGCCGAAGGCGCGCTCATAGTCGGCGCGAGTCGGGCGTACCACAATGGTTGGCAGGGTGTGGATCGGTTGGGCCGCGGCGCCGACGGCGGCGGGCAGCACGCGCTGGGCCGAGGCATTCGCGTAGGCGCGGATGCCAACGACTCCAGCACTGGCGATCAACAACGAAGCGGCGAAGGTCAACGGCTTGCTGGCGTTCATGGCGGTCTCCATCCGTGATCACGTGAGTGATCGTGTCAAGTAGTGTTGTAGTTAACTATAACACCAAAAGCGCAACTGTCAAGCGCCGCCTTGCGCACCGTGTCTTCAGTCATGCATGGGACAGGCGAGGCTTGGGGGTACAACGGCGACATCGATGAAACCAAGCGCAAGCTGTACGGTCGAACAATCCGGTTTCCAACTGCGTTGCCAAGTTTCCGCGCCGCCCGCACAATGGACAGCTCGGCCGACCGCACGCACCGCTCGCGGCGCGCCGGTCTCCCCCAACCTGAGGATTTACCGATGAAGCAAGTATTGCGTCCCACGCTGGTTGCGGCCGCCCTGATCGCCGCGCTGGGCGTTGCTGGCGCGGGTGCCGCGCAAGCGCAAACGGTGGACAAGAACAAGGCCAGTTACGTGGTCGGCATGGATCTGGCGAACAATGTTCCGCAGATCGTCAAGGACGAGGTTGATCCCAAGATCGTTGCGCAGGCGTTCACCACCACCATCGAAGGCGGCAAGCCGACGATGTCTGATGCGGAAGCCAAGACGGTGCGCGAAGCGTTCGTCACCCAGCTGCGCGCCAAAGCGGAGCAGGAGTACAACAAGGTTGCCGCGCAGAACAAGCAGGAAGGGACCGCCTATCTTGCCAAGAACAAGACGGCGCCGGGTGTGAAGACCACCTCCGATGGCCTGCAGTATCAGGTGATCTCGCAAGGCAGTGGCCCCAAGCCGACCGCGAGCGACACCGTGCAGATCAACTACACCGGCAGCTTCGTCAACGGTCAGGCATTCGATGCGTCCGCCAGCCACGGCAGCGGCCCGGCCAGCATTCCCCTGACCAGCGTGTTCCCGGGCTTCCGCGAAGGCCTGATGATGATGCCGGTCGGCAGCCACTACAAGTTCGTGATCCCATCGGATCTGGCTTATGGTGCGCAGCCGAAGAACGGCTTCCCGCCGAACGCGACGCTGATTTTCGACGTGACGCTGGTGAAGATCGGGAAATGATTGCAGCAGGCACTCATCCCGTGCAGCACATGGATGTGCGCTGACACGGGATCCAGTGCCTCGCTCTGGAACGTGAAAACGCGGCCTTAGGGCCGCGTTTTTTTTGAATCCTTCACCCGCTTGCGGGAGTAAGGTGCCGAAGGCGGATGGGGCGTGGCGCACGCAGTGCCGCTTTCGATGATTGAGCACGACACCCCGATACGGCCAGCCCTGGCCTGCCTTGACGCGAGACTTCACTCCGGCGGTCCTTGCGTGCGGGAGCATGGGCACATCGTTACAATGTGCGACTCGCTTTGATTCTGGGCTGTGCATGAAAGTCACCATCTTCGGCACCGGGTACGTCGGGCTGGTCACTGGAACCTGCCTCGCCGAAATGGGTAACCATGTGCTTTGCATCGACGTGGATGTGGCCAAGGTCGCGCGACTGGAAGCCGGCGAGATTCCGATTTTCGAACCGGGCCTGGAACCGCTGGTGCGACGCAACCACGCCGCCGGCCGCCTCCAGTTCACCACCGACGCAGCAGCCGGCATCGCGCATGGCGAGGTGTTGTTCATTGCGGTCGGCACCCCGCCCGATGAGGATGGCAGCGCCGACCTTTCCTACGTGCTGGCGGTGGCGCGCAGCATCGGCGAGCACATCGAGTCGTTCAAGGTCGTGGTCAACAAATCCACGGTTCCGGTCGGCACCGCCGATCGCGTGCGCGGCGCGATCGCCGACGTGCTCACCCTGCGCGGTGCGCGCGTGGATTTCGACGTGGTCTCCAATCCGGAATTCCTGAAGGAGGGTGATGCGGTTAACGATTGCATGCGCCCCGACCGCATCATCATCGGTGCCTCCAGCGCGCGCGCGGTGGAAGTTCTGAGCAAGCTGTACGCGCCGTTCAACCGCAACCATTCGCGCATCGTGCTGATGGACGAGCGCTCGGCGGAACTTACCAAGTATGCGGCCAACGCGATGCTCGCTACCAAAATCAGTTTCATGAATGAGGTCGCCAACATCGCCGAGCGCGTCGGCGCGGACGTGGAATTGGTGCGCCAGGGCATTGGTGCCGATCCACGCATCGGTTATCACTTCATCTATCCAGGGGTCGGTTACGGCGGCTCTTGTTTTCCCAAGGACGTGCAGGCGCTGGAACGCACCGCGCACGCGCACGGTTATCCCGCGCGGCTGCTGGATGCGGTGGAGCAGGTCAATCGTGCGCAGAAACAAAAGCTGTTCGAATTGATCGCGCGGCATTTCGAGGGCAATCTGCGCGGCAAGACGGTCGCGCTATGGGGTCTGGCATTCAAACCCAATACCGACGACATGCGCGAAGCGCCGAGCCGCGCATTGATGGAAGCCTTGTGGGCGGCGGGTGCCACCGTGCGTGCGTTCGATCCGGAGGCGCGCGCGGAAACGCGGCGCATCTATGACGATCGCGATGATCTCGTCCTGTGCGGCGAGGCTTACGAAGCACTGCAAGCCGCGGATGCGCTGGCCGTCGTCACCGAGTGGAAGGCCTTCCGCAGCCCGGAATTCGAGCGCGTGCGTGCCGCATTGAATACGCCGGTGCTGTTCGACGGGCGCAATTTGTACGATCCGGAAACGGTGGAAGCCGCAGGCATTGCCTACTACGGCATTGGGCGTGGTCGGAGCCTGGCCGGCAACGCCAACGGAATGCGGATATGAGCGGATCGGCCGATCACCGCCTGGATGAACTGGAAGTGCGGTTGGCGTTTCTGGATGATGCGCTGGCTGGGCTCGGCGCGGCTGAAGCCGAGCGTTCGCGCCGCATGCTGGCGATCGAGCGCACCCTGTCGGAATTGCGTCTGGAGCTTGCATCGTTGCGCACGGGTTTGGGCGATGATGTGCATGATGAGCCGCCGCCACCGCATTATTGATTCAAGGTAGGAGCGCGCCTGCGCGCGGCCGAAGACACCAACCCTTTGTCGCGCGCAGGCGCGCTCCCGCGAAGAGCCCATGAGCGATTCACTCCGCGATCAACTCTTGAAAGCCGGTCTGGTGTCGAAGCGCGTGGACAAGCCACGCAAACCGGATACGCACAAACCGGTGAAGCACGCCCAATCCGGCGCTGCGCATCCGCAGAAGAAGAAATCCGAAAGCGATTTCGATCTGGCGCGTGCCTATGCGATTCGCGCGCAAGCCGAAAAAGCCGAACGCGTGCAGGCCGAGCGCGAGGCGCAACGACAGGCGCAGGAGCGCCGCGAGCGCAAACGCCGGCTGCACGAGTTGTTGAGCGGCACCGCGCTGTCCATTCCGGACGATGCCGAGCACGTGCGCCATTTCGAACACATGGGAAAAATCCGTCGCATCCATGTGGACGCGGAACAGCTCGCAGGCTTGAACAAGGGCGACTTGGGCGTGGTGGTGCAGGGCGGCCGGTTCGTTCTGGTCACCCGCGAGACCGCGCTGAAGGCCGGCGGGATATCGCCGGACGCGATCGCGCTGCTGGTGGATCCCAACGCAGCGCCCGAAGCAGCCGACGACGGCGTACCGGATGATCTGATGTGGTAAAGCAGGGCACCTTGCCCGCCAAGGACGCGAAGAGAAATATTTCCCCTCCCTTCGCGCTTTTTGCGTTTTGCGGATTAATGGTTTTTGATCTAGCTCTTCAATGCCGCCGAATCCCACCCGGCTTTCGGCTTGAACCGCTCGCCGTGGCGTGCCGCCAGGGCATCAAGCTTCATGTGCAGCGCATGGATGCCGGTTGAGCGGATGTACTGGATCGGGCCGCCGCGGAAAGGCGCAAAGCCGGTGCCGAAGATCACACCCGCATCCAGCAGGTCGGCGTCCTCCACCACGCCTTCGGCGAGACATGCGACCGCTTCGTTGAGCATCGGCAGAATCATCCGGTCCTCGATGTCATCCGGTGCGTGATAGTCGCGCGGCACATCCGGCTTCTGCGGTCTGCCGTCCTGCCACACATAGAAACCTTCGCCGTCCTTCTTGCCGCGCTTGCCCAGCGCCACCTTGCCTTCGATGCCATCGGGCAATCGCAGGCCGAGGAACGGCGCAAGCTCCTTGCCGACCGACAGCGCCACGTCCAGCCCGACGGTGTCGGCCAGTTCGATCGGGCCCATCGGCATGCCGAAATTTTTCGCCGCGCGATCCAGCACCGGGCCGGGCACGCCTTCCGCATGCATCCGCACCGACTCCAGCAGATAAGGCATCAGGATGCGGTTGACCAGAAAACCCGGCGTACCCTTGACCGGTACCGGCAATTTGCCGATGGCCTTGACGAACGCCAGCGCGCGCTTCTCGATCAGCGGATCGAGTGCGTCGTGTCGCACCACTTCAACCAGTGGCATCGCGGCGACCGGGTTGAAGAAATGCAGGCCGAGAAAGCGTTGCGGATGCTGCAACGCGTGGCGAAGTTCATCCAGCGGAATACTGGACGTATTGGTCGCAAGCAATGCCGTGTCGGGCAATGCGGTTTCGAGCCGCGCATACAGTTCTTCCTTCGCCGCCGCATTTTCGAAGATCGCCTCGATCGCAAGCTGCGCGTTTTTTACCTGCTCGCCTTCCACATCCGCATGCACTCGCGCCAGCGCCGCCGCGATGCGCTCGGACGTCTTGGCTTTTTTCTCGAGCAGCTTCCGCGCCCGATCAAGCGCCGGCTGCACAAAACGCATCTCGCGATCCTGCAATGAGACCTCGAATCCGCGAAGCGCGCACCAGGCAGCGATGTCGCCGCCCATCACGCCTGCGCCGGTCACATGCACATGGCCGATCCCGTGCGCGACCCCGCCGGCCAGCCCGCGCAGCCGTTCGCGCAGGAAGAAGATGCGGATCAGATTGTGCGCGGTGGGTGTTGCGGCCAGCTTGGCCACCGATCGCGCTTCAAGTTTCAATCGCTGGCGAATGTCGCTGCCGCCGCGCCGCCACACTTCGATCAGCGCAAACGGCGCGGGGTAATGCGCGGGTCTGACCTTGGCCGCGGTCTGCTTGCGCACCATCGGCGCGAGCACCTGCCGCACTGGCCAAGTGTTGGTCAGCCAAGCCAATGCATGTTGATCGGCCTGCCACGCCAATGGCTTGCGTACACAGGCGCGTGCGGTTTCGAGCAGTGCATCCGGGCTGGCGAGCTGATCCACCAGGCCGTTTGCAAGCGCTTCGCGCGGCGAAGCGGGGCGCCCGGTCAGCATCATCGCCAGCGCCTTCGGGGCGCCGATCAGGCGCGGCAATCGCGCGCTGCCGCCCCAACCCGGATGGATGCCGAGCTGTACCTCGGGCAGGCCAATTCTGGTTTCCGGCGCATCGGCGGCGACCCGCATGCGGCAGGCCAGCGCCAGTTCAGTGCCGCCGCCCATGCACGGGCCGTGCAGCGCGGCGACGGTCGGCATCCTCAGCCGCGCCAACCGCTCGAATATGCGCTGGCCGTTTTCGATCGCCGCAAGTACCGAGCCTTCGCGTTCATAGCGCGCGAACTCATGCAGGTCGGCGCCGACCGCGAAGCCAGCGGCCTTGGCGGAATGGATCACCACCCCACGCGGCCGCTCGATGGCGACCCGTTCCAGGATGGCATCGAATTCGTCCAGCAATGCGCGCGACAGGGCATTCACCTTGCTGTCCGCGCGATCCATGCCGAGCACCACCAGACCATCGGCTTCGGCGCTCACCCGCCAGTGGACGAATCGCAAGCCTTCGAACACATCGCACCTCCGGGTTCAGGACGGATTTGAGAAGCACGGCCGCTTTTGCGTGCTCCAGTTGCCCACCATCCCGGCACATTGTGATTTTGATCGGGAAACCATGGTAATCCGTCCCGCTATCATCCGGGTGCCGCGGCGCGCGGGTCAATTGATGTTCATGGCTAGGATGGCGATGTCCCGACCGGATCCAGCGATCACCAGCGCCTTGCTCGACCGCATCATCGGCGCCGGGCATAGCCTCATCGTGCTGCGTTGCGAAGACGGCGAGCTGCTGCGCGAACAGTTGCGGCTGCATTCGATCCGCACCGGTCAGTCGCTGTACGCATGGCACGAAGGCGCCGGCCTGCGCAGCCTGCGCGATGGCGAACTGCCGGTGCCGGGTAGCCGCCGTTTCACCGACGCGTTGCGCTATGTCACCCAGAGCGCGCACTTCGGCATTTATTTCTTCAGCGGGTACCCGCAGCCGTTCGATGCCGCGATGGTGCTGCTGTTGCGGCAAGTCGCCAAGCTGGCCGGCGAGCGCGTTCGCCGCGTGGTGCTGCTGGATCCTGCCACCCAATTGCCGCCGATCATCGAATCCTGTGAGGTAACCTGGCAGGCCGGTGCGCGCGCGCGTCCGCGCCTGCGCGACGGCCGCTGGGTGCGAGCATGAGCACCAACGCCCAAGGCGTGTTGATCGTCGCCGCGCGGCGCGCCGATCGGCGCGTGTTGTTCGATGCGCTCGACGGGCAAGGCTACGGCACCATCCTGAGTGCGCGCGATGCCGGGCACGCGCGCAACCTGCTGGCGCAAGCGCAGCGGCCCAGCTTCGCGGTGCTGGATTTCTGCACCAGCGCGGCGGAGTCCGCTGCACTGAGCGCGGAACTGTCGGGCGTACCCGTGATCGGCTTGATCGGCGCCGGTCGCGGCGACGATCGCGAGGCGGATGGCTGGAGCTTCCGGCAGCGGCCGCCGGGCGTGGTCGAATGGCTGCGCTCGCCGGTGGATCCGGTCGAGGCGCGCGCGCGTGCGCAGGCGGTGTTCGATGCCCACGCAAGCCTGCCCGTCGTTGCGTCGAACGATCATGATGATTTTCGCTTCGTGTTCGACGGCAGCGCGGATGAAATCGTGCTTTCCGATCCGCGCAGCGGCGAAATCCTGGACGTGAACCCCGCCTTCGAACATGCCACCGGCTTCAGCGTCGCGCAGGTGCGCGGCAGCGGCTTCGAGCGCCTGTTCGTGATGGGTGGCAACCATCGCGAAACCTGGCGACAGCAACTTGAGCACGGCGGGCAGGCGCGGCTGCAATGCGACAAGCTGCGCGCGGACGGCAGCCGCTATCCGGTGGAAATGCTCACGCGTCTGGTGGTACGCGGCGAAAGCCTGGTGCACTTCAGCACCATCCGCGATGCCGGCGCGGCGCAAGGCGGCCGAGCCTTGCTGGCGGCGTTGACGCGTATCGGCGTGTCCGATCAGGGCGACGGCGCACTGGCGCGTCGCGTTCAGCAATTTGCCGATGCGCTGCATCTGGATTTCGCCGGCGTGGCGGTGCGCCGGGGCGGCGAGCAGGCCGGGCTGCTGGAACTGCTCGCGCGCAGCGATCGTCTGCCGCTGCCAGGCGACGCGCCCGATCCGTTGTCGCAGCCGGCGGTGCAACTGGCTTTGGGCGGCGAGGCGGTGGTGTCGCTGGGCGAGGCACAGAAACTGGTCGAGAACGATGCGTATCTGCGTGCGCTGGGGTTCGCCTGCTATGCCGCGCTGCCGCTGCGCGACGGCCACGGCAATGTGCTCGGTGTGCTGCTGTGCGCGGCGCGCAAGCCGCCGCCGTTCGATCCGGAGCTGGCGCGACACGCGCTGGAAATCGCCGCCGCGCATTTTGCCGCCACCCTGGAATTGCGCGAGGCACAGGTGCAGGGCAGAGCGACCGGCCTGCTGGATGGGCTGACCGGTTTGCCGAACCGGCTGCTGTTCAACGACCGTCTGGAAACCGTGTTGCTGGAAGCGCACCGTACCGGCGAGATGTTCGCGCTGTTGTTCGTGGATCTGGATCGCTTCAAGAACATCAACGATTCGCTCGGCCACGGCGTCGGCGATCAGGTGCTCATCGCGGTGGCACGCCGGCTGCGAGCGGCGGTGCGCGGTTCCGACACCGTGGCGCGCTACGCCGGTGATGAATTCACCCTGATCCTGCGCCACATCGTGCTGCGCGAGGACGTGCTGCGAATCGCCGAAAAACTGGTGCGCGCGATGGAGGCGCCGCTCACCCTGGACGACGGCTCCGAGTTGCACATCACAGCGTCGGTCGGGATCAGTTTCTACCCCGATGACGCCGCCGAGGCCGAGCAACTGGTCAAGCACGCGGACGTGGCCATGTACAACGCCAAGGGCATGGGCCGCAATAATTACCAGGCCTATGTCGCGGTGCCCGAAGAGCAGCACAAGCAACGCATCGAGCTGGAAGCGAAATTGCGCGTGGCCGAGCGCAACGACGAGCTGCGCTTGTATTACCAGCCGCAGCTTGCCGCGGACAGCGAGGACATCATCGGCATGGAAGCGCTGGTGCGCTGGGAACATCCGGAACTGGGCATGATAAGCCCGGCGTTTTTCATTCCGATCGCCGAGGAAACGGGCTTGATCATCCCGATCGGCGAATGGGTGCTGCGTCGCGCGTGTCTTGACTGCGTACGCTGGCAGCGGCAATACCGCCTGCCGCTGCGCGTCGGGGTCAATTTGTCCGCGTTGCAATTGATGCAGCCAAACCTTGTCGACCTGGTGCGCGCGGCCTGCGCCGAGAGCGGCCTGAATCCGCGCCTGCTTGATCTGGAAGTCACCGAGAGCATCAGCATGAAATCGGTGCCGAACCTGCTGGAGACCTTGTCCGCGCTGCGGGCCTTTGGTTGCGGCATCTCGATCGACGATTTCGGCACCGGGCAGTCCTCGCTGGATTACATCAAGCGGTTTCCTGCCGACCGCATCAAGATCGATCAGAGCTTCGTGCGCAACATCGGCATGGACCCCGGTGACGAGGCGATCGTGCGCGCGACACTGGACATGGCGCACCAGCTTGGCCGCAAGGTAGTCGCCGAAGGCGTGGAAACCGAGCAGCACCACGCCTTCCTGCGCGAGCACGGTTGCGACGAATTGCAGGGTTATCTGTTTTGCCGGCCGCTTTCGCCGGTATCGTTCGACAACATGCTGGGCGAGCGCGAGCGGGCATTTGCCGCCACGGCCGAGGTTTCCGGGATGCTGGCGGAGCTCGAAGCGTTGTCGTAAGGTCGCCTTGATCGCCGCGCCCCTGCCCCCAACTTGTGAACTTTGCGCGAATAGCGCGGTCACAGGCGTCGCGCACGTTGCGTTCGGCGCCGGAGGAGTGCGGCCCGGATGGGCGAAGTCGAGACGGATCGTGCGCTCGTTGAGCGCGTGCGCAAGGGTGATGTTCGGGCGTTCGACCTGCTGGTGCGCAAGTACCGGCACAAGATCCTCGGGTTGATCTCGCGTTACGTGCACGACTGGAGCGAGTGCGAGGATGTGGCCCAGGAAGCGTTCGTGCGCGCGTGGCGCGCGCTGCCGGCCTTCCGGGGCGAAAGTGCGTTCTACACCTGGATGTACAAGATAGCCGTGAACACCGCCAAGAACCATTTGGTCGCCCAGGGCCGCCGCCCGCCGGCCGACGACATGGATGCCGATACCGCCGTGCAGATCGAGGCGGGCGCGCGCCTGCGCGACGAGGCCACTCCCGAGCGCGAACTGGCCCGCCAGCAAATTGAACAAACGGTCGCCAACACGGTCGAAGCCTTGCCGGAGGAACTGCGCGTGGCGATCACGTTGCGCGAAGTGGACGGTCTCTCCTACGAGGAGATCGCCGAACGGATGGGTTGCCCGATCGGCACGGTGCGTTCGCGGATTTTCCGCGCCCGCGAAGCGATAGACATCAAGTTGCGCCCGCTGCTGCCCGACAGCGAAGATTGATTCCAAGGAATGACAATGAATCCGAACAGCCGCGAACACCTTTCCGCCCTGATGGATGGCGAACTCGAAGGCGAACCCGCGCGTTTCCTGCTGCGCCGGATGGAGCATGAGCCCGAATTGGCGCGCGCCTGGTCACGCTGGCATCTGATCCGCGCCTGCCTCGCCGGCAGCCAGGGCAATGCCGCGCACACGGATGCCGCTGGCATCGTGGCCGCAGCCTTGAAAGATGATGAAGCATTCGCCGCGCGCGTGATGCAAGCGGTAGTGCAGGCGCGGCCGCAAGCACGCCGCCACTGGGCGCGCTATATCGGCGGCGGCGCGATCGCCGCGAGTGTCGCGGCCGCGGCACTGATCCTTGCCGTCCCGCAAATGCCTTCCGGCACCGATGCCGGCATCGTTGTTGCGCCGAATCGCGTGACAACCATTCCGCCGGCCAATGTGATTGCCGCGGCGCCCGTGTCGGTCAAGGCGAATGTTGCGTCGTTGCCGTGGCTCAACAACAATCGACAACCCATGTTTCTGGCCGCGCGCCAGAACGCGGCCAACGCCGCATTGGGTGGTGGGCTGCTGCAGTCGGGCTATCTCCAGCAGGCCGCCTATGCGCCCGATGCCGTGCCGCTGTCCGCGCCGCTGCTGTTGCGCGGTACCAACCAGACCGGCAACGCGCCGTACATGATCCTGCTGGTGCCGGACAACGGCACCGCGTCGCACTCGCCGCGGCATTGACTGCTGGCTGATGCGCGGCGACGAGCGCTGTCCACAGCGCACTGACGACGCGCGCCGCATGCTGCGCGATTGGTCAAGGTTTTGATCCAACTTGAGGAGTTCCCGCCATGCTGAAACGAGCGAGGCAGTCCGCTGCCGTTTTCGTCCTGCTGCTGTTCTCCACGGCCACGCTGGCCGCCACTTCGCAGCTTCCCGATTTCACCGGAATCGTGCAGCGCTACGGTCCGGCGGTGGTGAATGTGCAGGCGCATTACAACCATGCCAGTGAATTGAGCGACGACAATGGGCCCGGCGATACCGGCGCGCCGGACAGCAACGGCCCGAACGATCAGCAGATTCCGGAAATCTTCCGCCGGTTCTTCGGCATGCCCATGCCACCGCAGGACAATGGCCCCGACAACGGCGCGGAATCCATCGGCTCGGGGTTCATCATTTCCGCCGACGGCTACATCCTCACCAACAACCATGTGGTGGATCACGCCGACACCGTGATGGTGCGGCTCTCCGACCGCCGCGAGTTGACCGCGAAAGTGATTGGCACCGACCCCCAGTACGACATCGCGCTGCTGAAGGTCAATGCGAAAGACCTGCCGGTGGTGAATATCGGTGATTCGCACTCGCTGAAACCCGGGCAGTGGGTGGTCGCGATCGGGTCGCCGTTCGGCTTCGATCATTCCGTGACGCAAGGCATCGTCAGTGCGATCGGGCGCAGCTTCGGCGCCGCCGACCAGCAGTACGTACCGTTCATCCAGACCGACGTGCCGATCAACCGCGGCAATTCCGGCGGTCCGCTGTTCAATCTGGATGGGCAAGTGGTCGGGATCAATTCGCAGATCTTCTCCAACACCGGCGGTTACATGGGCGTGTCGTTCTCGATTCCGATCGACATCGCGATGAATGCCGTGCAACAGATCAAGACCAAGGGCTATGTGACGCGCGGCATGATCGGCGTGCAGGTCCAGGACGTCACCGCCGACATCGCCAAGGCGCAGAACCTGAAACTGTCGAGTACGCGCGGCGCGCTGGTTGCGGACGTCACGCCGGGCAGCGGCGCGGAAAAAGCCGGGATCAAGGTGGGCGACGTGATCCTTGCCTTTGACGGCCACCCGGTGGATACCGCTTCCGACCTGCCGCCGCTGGTGGGTGCGACCACACCGAATTCGGAAGCCACGCTGCAGATTTCACGCGACGGCAAGCTGATGAACGTCAAGGTCAAGGTCGGTGAGCTGCCGCGCGAACAGGCCGGCAGGACCGCTTCCACCGCCGCACCGGAACGTGCTGGTGGCGCGCTGGGCCTGGCGGTGCAGGCGATTACGCCCGCCATGCGCCAGCAACTGGGCTTGAAGGACACCGGCGGCGTGGTGATCAGCGACATCAAGGGCGCGGCGGAGCAGGCCGGCCTGCAACCGGGCGACGTGATCCTGCGCGTCGGCAATCAGGCCGTGAACAGCGTCTCGGCATTCAAGTCGGCAACCGCGAACGTGAAACCGGGCGACACGGTGCTGCTGCTGATTTCGCGCGATGGCGCAAGCCGGTTCGTGGCGATCACGGTACCGAAGAAGTAAGTTATAGCCTGCAAGCAGGCTCCTACAAACCGGCTGTAGTAGGAGCCTGCTTGCGGGCGACCATCGCCGGTGAGCGGAACCGCTCTTCCGTGCGATAATTGCGCGTTTGCATCCCCCGATGCACTTCCCAACGCGCCATGCAGCTGATCCGCAACTTCTCCATCATCGCCCACGTCGACCACGGCAAGTCCACGCTTGCCGATCGCATCATCCAGTTGTGCGGCGGGCTGACCGAACGCGAGATGGAAGCGCAGGTGCTGGACACCAATCCAATCGAACGCGAACGCGGCATCACGATCAAGGCGCAGTCGGTTTCGTTGCCCTACACCGCGCGCGACGGAAAAATTTATCAGCTGAATTTCATCGATACGCCGGGTCACGTCGATTTCTCCTACGAGGTCTCGCGCTCGCTGGCCGCGTGCGAAGGCGCGCTGCTGGTGGTGGATGCCGCGCAAGGCGTGGAAGCACAGTCGGTCGCCAACTGCTATACCGCGGTCGAGATGGGGCTTGAAGTGGTGCCGGTGTTGAACAAGATCGACCTGCCCACAGCCGACATTCCCAAAGTCAAGGAAGAAATCGAGGCGGTGATCGGTATCCACGCAGATGATGCGATCGCGATCAGCGCCAAGACCGGAGAGAACGTGGTCGATGTGCTGGAGGCGATCGTCGCCCGCATCCCGCCGCCACGCCCGCGCGATACGGACAGATTGCAGGCGCTGATCATCGATTCCTGGTTCGACAACTATCTTGGGGTGGTGTCGCTGGTGCGCGTGATGCAGGGCGAGATACGGCCACGCGACAAGCTGCTGGTGATGTCGACCGGCCGCGCGCATGAGGTGCTGGAAGTGGGCGTCTTTACGCCCAAACGCAAGAAGCTGGACAAGCTCGGCGCGGGCGAAGTCGGGTTCGTCTGCGCCTCGATCAAGGACGTGCACGGCGCGCCGGTCGGCGACACGCTGACGCAAGCCAGCCGGCCGGCATCGAAGCCGCTGCCCGGTTTCCAGCAGATGCAGCCGCGGGTGTTCGCCGGCTTGTTTCCGATCGACGCGGAGGATTACCCGGCCTTGCGCGAGGCGCTCGACAAATTGCGCTTGAACGATGCCGCGATGTTTTTCGAGCCGGAATCCTCCGAGGCGATGGGCTTTGGCTTCCGCTGCGGGTTTCTGGGGATGCTGCACATGGAAATCGTGCAGGAGCGGCTGGAGCGCGAATACGACCTCAATCTGATTTCCACCGCGCCGACGGTGGTGTACGAGGTGCTGAAGAGTGATGGCGACACGATGCTGCTGGATAACCCGGCCAAACTGCCGGCGTCCCCGCTGGTCGCGGAAATCCGCGAACCGATCATCGTCGCCGACATCCTGACGCCGCCGGAGTTTGTCGGCAATGTGATCACGCTGTGCGAGGAGAAGCGCGGCGTACAGCGCTCGATCCACTATCTGGCCAGCCAGGTGCGGATCAGTTACGAGCTGCCGCTGGCCGAGGTGGTGCTGGATTTCTTCGACAGGCTGAAGTCGGTGTCGCGCGGCTATGCCTCGATGGATTACCACTTCCAGCGCTTCGAGGCAGGGCAGTTCGTGCGCGTGGATGTGCTGATCAACGGCGACAGGGTGGACGCGCTCAGCCTGATCGTGCACCGTTCGCAAGCCGATCGGCGTGGTCGCGAGATGGTCGAACGCATGCGTGAAGTGATTCCGCGGCAGATGTTCGATGTCGCGATCCAGGCCGCGATCGGGGCGCAGGTGATCGCACGCTCGACGGTGAAGGCGCTGCGCAAGAACGTGCTGGCCAAGTGCTACGGCGGCGATGTTTCGCGCAAGAAGAAGTTGCTGGAGAAACAAAAGGAAGGCAAGAAACGCATGAAGCAGGTCGGTCGCGTCGAGATCCCGCAGGAAGCGTTCATGGCGGTGCTCAGGACGGACAAGTGAAGCGGGAATTAGGGATTGAGGATTGGTCGGAGGCGCGATCAACTTGTCGTCGTTCCGGGGCCGTTTCCCCGCATCGGGAAACGGAACCCGGAATCCAGCGTCTTTGCTGCATTGCTGTCGTGCGGCGACAAGGTCACTGGATTTCCGCTTGCGCGGGAATGACGGCTAGCACTGGATCCCGGCTTTCGCCGGGATGACGGGAAGAAAGAATTCGGTATGTGTCGCAAATGGTGAGTGGCAAGTGGTCCGAATGCAGGAACGACAAAAAAGGAAACTCGATGAATCGTGATTCTTGGGGAATGATCCTGCTGGTGGCGATCGTCGGCGTGTGCCTGTACATCTGGTACACCACTTCCGATTTCGCGCTTGCGCTGGTGCTGATGACCGCCGCGTTCGGCATCGTCTGGGCGCTGGACCGTTTGCTGTTCCAGCGCCGCCGCGTCGAGCGCGCGGTCGCCGAAGGCAACCGGCCGCAGGAGCCGATGCTGGTGGATTACGCGCGGTCCTTCTTTCCGGTGATCCTGGCGGTACTGCTGTTTCGCACCTTCCTGATCGAGCCGTTCCGGATTCCCTCGGGTTCGATGATGCCCACGCTGCTGGTCGGCGATTTCGTGCTGGTCAACAAATTCGCCTATGGTCTACGCCTGCCGGTGACCGATACCAAGATCGTCGATATCGGCGAGCCCAAGCGCGGCGACATCGTGGTGTTCAAGTACCCGCCCAACCCGAAAGAGGATTACATCAAGCGCATCATCGGGCTGCCGGGCGACACCATCAGCGTGCATGACGAGCAGGTGTTCGTGAACGGCCAGCCCGCGCCGCAGACCTTTATCGGGCCGGACAAGGACACCGACCCGGAGAGCGTCAAGACCGCGCAGGCCGACGGCAAGGTATACAACGAGAAACTTGGCAAGGTCAGCCATCACATCATCGTGCTGCCGCCCTACATGCGGGCGCCGCAGACCGAAGGCAGCTGGACGGTGCCGCAGGGCTATTACTTTGCGATGGGCGACAATCGCGACAACAGTTCCGATAGCCGGTTCTGGGGGCCCGTGCCGGAGTCCGACCTGCGCGGCAAGGCCTTCCTGATCTGGTTCAGCCTGGCGGATTTGAAGCGCGTGGGAACGATCCTGCATTGAGCAGCCGTTGCGCGCGAAAAGTGCGGTGAGGGGATCCCCGCACGAATGCGCACTCTCCCGCATTCCGGCTGCAAAACTTGCTGCTAGACTCGCGGCGTCTGTCACGTTGCGGGGGAATGCCCATGAAAAAGCAGCAAGGTCTCACTCTGATCGGGTTCCTGTTCATCCTGGCCATCGTCGGCTTTTTCGCCTACGCCGGGATGAAGCTGGTGCCCGCGTATACCGAGTACATGGGGGTGGTCAAGGCGATGAAGGCGGTGGCATCGGAACCCGACCTTGCCACCAAGTCGCCGGAGGAAATCAACCGCGACCTTTCCTTCAAGGGCAGCTTCCAGTACGTCGACGACAAGACCTTGTCGCCGGACAACGTGCGCATCAAGAACGGACCCGCCGGCGGCACCCTGGAGGTGAAGTACGACAAGGACATCCCGTTCATCTACAACATCGATCTGCTGTTGCATTTCGACAAGACCGTGCCGCTCAACGGTGCTGTCGCTGCCGCTGGCGCGTGAAACTCGGTTATTCCTTCGGCGATGAACAACTGCTGCGGTTGGCGCTGACCCACCGCAGCGCGGGACGGCCCAACAACGAGCGACTGGAGTTTCTCGGCGACGCGCTGGTCAATCTGATCGTCGCCGAATTGCTGTTTGAGATGCACCCGCGCGCCGACGAGGGCGAGTTGTCGCGCCTGCGCGCGCAACTGGTCAGCGGCACGGCGCTCGCGGAGCGCGCGCGCGCGATCGGGCTGGGTGATGATCTGCTGCTCGGCCCCGGCGAATTGAAGAGCGGCGGTTTCCGGCGCGATTCGATTCTGGCCGATGCATTCGAGGCGCTGGTCGCCGCGGTTTATCTGGATGGCGGTTTTGATGCCTGCCGCGCGCTGCTGCGCGGGATGTTCGCTGATGGCGCGAATGCGGACGGGCCCGCGCCAAAGGATGCCAAGACTCGCCTGCAGGAATGGTTGCAGGCGCAAGGCTACCCGTTGCCGAACTACGAATTGCTGGCCACCCACGGCGAGGAACATGCGCGCACTTTCGAAGTTGCCTGTGTGCTGAGCACACCAGCACCGGCGCGCTTCGAAGGCAGCGGCAGCAGCCGCCGGGCTGCCGAACAGGTCGCCGCGGAATCGGCGCTGGATGCCCTGATCGGCTCCGGCGGGGCTTAGTTCAAGGAGCCGTTCGCCCTGAGAGTTAGGTCTTGTCCTGGATAACGGCGAGGCCGAAGTCCAAGAGCGCGGCGCCTGGACTCCGCTCCGTGTCGCTCGCCAGGCTCAGCGAGAACGGAATACTGTCGTCCCCACTTGCGGAGCCATCTATCCATGTCTGCCGAGAACCCTTCACGCTGCGGTCTGGTCGCCATCGTCGGCCGACCGAATGTCGGTAAATCCACGCTGCTGAACGCGCTGGTCGGCGAGCACCTCTCGATCGTGACGGCGCGTCCGCACACCACCCGCCATCGCATCCTGGGCGTAGTCACCAAACCGGAAGGGCAGATCCTCTATCTGGATACCCCTGGCATGCATCGGCAGGCCCGACGTGCAATGAACCGCAGCTTGAACCGGGCGGTGCACGCCGCGGTGGCGGAAGCCGACCTCGCCGTGCAATTGATCGAAGCCGGCCGTTGGGACGACGAAGACGAAAGCGTGTATGCCGCGCTCGCCCAAGGCGAGACACCACGCCTGCTGGCGCTCAACAAACTCGATCGCGTGCGCGACAAGGCCGCCTTGCTGCCGTTCGTGGAGAAGCTCTGTGCCGAGCATGCGTTCAGTGAGGTGCTCTGGTTGAGCGCGCAGCGCATGGAAGGCATCACCGAGCTGGAAAGCGCGATCCTGGCGCGGCTGCCGCAGCGCGAGCCCGCGTTCGACGCGGATACCTATACCGACCGCAGCGAGCGGTTCCTGTGCGCGGAGCTGATCCGCGAGCAACTGATGCGTCAGCTCGGCGAGGAATTGCCCTACGCAACCACGGTCGAGATCGAGGATTTCAAGGATCGCGAAGATGGTCTGGCCGAAATCGCGGCGGTAGTGTGGGTGGAGCGCAACGGCCAGAAGGCGATCGTGATCGGCGCCGGCGGCGAACAACTGAAAAAGATCGGCACCAGTGCGCGTCGCGGCATCGAGAAACTGCTCGGCAGACGCGTGTTTCTGCGTTTGTGGGTGAAAGTGCGCGAAGGTTGGTCGGATGATGAGGCGACCTTGAAGCGGTTTGGATATGAATAAAAGGTACATGGAACCAGGAACCGGGGAGCGGCTTCCGAATTACCGCTCCGTCATGGCCCGGCTTGTGCGCTCCAAAACGGGCGGGAGCGAAGGTTCGGCTGTGAACGGTTATCCGGTTCCGGATCTCCGAGTCCCGGCACCGCTGTCGTAAATGCGCGTCGAGAACCAACCGGCCTACATCCTGCACGCGCGCGCGTGGCGCGAGACCAGCATGTTGCTGGAGGTGTTCAGCCGGGATCATGGCCGCATCGGGTTGCTCGCCCGCGGCGTACGCGGGGCGCGTGCGCGCGTTACCCGCGCGATGCTGGAGCCCTTCCAAATGTTGAGCGCGGACTGGGCCGGTATGGGCGAGTTGCCCAACCTGCGCGCGGCAGAACCGATGGGCCCCTCGCGCCGCCTGGTCGACGACACACTGCTGTCGGGCCTGTACGTCAATGAATTGCTGGTACGTTTGACCGCGCGCGCCGATCCGCATCCGGCCTTGTTCGCACGTTATGCAGCATTGCTGGAGGAACTCGCGGGCACGGAGTCGCTGGCATGGACGCTGCGGCGATTCGAGCGCGATCTGCTGGTGGCGCTCGGTTACGGCCTGCAACTGGAGCACGAGGCGGACAGCGGTGAACCTGTGCGCGCCGAGGTGGAGTACATCTATGTACCCGAGCACGGGCCGGTGTCGGCGCAGACGCGACAGCAGGGTGCCGCTGTTCGAGGTTCGGCGCTGCTGGCCTTGCATGCCGACAGCATGCCCGTTGCCGGCGACCTCGCCGCGCTGCGCCGCATGTTGCGTGCGGCGATCGGCGCGCATGTCGGCGAGCAGGGCTTGCGCGCGTGGCGGGTCTTGGGCAGCGCGATGCGCGATCCCAAATAGTTTTGCTGTAAACCAGCTTGCAAGTTGATCGCGCCGTTTTGTCTTCGCAGCGAAGAACGCGGTCCTATTGAACCGATGCGGCGTTCAACGCCGCGCGCGTTTCTGCGAGGCATTCGCGAAACACGTTCGTGCGCGCGGTGATTAGCTGGTAATCGTCATTGCGCAGTGCCTCCGCGAGCAACGCCGCCGCATCCCGCAACGTCGGCGCGCCGCAGAACCCACAGGAAGCGCGCAGCCGGTGCAGGCGTTCGGCGAGTGCTGTGCCGTCGTCGCGCAGCGCATCAAGTTCACCGGCGAGCGCGCCCAGCTCTTTCGCGAACAATCCGCGCAAGGCGACCAGTGCCTGGACGCCGCCACTGGCCGCCAGCCCGGCGTCGTCGTCCAGCGACTGGCACGCCGGTGCGAAGCCGAGTGCGATGAAAGCTTCGCGCAGGTGCGTGGCATCCAGCGGCTTCAGCAGCACCCGCGCGAACCCTGCACCGCGCAAGTGCGCGTGGATCGCCGGATCGGGATCGGCCGTGGTGGCGGCCGCGAGCACATCGCGAGAAGCCGCATGCGGATCCCCGCGCAACGCGTGCAGCACCGCGTCGCCGTCGCCGCCAGGCAGGTGGTGATCAAGCATCAGCAGGTCGAAATCGTCTTCGCGCGCGGTGCGCAGCGCTTCGTCGCCATGGGTGACCGCGCGTACCTCGCAGCCCAGGCCGTGCAGGGTCTCGCGCAGGAAAGCCAGGCTGATCGGATCATCCTCGGCCAGCAGAATGCGTATGACTGTCGCGCGGGCCATCGGGGCTCCGTTAACCGGCATTCAATCCGGGTCGGCACAATCGCTGATCATGGGGTCGCAGGCAAGCCATCGCATTTTCCTTTCAACGCTGATCGCGATGCTGGCGGTCTGCGCGCCTGTTCACGCCGGTATCCGGCTGCAGGCCGCATCCTTGAGCTTGCCCGGTGCGACTTTGCGGGACGTGCAGGCCAGTCTCGCGCCCGGTGCGGATGGACGCCCGCAACTGCAGTTGCGCGCCGAACACGTGAGCTTGCCGGCGCTGGGCTGGAAAGATGTCGCATTGAGCTTGAACGGGGTGCCGGTACGCGCCGGCGCGCATGCCTGGCAGCTGGACGGACAGCTGGCGCTTGCGCGCGCGCCTGGCAATGCGCTCGCCGCGGCGAACGTCAGCGTGGCGATCGATATCGATGCGGGTTCGCTGGACATCCACTTCGACCAGCGCGATACCGCTTTGCGCGTGCTGATGCCGCTGGATCAGCCGACGCATTTGTCGGTGACCCTGAAGGGTCTGCCGCTGGCATGGTTGCAAGGCGTGCTGGCGAATGCCTGGGCGGGTGGACACGTCACCGCCGGCACACTGCAGGGCGAACTGGCGCTCGACATGCCCGCGCGCGGCGCGCAGATTTCCGGCAAGGTTGGGGTCGCCAATGGCGGCGTCGATTCCAGGGCCGGCACCCTTGCCGCGCAGCAAGTCGGCTTGCGTGGCACCTTCAGTCTGGACACCAGCGCGCCGGAGCCGCATTTTGATTTCGATGGCGTGCTGGACGGCGGGCAGATACTGCTCGGTCCGTTGTACGCGCAACTGCCGGCGCACGCCGCGCAATTGCAGTTGTCAGCCAAGCTCGGTGCGCAGGGTATCGCGATAGACAACCTGCATTTCGACGACGGGGATGCGCTCAGCGTTGGCGGCAAACTCCGCTTCGATGCGAAGGAGAACCTCGTTGCGCTGGATTTCGACCGCTTCCAGGCGAGCTTGCCGGATGCGTATACGCGCTACGGCAGCGCGTGGCTGGCGACGCTCGGCTGGAAGGACATGGCGACCAGTGGGAACCTTAGCGGCTCGATTGCGTTGAGCAACGGCGTGGCGCAGCAGTTTGACGTGCGCGCCAATGACGTGGGGATCAGCGATGGCGACGGACGCATCGCGCTGTCCGGTTTGAAAGGTGAGCTTGATTGGGACGCGCAGGGGGCGCGGCCGGCCAGCACTTTGGCGTGGCAGTCGCTCGCGATTTACAAATTGCCGTTTGGTGCGACAGCGCTGCATTTCAAGAGCGATGCCGGGGCGCTGGCCTTGGCGGAGCCGGTGCAATTGCCCTTGCTGGGCGGAACGTTCTCGTTGCAGGCATTGCAGTGGCGCCCGGCCGCCGACAAGCAGGATCGGCTCAATGCCGCGTTCGCGGTTGCCGATATCGATGTGCCGTCGTTGTGCAAGCTGTTCGGCTGGCCGGCGTTCCCCGGCACACTCGGTGGCGCGGTGCCGGATCTGCGCTACAGCGGAGACCAGATAATGCTGGACGGCGGCTTGTCGCTGCACGTGTTCGACGGCTTTGTGGACGTCACGAGGCTGGCGCTGGAACAGCCGTTCGGCGTGGCGCCGGTGCTGGCCGCGGACATCGCCATGAAGCAGCTCGATCTGGCGCAGCTCACCAGCGTGTTCGACTTCGGCTCGATTACCGGCAGGCTGGACGGCACGATCAATGGTGTGCGCCTGGTGGATTGGCAGCCGGTCGCGTTCGATGCCGCACTGCATGCGGACAGCGGCGGGCGCATCAGCCAGCGCGCGTTGAAGAGCCTGACCGAAGTGGGCGGCGGCGGCATTGCCGCGGGTCTGCAAGGACTGGCGTTGAACCTGTTCAAGACCTTCGGCTATTCGCGCATCGGCTTGAGTTGCGTTCTGCGCGCGCAGGTGTGCACGATGGGCGGCATCGAATCGGGTTCACAGGGCGCTGGCTACACTATCGTTGAAGGCAGCGGCTTGCCGCATATTTCGGTGATCGGTCATCAGCGCGAAGTCGACTGGCCGACGCTGGTCGAGCGCCTGAAGGAGGCCACCGAAAATGGCGGCCCGGTGGTCAAGTGAATACAGGATGCACTCATCCCGTGCGGCACATGGATGTGCGATGACACGGGATCAAGATCAAAATGCACGTATCCCGGCCTGCGCATGGGCGCGCACTGAACAGGAGTACGGGCTCCCATCCGGTTGCAAGGCGACTCAAGGAGATTCGAAATGCGCAAACTAGCCTGCACACTTGCCGCGGCCACCGTGCTGCTGGTCGGCTGCGTCACCATCAACGTTTATTTCCCGGCCGCAGCGGCGCAAAAAGCCGCCGACAAGATCATCAGCAACGTGATCGGCCCGGATACCCAGCCGCAGCAACCGACGCAGCAGCAGCAGAATCCGCCGGCGCAGCCGCCCGCGAGCGGTGGGTCATCTGGCGATGGCGGCGGCATGGGGCTTGCCGCGCGCGTGCTGGATGCGCTGATTCCCGCCGCGTCCGCGGCCGAGCCCAATGGCAACATCGACATCCAGACGCCGCAGATCGAGGCGACCCAGGCGCGCATGCGAGGGCGTTACGACAGCACGCTGAAGCCATTGCTCGATTCCGGAGCCATCGGGTTCACCCACGACGGCATGATTGCGGTGCACGACGCGAGCAAGGCGCCGCTGGCGCAGCGGGCGCAGATGAATTCCGCCGTGGCCGACGAGAACCGCGATCGCTCCACGCTGTACCGGCAGATCGCGGAAGCCAACGGGCACCCGGAATGGGCCAGCAAATTCCAGGCGAGCTTCGCGCAGCGCTGGATCGAACGCGCGCATCAGGGTTGGTATTATCAAGATGCGAGCGGGGCCTGGAAGCAGAAATGACGATGGCGTCGTCATCCGGCCAGCACATGGATGGGCGCTGGGCCGCGATGGTTTGAGCGCGGGAGTGAGCTGGGCTTTCGCGAGATGCCGAGGCACCCCGCGCCGACGAACGCGCGCACAGGAAAGCGCGAGCCGGAAAGGAATCCATGGATGGCTGCTTGCCTCAACCTCGGGAAGACGTTCGTTCGATCACCGTGTCGCGCAGCGAGCGGAGCCAGCGCAATCTGGTTAAAGATCAACATGAATCCCGGCCTTCGCCGGGATGACGAAATGGCGCTCGCGCAATCTGATGGTACAGACCGAATTCGAAACCGATATCTCCGACCTCGGCCATGACGGCCGCGGCGTTGCGCACGTGGACGGCAAGGCGGTGTTCGTTGCCGACGCGCTGCCGGGCGAGCGCGTGCGCGCGCGCCTCTTGCGCAAGCACCGGCATTTCAACGAAGCCCAGGCCGAAGAGATCCTGCGTGCCTCGCCCGATCGTGTGGCGCCGCGCTGCGCGCATTACGGCGTGTGCGGCGGCTGCGCCCTGCAGCATCTGGAGCCTTCGGCGCAGATTGCCGCCAAGCAGCGTGTGCTCGCGGAAAATTTCGCGCGCATCGGCAAGGTCGAGCCGCGGCGCTGGTTGTCGCCGCTGACGGCCGAACCGTGGGGTTATCGCCGCCGCGGACGGTTGTCGGTGAAGCATGTACCGAAAAAGGGCAAGACGTTGCTAGGTTTTCGCGAGCGCGATTCGCGTTTCGTGGCGGATATCTCGCGCTGCGAAGTCCTGCATCCGGCGCTCGGCTTGAAGCTGGATGCGTTGGGCGCACTGCTGAATGCGCTGGAAGGCGCGGCCGCGATTCCGCAGATCGAATTTGCCGCGGGCGATGATCTGATGGCTTTGGTATTCCGCCATCTCGCGCCCTTGTCGCAGGGCGACCACGACAGGCTGGTCGCGTTCGGCCGCGAGCATGGCTTTGCGATCCTGTTGCAACCCGGCGGCAACGACAGCGTGCACGCGCTGTTTCCGCAGCACGCACAACTCCATTACCGATTGCACGATCACGATCTTGATCTGCATTTCGAGCCGCTGGATTTCGTGCAGGTCAATCCCGCGCTCAACCGGAGCATGATCGCGCTGACGTTGCAGTTGCTCGATCCGCAACCGGCGGACCGGGTGATCGATTTGTTCTGCGGCCTGGGCAATTTCAGCTTGCCGATCGCGCGTCATGCCGGTTTCGTCTGCGGCGTGGAAGGCGATGCCGGCTTGATCGAACGCGCGCGCGCCAACGCGGCGCGCAACGGCGTGGCCAATGTCGAATTCGTGGTGGGCGATCTTTCGCTCGACCCGCGCGGCGCTGCGTGGGCGCGTGAAAGCTGGGACAAATGGCTGCTCGATCCGCCGCGTACCGGCGCGGCCGCACTGCTGGAACATCTGCCCAAAAAATCCGTGCGTCGCGTTGTGTACGTTTCCTGCCATCCAGGTTCGCTGGCGCGCGACGCCGGCACCCTGGTGCAACGGCACGGCTTCACCCTTGCCGCCGCCGGCGCAATGGACATGTTTCCGCACACGGCGCATGTGGAATCCATCGCGCTGTTTGAAAGGTAGCGAGTGCGCGGAGCCGGTGACTGCGGCATCATGCGCGCTTATTTCGCCGGAATCGCATCATGCTGGTCATCGGTCTCGAAGGTCTGGAACTTTCCGCGCAGGATCGTGCACGTCTGTGCGCCAGCCAAGTCAGCGGCGCGATCCTGTTCTCGCGCAACTTCGCTTCCCGTGAACAATTGGCGGCGCTGATTGCGACCATCCGGGAACTGCGCGACGAGCCGTTCCCGATCTGCGTGGATCAGGAAGGCGGCCCGGTGCAACGCTTCCGCGGCGACGGCTTTACTCGCTTGCCGCCGCTGGCGCGCATCGGTGCGCTGTACCAGCGCGATCGTCAGGCGGCCATACGCATGGCGGAAATGCATGCCTGGGTAATGGCGAGCGAATTGCGGGCCTGCGACGTGGATGTGTCGTACGCGCCGGTTCTGGACCTCGCGCGCGGCAACCGCGTCATCGGCGAACGAGCATTCCACGCCGATCCCGCCGTGACCGCCGAACTCGGCGCGGCGTACTTGCGCGGCATGCATCTGGCCGGCATGGCGGCCACGCTGAAACATTTCCCCGGACACGGTTCGATCGCGGAGGATACCCACGTCGAAGCCGCTGTCGACCCGCGTCCGCTGGACGAGTTGCGCCGTGCCGACCTGATCCCGTTCGCGGAAGGTTTCGCCGCGGGCGCCGAAGCGGTGATGTTGGCGCACGTCACCTATCCGGCCGTCGATGCATTGCCGGCCGGCTATTCGAAAGTATGGATATGCGACGTGCTGCGCGACGAGCTGGGTTTCCACGGCCTGGTATTCAGTGATGACATCGGCATGGCTGCGGCGGAGTCGGTCGGCGGTGTCGCGGCCCGCGTCAACGCGCATCTGGATGCCGGTTGCGATCTGCTGCTGGTCTGCGGACCGGCGCTTGTCGACGAGGCGATCGCGGCGGTCGCGCATCATGCGCCTTGCGCGCCGGCGCGAGTCAGTACCCTGTGCGGCGCGATTGCGGGCACCTGGCAGTCTCTGCAGGATAACCCGCAGTACGCGACATTCGTTTCCGCGCTGCGCACGCTGGATGCATCGCCGGCGGAGCGCGCGGCATGAATGTCGGGCAACCCAGTCTGGCCGCTGCCCTGCAATCGGCGGAATTGATCCATGATCGTGCGGCCATCGACGCCGCCATCGCGCGCATGGGCGCGCAGATCACGCACGCGCTCGCCGGCGAGCGCGCGTTGTTCCTGACCGTCCTGCACGGCGGCCTGATTTTTGCCGGCCCGCTGGCGCTGGCCATCGACTGCGACCTGGAATTCGATTACGTGCACGCGACACGCTATCGCGGCAATACGCAAGGCGCGGAACTGCACTGGCTGCGCAAGCCGCAGGCCCAGATGCGCGATCGCACCGTGCTCCTGGCCGACGACATCCTGGATGAAGGCCACACGCTGGCGGCATTGCGCGACGCCTGTCTCGCGGCAGGCGCCCGGCGCGTGCTGATCGCCGCGCTGTGCGAGAAGCGGCACGATCGTCGCGCGCCCGGCGTCGTCGCGGATTTCGTCGGGGTGAGCGTGCCGGATCGCTACGTGTTCGGTTACGGCATGGATTATCACGAGCAGGGCAGGAATCTGCCGGGTATCTATGCATTGAGGGTCGAAGAGGAGAATCGTGTGGCATGAAATTGTCCCGGCGCGCCTTCGCTCCACACCTCCGCCCTCTTGCCGGAGCGAGTCACGCGCGCGGTGCCTGTCGGGTAAAAGGGGCGTTCCCCATGGAGTGGGCTGCGGAGCGATCAAATCATGAATGCCGAGATTGACCTTGCCATCATCGGCGGCACCGGGCTGTATGCGTTTCCGGGGTTGACCGAAGTCGAGCGGCACGATGTCACCACGCGCTGGGGCACGCCATCTGCACCGATCGTCACGGGCACGCTCGCGGGCAAGCGCGTTGCGTTTCTGGCGCGCCACGGCGAGGCGCATAGCCTGGCGCCACATCGCATCAATTACCGCGCCAACATTGCCGCCCTGCATGAACTGGCCGCGCGGCGCCTGGTCGGCGTGAATGCGGTGGGTGGCATTCGGGCCGACCTCGGGCCGCGTGCGCTGGTGGTGCCGGATCAATTGATCGATTATACCTGCGGCCGACCTTCCAGTTTCTGTGATTTCGAAGGCGAGGCGGTGCTGCATACCGATTTCAGCGAACCTTACAGCGCCGCATTGCGCCGCGCCCTGCTGGCCGCCGCGCGGCGCGCGGATGTCATCGTGATCGATGGCGGCTGCTATGCCGCCACGCAAGGTCCGCGTCTGGAAACCAACGCCGAGATCGCGCGACTGCGTCGCGACGGTTGCGATCTGGTTGGCATGACCGGTATGCCGGAAGCCGCATTGGCGCGCGAACTAGGCATCGAGTACGCGTGTCTTGCGCTGGTCGCCAACTGGGCGGCGGGTTGCGACCCGGACGCGACCACCATCAGCCTCGACGAAATCCATGCGCATCTGGCGGCCGCTACCGCGCAGGTGCCGGCCATCATCGCGTCGCTCTTGCTGGATTGATGCGTGAGACCGGTGTCCCGGAAAGACAATTGCAGCAGTCGTCCACGAAACTCTTTCCGGCCCCCACATCTCGGCGGCGGCACAAGGCACGATTCAACGCATTTCGCGAAAGCCCGGCTTACCCCTTGCATCGCGCGTGCGGCTCTGGCGATACTCGGGCCGCGCCGGGGTAGCGCGCGGGGAATGGGGTTCGCAATGTCTTTCGGTACCGTCAAATGGTTCAACGACGCCAAGGGCTTCGGTTTCATCGCGCCCGAGCAAGGCGGCGAGGATGTGTTCGTGCATTATTCGGCGATTCATGCACAAGGCTTCCGCAGCCTGCAACAGGGGCAACGGGTCAGCTTTGAAATCGTGCAGGGGCCCAAGGGAGCGCAGGCAGCGGCAGTGACTCCGGCGCCCGAGACGGCGCCCTCGATCTAGCTCTTGCGAAGGTGCCCCCGGTGCTCCGTCACCAGTTGATGCAACAGGGCGGCGAACTCGGTCGCTTGCGCTGATGCGTCGCAGAGGCGAGCGCGGGCGGCTTCCCGCAACGCCGCACGCTGGCTGCGCACGGCATCCACTTCGCCGGCCAGCGCGACCGCGCGCCTGATGTAATCGGCGGCGTCGCTCGCCACCCACTGCGGGCGTTCCAGACGCCAGAGCAGACTGGCGGTCTGCCGGCTCACCATGCTCCAGCCGGGCAGCGTGATCACCGGCACGCCCATCCACAACGCGTCGCAACTGGTGGTGCAACCCGAGAACGGAAATGGATCCAGTGCGATATCAGCTTGCCGGTACGCCGACAGCAGGCTCGCGTAGTCGCGCCGGCCGTGGATTTCCAGCCGCTCCGCTTCGATCCCGCGCGCGCGGAAGCGTTCGAGCAGAAACGCGCGGGCTTGCGGGTCGTCGAGACTGCCCGCCCCGATCAGCAGCTTTGCCCGCGGCACCGCATCGAGGATTCGCGCCCACGCATCCATTACTCCATCGTTGAGTTTGGCGGTGCGGTTGAACGATACGAAATTCGCCGGGCCATCGCTGCCAAGATAGGAAGGCTCCGGCGCGCAATCGGGTGGCGTGTAGCAGAACCGCCCGCTGCGCAAGTACAGCAGGCGCTCGCTGAAGCGCTGCGGCGAATCGGGCGGGTTCAACCATGGGTCGCTGATCCACGCATCCATATTTGGCAGGCCAGTGGTATCGAACCAATCCAGCCAGGAGATCTGGATGGGCGCCACGCGCTGCGCCAGTACCCGCGGACGGCTGAAGGGCGCATGGCCGGCAAGGTCGACCAGCACATCCAGATTCAGTGCGCGCAAGCGCGTCAGCAAAGTTTCATCGTCGAGCGCATCCAAACCGACGGCCTCATCCGCCAGCGCTTCCAGCGCTTCGGTGGAGCCGTCACGCAATGCGTGCAGCGCGATCAAAAGATGTTCATGCCGGCTGCGGTCGAAAGCGCGCAGTAGTCCGGT